>JRYD01001273.1_pt1 | contig 40002 bp, 28 predicted proteins | sample 235311 | NCBI WGS metagenome assembly JRYD01 (sample SAMN03074213, study PRJNA261472) | activated sludge metagenome | biome: Common Effluent Treatment Plant; feature: Wastewater; material: Activated sludge; isolation source: activated biomass in a lab-scale reactor treating industrial wastewater at... | reverse complement strand
TGTGGCACTGGGTGCAGGTGGTGCTAATGCCGGCGGCCTGGTGATACGGGTTGGTGGTCTGCTGGTAGTCGGTCGAGTGGCACGAGGCGCAGGCCGTGGAGTTTCCGGTGTAGACGCCTGGCGTGGTGTGGCATCGGGCGCACGCGACGCCGGCGTGCCCGAGGGTGAGGGGGAAGGAGGATGGATGGGTGAAGTTGGCTCCCTGCCAGTGGAGGGTGGTGTGGCAATCGGTGCAGTTGGTGCTGAAGCCGCTGGTCTGGTGGTTGGGGTTTGTGGTGGCCTGGAAGTCGTCGAGATGGCAGGAGGAGCACGCGGTGGAGTGGCCTGTGTAGACGCCCGGCGTGGTGTGGCAGGCGGTGCACGAGTGGCCGGCGTGCCCGTTTGTCAGCGGGAACGAGGGCGTGTGGGGGAAGACGGCGCCTGTCCAGCGGAGGGTGGTGTGGCACTGGGTGCAGTTCGTGCCGATGTTGGCGGCCTGGTGGTTGGGATTTGTGGTGGACTGGAAGTCGGAAAGATGGCAACTCGAGCAGGCGGTGGAGAGCCCGGTGTAGACGCCCGGTGTGGTGTGGCACGTTGAGCACGCGACGCTGGCGTGGGCGTTGGTGAGGGGGAACGTGGAGGGGTGCTGGAAACTGGCGCCCTGCCAGCGGAGGGTGGTGTGGCACTGGGTGCAGGTGGTGCTGAAGTTGGCGGACTGGTGATTGGGATCGGTGGTCGCCTGGAAGTCGGTGAGGTGGCAGGAGGCGCAGTCGGTGGAGAGGCCGGTGAACGTCCCCGGTGTTGTGTGGCAGATGGAACAGGAGACGCCGGCGTGGCCGAGGGTCAACGGGAAGGTCTGCGGATGATCGAAGCCGGCGGGGATCCAGGCGACGGGCGTGTGGCATCGATCGCAGCGATCGGTGATGCCCTGGGCGAGGTGATCGAGAGTCGTGGAGCGGGTGGCGTCACCGGCGTGGCAGGCCTCGCAGGCGACGCTGGGCTGCTCGAACTGGCCGGTGGCGGCACCGGGGTGGCAGCGCGTGCAGTCGACAGAGGCATGGGCGCCGACGAGTGGGAATCGCGTGCGGTTGTGCTGGGCGATCGCGTCCTTGGGGCGCCATGTGGTCTCGTTGTGGCAGTCGCTGCAGGAGGGACCGAGGCGTCCGCGATGGACGTCCTGGTGGCAGCCGGCGCAGCCTTGGACGGAGAACTGCTGGACGGGTCCGCGATCGTTGTGGCAGAGGAGACACTGGGCGCTCGCGTGGGCGCCGTTGAGCGGAACGCCGGTCTCTCTGGCGTGGTCAAACTGGAAGTCGTCCTTGATTTTGCTCCACGTTCCGCCCTCGTGGCAGAGGGCGCAGTCAGCGGGGAAGGTGTCGTGGGGAACGACGGGGCCGTAACTCTTGTTCCAGCCTTTGCGCGGGACGAGCGTCTGGCACGCCGCGATGTAGGCAACGGCCAGGACGACAAGGAGGATCTTGTGGGTTCGCTTCATGGGCGCATGCTCCGCATGGCGTTTTCGATCCCCTTAGAACCTGTACTGGACGTAGGCCCCGAGTTCGATGGATTGTTCCTGGTCGCCGAAGTTGTACGCGGCGTCCACGTCGAAGTACCACTTGCCGCGTGACCAGTTGACGTCGGCTCGGAGGGTGTGGCGAAGGTAAGTGGACGAACCGCCCGTGAGTGTTTCGGTGGAGTAGGAGTAGACCTCGTATCCACCGAAGACCCTGACAGGGCCGAGATCTCGCCTCGCCTGGAGTCGGGCACCGACACCGGTTGTGTAGGAAGACGTGTCGTAGTAGAGGGCGCCATAGAGAGAAGTGGTGTTATCGCCCTGGGGCATCCAGTCGGCGCTGAGTTCAGCACCGTTGCCATCGCGGTCCTGGTCCATCCAGTAGTTGGCGCGTGCGGTGACACGGAACTCGTTGGTGACCTTCCGCCAGAGTGAGGCGGAGAGCCGCTCAACATGTCCATTATCGATGAGTTCGGTGGGAAGCAGGGCGTACTCCTCGCGTTTGAGTTCGGGCCAGGAGGTGTGGGTGAAGGAAGCGGTGGCTCCGGTCTTGGGATTGATGGTGTAGGAGGCTTGCGTGACGAGCTGGGTGAGGCCGAGGCCGGACTTGATGGTGTCCTCGCTGGTATAGAGATCAACGAGAGCGGAGGCGAAGATGTTGAGATCGGTGAGTGGGCGTGCGCCGCCACGAAAGATCAGGAGGGATCGGTCGAGTTCACCCTTGTGCCAGGTCTGCTGGAAGCCGACGGTGCCCTGAACGTATCCATTGGCGGCATCTGTAACGTAATCGGCGAAGAGATGCAAGCCGTAATCGTCGCTGGAGAGGCTGTCCTTGACGGCGATCGGGTAAAGCCCGGCACCGGCGCCGAGGCTCAGGCCGTTCTGGAATCGGACCGCGGCCTCTCCACCGTCGATCAGCCCGAGTTCGGGGAGTGAAGCGGAGTAGTAGCGACCAACCTCGGCGCGGTAGGGAGCGTGCTGGTCGGTGCCCCAGGCGTAACTGAGTCGTTGGATGCGTGCGTTGAGGTCGGTGCCATCGTCGCCGATGGATCCGCGGGAGCGGAGGTCGGCGTCGCCCTCGAAGAGGAGCCGACCGCCGTCTTTGAATGGGTTGGTGATCTCGAGGAAGGCGCCGGCGCGGAAGTATGTGTAGTTCTGGTCGTTCTGGATGTCGTTGGTGAGCCTGGCGATCGTGAAGAATCGCCCGCGCATGGTGGTCGGGCGTTCCTTGGGCGGCGTGGAAAAGGCCGGGGCGAGCAAGGGCTGGTCGGCGGTGCGCGGGCCTTCCTGGCGCTGCCAGGGTGGATGTTCGGGCGTAGCCGGCTTGGTGGTGTCGGCGGGCGCGGACTCGGGGATCACATCCACGAGAACCTCGGCGTGATCATTGATGGCGGGGGGCGTGGCGCCCTCGGGGAGTTCGGCGCGAGCGCTTTTGGAAGTGACGGCGGCGATGGTGGTCTCGATGCGCTCGCCGGTGCTGAGTATGAAAACAATGCGCGACCCGATGGCGATGCCGGCGTTTCGGCCGGAGTCGATATAGACGCTGGTGCCGGAGACGGAGGTCACGGTGACGTCGAGGCGCCGGGTCTCCGGTGTCGATTGAGATTGTGGTACGGGTTGAGCCGCGGGCTGGGGCGCAGGGAGCGACCCGGCCCGCTCGAGTGACGTGGATGTGGACGGAGTGTTGGCGGGCTGGTCCTGCGCGAGAGCGAGACCGGCCGTGCACACGAGGACTCCCGCCACGGACCACGCGGTGGCTCGAGTGGGGGTCATGGGTTGCCTCCGAGTGGTGAGTTCGGCTCGCGGCGGCGACGCGTCGAGTTGGGATCGAACTGTGTGCCATGACAATCGGCACACTCGACGCCCAGGGGCTTGTATCGGACGATGGAGCGACCCGAGAACTCGACGGGCTTGTGGCACGCGATGCAGTCGAGTTTCGCGTGGTCGGCATCGAGGGTGAAGCGCGAGTCGCGCTGGTGATCGAAGGCGAGCATCTTGAACGAGTCGGTGCTCTGGTGGCACCTGGCGCAGTCGGTGACACGCCCAACGGCGAACTGGCCGACGTGGATGTCGTCGTGGCAATCGACGCAGGCCTTGGAGGCGGACTTGAAGGGAGCGAGCGTGCCTCGGGGCGCGGGCTCGCGACGGTGGCAGTCGTTGCAGGCGGCCTGGGCGTGCTTGCCGGTGAGTGCCTCGCCGGTCCAGGTCCTGTGCTGGTCGGCGGACCACGTGATGTCGTGGAAATCCAGGGTGGTGTGGCAGCGGGCGCACCCGGTCTTGCCCGAGATGGAGTGAGGAAGCCCCTCGGCGTCGAACTTGCCCTTGTGGACATCCTCGTGGCAGTCCGCACACACACTGGTCACACCCTTGAACCTGCGGATGTCATTCTCGACCTTGTGGCACGCGACGCAGGCAACAGCGCGATGCGAGCCCTCGAGTGGGAAACTCGTGTTGACATGCATCGCGAGATCGAAACGAGTGGGGAAAAAGGCGACTGTTGCATGGCAGGTGACGCAGCGGTTGTCGTACGGCGAGGCCGCGAACTGGGCATCGTGCGGGTCCTTGTGGCAGGACTCGCAATCGTCCTGGGCTCGCTTCTGGAACGTGACGCTCCACGTGGGGCGAGGTGGCTTCTCGGCGCGGGTCTCGTCGATGCCGACGTGGCACTCGACACAGGCCTGGGTGTCGTGTGGCTTGGCGAGAGAGAAGCCCGTGGTCTCGTGGAGCGCGGGGGACATGCGTGAGATGGACCTCGACCACGAGCGATCGCCGGCCTCGTGGCAGACCTGACAGGTGTCGAGGTCCGGGGTCAACGCGGCGACGGCGTCGAGCATGGGCACAGCGTGGGGCGAATCGTGGCAGGCGATGCAGGAGTGGGATGTGCCAAACGCGACGGCACGCTCCTGCTTCTGGCCCTCGGCGTGGCAGTCGGCGCATTTGAGGGCGTCGTGCGCTCCCACGAGGGGGAAGGTCGCGGCGTGGGTGTAGTTGGTCTTCTCCCATGCGACGGCGTTGTGGCAGTCTGCACAGGTGGTGGCAAGACCGGCAACGGCGTGAGGCGGGTTGGTCGTCTTGTTGAAGTCGGCCATGTGGCAATCGGCACAGTTCGTGGTGAGCCCGGTGTAGACCTTGGGCTCGACATGGCATTGACTGCAGAGCAGGCCGGAGTGGCCGTCGTTGAGCGGGAACGTCTCGGGGTGAGCGAAGAGCGGGGCCTTCTTGAATGGCTCGATTTGCCCGTGACACTCGGCGCAGTTGGGCCCGAGTTCGCCCTTGTGGACATCGTCGTGGCAGGTGGTGCAGGCCTGGTCGAGTCCTAGGAATCGCGTCTGGCCTTCCTGGAGGAAGCCGGCCGTGGCGTTGGCGTGGCACTTGGCGCACTCGAGTTTGTCGTGGGCGCCGTGGAGGGTGAGGCCGCCAATGTGGGAGTGGTCGTAGATCTCGCGATCAACGATGCCGACCTCGCGGAAGGCGGCGTCGGAGACGAGGGCGACGTTGTCTCCGAGATGCTCATGGTGGCAGACGGCACAGGCGCGATCGAGTGGCTTCTGGAGCGAGCCGTGGATTCCGGTCCGTGTGGATAGTTGCTTCTCGATTGGCTCGTGGCAGATGAGACAGGCGGAATCCATGGAGGCGTTGGCGACGATGGCGCCGCTGCCGTGGCAGGCATCGCAGCCACGGTTGCCTTGCAGGGCCTTGACGCTCGCGTGTGAGGAGTGGAGCGGCCCCGGGCTGGTGCGCTGCCGGAAGCCCCACCACGCGACGGCCCCGACGGCGAGAAGGGTGAAGGAAGCGATCGAGATGGAGACGACCTTGTGCTTCAGGGCGTCTCCTCCACGTTGGCCGTGCGCGAGGGAGATTCGTGCTGGATCCAGGACTGCGGCACGGGGAGATCGAGTCGCGCGTAACGGATCGCGGTCGCGACGTGCGCGACGACGAAGAGCACCATGAGCAGGGCGAGCCAGCCATGGACGTAACGCCATGTGCTAAGGACGGCACGGATCTCCTCGTAGTGAGCGATCTGGAGAGAGAGCCGGAACGATCGCCGCGCAAGATCGAGGAGTTCGACACGCTCGCTCTCGGGGACGTCGTTGAAAGCGTGGTCGTGGCGGAGGTCCCGCAGGGCGCGGCGGATTCTGAAGTGGGAGACGAGCATCTGCCAGGCGCGTCCCACGAGGGTTGGACGCCAGCGGTCCTGGGCGACAAGAGCATCCACGCGTGCACGGACGGACTCGCCGAGTCCCCGGCTGGATTTCTCCCACGTCGTGGCGAGGTTGGTGAGGCGGGCGCGCACCTCATCAAGACGCATCTCGCGCCCGTTGGCGGCGTGAGGCACGATGGAGTAGAAGTACCTCCCGACGAGCCCCGCCGTGAGAACCACGCCGAGCGAGAGCATCGCGAACCCTCCGACGGTGAGACGGTAGATGAACCCCGCGTGGACCATGACGAAGAAGAAACTCGCGAAGCCGGTGAAGACGTGCGAGCCCATCCAGAATCGAAGCGAGCCGGGAAGGAATCGCCCGACCCTGGCGGAACGACGCGCGAGGTAGGTGAGGTTCCACGCGAAGAGGAGAACAGCGATGATGCCCAGCGCGACGCCGACCTTGCCCGAGGGTCGGAGGACCGTGTGCACGTCCTTCAGGGTGCGCTCGGCGAGGGTGGCGGTGTAGTAGTCGAGGTGGAAGGCGCCCCACAAGACCATGGCGATGGCGAGGAAAAGGAGTAGGCCCGTGGCCCAGAGAAGGGGCGTGGTGGTGTCGGCGACCGTGGCGGTCTCGGGGCGCATCCTGGGGTCGAAGGAGACGCCCGCGCGCTTGAGAAGGTCGAAAGGCGGGTCGCCACCGATGAGGATGAAGACGTCGTCGTTGGAAAGCTTGACCTCTTCGATGCGGTCGCCGAGCGTGCGGTGGATGACGACTTCCTCGGGCCCGATGAGTTGGGTGTTGGCCCGCATGAGGACGCTGAGACGCCCGGCCTGGACGGCCTTGTTGATTCGTGCCTCGTTCTTGGCCTTGACGCGCGTCCAATCGGGGGCGCGGTTGACGAGGGTAACGGTGTTGCCCTCCTGCTCGGAGAGCCCGATCGCGGCCTCGGCGGCGCTGTCCCCGCCGCCCACGACGAGGATGTTGCGATAGTTGTACGACTCCGCGTCGAGGAGGCTGTAGGCGACCTTCGGGAGGTCCTCGCCCGTGATGCCGAGTTTCTTGGGTGTGCCGCGACGTCCGAGGGAGAGGCAGACGTTGCGGGCGCGTATGAGTCCTTCGCTGGTCTTGGCGGTGAAGACGGCGTCGTCGCCGCGGACGACGTCGATGAGGCGGACGCCGGTGCGCGTGGGAACCTCGTGCGTGTCGATGAGGCTGCTCCAGAGCTCGACGAGGTCTTCCTTCATGTACTCCAGTTTTCCCAGCGTGCCGTGGAGGGGAAGACGGATGGGCTGGGTCATGACCATCTTCTTGCGCGGGTAGGCGGCGACGGTGCCGCCGACCTTGTCGGCCTGCTCGATGACGAGGTGGTTGATCCCCAGTTCCTTGGCGCGGAGGGCGCAGGCGAGGCCGGCGGGCCCAATACCAACGATGAGGAGATCGAGAACCTCGGGGTCGTTGAGAGGGAGCGAGTCTTCGATCCTCTGGGCGACGGCGTTGGCAACAGTCGCCCCGTGTGAGGTGGCGGTTCGGACGAGGGAGAATCCGGTGAGTTCTCCGGCAAGAAAGAGCCCGGGGACACCGACGGCCTCGAAGTTCTCATCGATCGCGGGAAGATCGGATCGATCGGTGAGATCGCCGAACGTGAGCGCGATAGCGCCCGTGGGGCAAACGTCGGCGCATCGCCCGTGGCCGACGCAGCGGGCGCCATGGACGATGACGGCCTGGCCATGAAGGAGATCGAGAACGCCATCTTCAGGACATGCCTTGACGCAGGTGCCACAACCGATGCACTTGGAGAGGTCGATGTCGGGATGGAGGAGCCGTGCCTTGTGGCTTCCCTTCTGGATCGCCTCGGAACGGGCACGGTGGCTCTGCTCGAAGCGTTTGAGTTCGAAGCGTCGGCGCAGGAGGAGAGTGATGGCGATGCCGAGCGCCGCAACGGGAACGATCGCGAGCGTGCCAGAGAGGAGACTCGTGGCGAGGAAGATCATGGTGTGGGGGCGCCTCGACAGACGAGACGGGATCCATCGCCGGCCTGATCCCCCGGTGCGAAGAGCACGGGGCGATAGCACTCGATGGGGATAGTGGCTCTGCGCTCCTTCGCGTCGTGTGTGTACCTCGTGTGGGAGACCATGCGTCGGTGGCCTCGCGAGCGTGTCGCGAACCCGGATTCGATCGGCCGCGTCCGTGTCAGCGGTGCGTGACCGGGAACTCTCCGTGCGGGAGATTCATCGGTCGAAAAACCACTTGATGGCAGGATTATGCGGATCGGCGCGCCAACCTGCAACACAAAAATCCGCACGGACATCGCTCACCCCGGCGTTTGCATCCAACGCGAGGGGTTTCCCCGGCAGCGTCGTCATCGCGAGTCGTTCCTTGCAGGACGAGCATGGATGCCCTCGGAATCCGTCAGGCCTCGCAAGAACTCGGAATGAGAACCAGAATCACCTTCACCATCGATCGCCACGTGTGGATGCCATTGGCATCTTCGGGCGATCGTCGTGATCCGGGTGTGGAGTCAATCCATGCATCCGCCAGACCCCGTATGTGTTACGGAGACATCGCCTGTAGCGCCAGGAGTACCACGCGGATGCCAACGAGCCCGAGTGCAACCGCGAGGATTCGGAGAATCCATGACGGAGGAGCGGCTTTCGACAGCCGCGCTCCAATCTGTGCTCCCACGATCGCGCCAATCGCGAGCAGTCCCGAACGTTGCCAACCAGAATGAAACTCGCCGTTCGCGATGTGTGCAACGGTGCCAGCGGCGGCGGTGAACGCGAGCACGAAGTGCGAAGTCCCGGCCGCGAGATGAACGGGAAAACGCAGCAAATAGACCATGCCGGGCACGTGAATGATCCCACCGCCGATCCCCAGCAGGCTCGATAAGAATCCCACGAAGAAGCTCAGCACCCCGCCTTTGGCCAGTGGGCGGGGCACGCTTGCGCGAGCGTCATCGGCGGCCTTGGGTGGCCTGATGGTCCCGAGTATCAACATCAGCCCGGCAACCACAACCAGCAATGCCCCGAGCCATATGTCGAAGACCGATCGCGGGATGTGCGAGGTCACGAGCGCTCCGCCGATCGCTCCCGGAATCCCCGCCGCGATGAACACCCAACCAGACTTGTAGTCGATGCTTTTCTGCCGGGCGTATCCGATCGACCCCGATGTGGCGTTGAAGAACACTACGGCAAGCGAGATGCTCGCCAGCACTTCTGGACGCTCCGTCGGATACAGCAATACCAGCAGCGGCATGAGCAGGAAGCCGCCCCCGGCGCCAATCAGTGTGCCGATTGTCCCCACGAACAGCCCGATGAGAATGAGCAGCAGGTTCATCATCTCGACATCATCACGACCGTTCGTGCAGACTGCACAATAGACGTCCGAGGTCGGCGTGACGTGCGATTACGAGTAGCTAGTTCGTTGTCGATACGGCAGGAATCCCAGCGATCGGCAACGTGAGCGTGATGCACGAGGTGTGGATTCAATGGACGTGAGTCGCGACAAGGGCGCCTCCTGTTCGCACAACGCGGTGTCACACCGCGAGGCTTTGCGTTACAGGTTGCACCAGTGATCATCGCCGGATATCCGCGCCAGGCGAACTCAGCGCGATTTCCGGACAAAGCGGGCGAGGGGATTCGAACCCCCGACGTTCAGCTTGGAAGGCTGACGCTCTACCACTGAGCTACGCCCGCGCGACAGATTCTAGGGAGTGAGGAGTGGCATTGAGGCCGACGACCTGGAGGGTGGTAACCGAAAAAAATCCCGAGGCGAAACCCCGGGATAGGAATGTAAGCGATATGCCAAAGTGAAGAGCACCCGCTTCCGGAGAGGCGAGCGACCCTGGAGCATCAGATCATTCGTCGACTGGACGGAGGGCGAGCCCCATCTCGGTGAGACGTTCGATGACTTCCTTGAGGGAGGTCGCGCCAAAGTTCTTAACGCCCATGAGCTCGGCCTCGGTGTGGCTGGCGAGGTCGCCCAGGGTCTGGATGCCCAGGAGTTGGAGGGCCTTGCGGGCGCGCACGGAGAGATTGAGATCCGTCACGGGGCGCCCGAGGTGGGCCTCCTGTCCGGTGCCGCGGTACTGATCCATGAGCGCACGGCGGGCGAGGCGATGGGCGTCCTCGAGGCCCTGGCCCAGGCGCAGCCCCTTGGCGGTGAGCATCTTTTTGATCTCAACGAGGCTCGTCTCCCCGAAGTTCTTGTAGCCCATGAGTTCGGCCTCGGTGATGCGGAGCAGATCGCCGAGGGTCCGGATATTCATCTTCTTGAGGCAGGTGCGAGCCCGGACGGAGAGCTCAAAGTCCGTCACGGGCGTGTCGAGCATCGCCTTGCGCTTGAAGATGTCGCGGTCGGCCTCTTCCTCGACGACCATGTCGCGGGCGGCAAGGATGTCCTTCATGAACAGGTTCGCGCGCGCGTGATTGGGGTTTGTCTCAAGGACCTGACGCAGGTAACGTTCGGCCGTCGCGTACTCGCCGCGATCCTCGTGCATGACCGCGAGGTTGATGAGTGCGTTGACGCGCGCCGGCGGGATCGAGACGCAACGCTCGTAGAGCGCGATCGCCTCGTCCTCTTCGCCGAGCATGTCGAGCGCGTAGGCAAGGCGGAAGAGCACGTCCTGGCTCTCGGGGTCCGAGGCGAGAGCCTTGCGGAGCGCGGCAACGGCGCCCTCGCGATCGCCCTTGGCCTCGAGATCACGCGCGGCGGCGAGGTGCTGGGTGGCGGCCTGCGTGTCGCGCTTCACCTGCTCGGAAAGGCCGATCACGGTATCGAGTGGGTCATTGCCCGTCATTCGTTCGCTCCAAGTGCAGTCGTGGATTGGATCTGCGCGTTGCCCAGGCACACAGAGTGCGTGTCTGGCGTGGCGCGGCGGAGAGTCTAGGAAATCGCGGGTCGTGACTCAAGGCGCCGAGGGGTTTGATCCTGCCGTTTCCCGAACAAGCGAGAGCGCACGCCACTTTCCGCCGAGGAATCGGGCCAGCAAGACGAGACTGAGGATGATGATGTACGCCGAGGCGGCGGCCCAGGGCCCGACGGACTTCCAATCCGGCACGAATGTGACGGTCGCCACGCCCCCCCCGACGATGAGTGTCCAGGCGAGAATCACGGTGACGATCCCCGGCCAGTGCGTGTCGCCCGCCCCGCGGAGGGCGCCACTCACGGTCATCGCGATCGCGTCAAAGAGTTGGAACGTCGCCGCGGCGATCAGGAACTTGCCGGCGAGGGAAACGACCTCCGCCTTGACCTCGGGCGCGGACTCCTTGCTCACGAGGAACCCCGCGAGCTCATGGCGGAAGAACACGAAGACGAGACCACACGCGACCATGTAAACCATGGCGATCGCGATGGCGACCCAGGTGCGTGTCGCCGCGAGATCCGGGCGGCCCATGCCCATGCACTTGCCGACGCTCGCGGTGATCGCGACGTTCATGCCGACGGCGGGCATGAAGGACATCGACATGTACTGATGGGCGATCCAACCGGCGGTGCTGTGCACCTCGCCGAACTCCCCAACGAGCACGATCATGAATATGGACCAGCAGAACATCTCGTTCACGAACATCAGGCCGCCCGGCCAACCGACGCGGAGGATGTCCCCGAAGACCGAGCCGTCCACGCGGCACGCGCGGCGCGTGTGGAACATGGAGTTGAACTTAGGCGAGAGGAAGACGGCGAAGGGGACGAGGAACTCGACGGCGGTGCCGATGACGGTGGCGATGGCAGCCCCGGTCACACCGAGCGCGGGTGCGCCGAGGTGGCCATAGATCAGCACCCAGTTGAGCGCGATGTTGGTGAGGTTGCCGAGAATGGTGGCCACCATGACGATCGTCGGCTTGTGCATGCCATAGAAGTAGTGCGAGATGGCGCGGGCGCTGAGCGTGATGCACGATCCGAGAACGAGGATGCGCGCATAGGACGACTCCATCGCGAGGCGTTCGCCCTCGTGGCCCAGGAGTGAGAAGAGACTGGGAATCGCGAGGGCGTAGGGAATAAGGGCAAGCCAGCCGAGCACGGCGATGTAGATCGCGTGCCACGCGTACGCCGCGCCACGCTCGGGTTTGCTCGCGCCGAGATTCTGGGAAACGAACGAGTTGATGACGGTGATGAGGCCCATCATGAAGGAGATGGGCATCCACGAGGCGAGTCCGCCGTTGCCCTGGGCTCCGACATACACAGGGTCCGGACCAATCCGCGAGACCATGAGGCGATCGACGAACTGCATCAGGGTGAACGAGGTCATCGTCGCGACGGTGGGGATCGCGAGGCGGATGAGATCACGGGCCGCGGGCATGAACCCGGGCTGGGGGATGGGCGTCGCTGAATCGTGCGATTCTGACATGACGTGGTTCCGGCGGTTGAGGTCTAGACGGCGTGAACGCGGGAGTTTGGCACCTGGAGGCCCGATCAACCGACGACGGACGCGAGGCATGGCGTCCACAACCAAGGTTGGGGCGCGGGACGCGCGACCGATGGGTGTCGGGGGGCCTGATTCCGAATGGAGAAATGGATGTGCCTGGGTCAGCGCATGGCGTTCACGTGGGGCATGGTAGCCGCGCCGGTGGTGTTCTGTGGCGTGGCATGGTCGATGAGACATTGGGCCGTATGGACCTCGCCGGTGAGCGCGTCGAGGAACTCGACGCGCAGGAGAAGTGTGGAGCCGGCTCGCGCGAGGGGGTCGATGGGCGTGTCAAAGGTGAGATTGATCTCGTAGCCGGTTGAGCCAAGGCCGGAGCGATAGGCGTCGCGGACCTGTGCGGGCCCGAGGGTGGTCGAGGCGCGGATGGTGTTGCTCGACTCGGCCTTGGAGCCGGGCGGGATGACAATGGCCTCGACGAGCAAGGTGCCGGCAACCTGGACAAACCGACCGCGGCCATCGACAGAACTGACGAGGACCGTCGCGCCCGTCGCGGGGACGGTCCGCTTCGGTGGCGTGTAGCCCGAGAATGAATCGATCTCGATCTTGGCGCAGCGCGGGAGCGCGGCGAGGAAATCCTCGGGAAGTGGCGTCTGACCACCTCGCGTGAGTTCGCCGATCTTGGCGTTCTGTTCGGCGACCCGATTCTCGAGCGACTCGATCCTCGCGTTGAGTTCAAGACGTTCGCGGCGGAGTCGGTCGTTCTCGGCGGCCGGCGTGGAACTCCCCTTGATGCGACACGCGGGAAGGATCGCGGCGAGCGCGAGCAGGCCGAGCAATGCGACGATTCGAGCGGGGTACAACGGTGCGGGTGAGCGGCGCATGCGTGCCTCCAAGCGACTGGCGCGAATCGTCTGTCGATTCCGCGCCGACAGGTTTTGACCCATTGGATTCTTGCCAGGATTGTGCGGACGGGCGCAACGGGGCATTCGGGAGAGGCCTCATGCGAGGCGAGAGAACAAGAGATAGGGGCAGGCGTTCTGCCTGCCCCCTGGGAAACTCATGCAGCATGCCGGCGAGATGGACCGGCCTTGGTGCCGGCCTATTCGTCCTTCTCGCGCTTGGCGATCGGGGTCGGCATCCGTGTGAGGACCTTGTCGATGAGCCCGTATTCGAGCATCTCCTTCTCGTCGAGCCACTTGTTTCGATCACAGTCCCTGGTGATGCGATCGATGGTCTGGCCTGTGGCGTCGGAATAGATCGAGTAGAGGCGGTCGCGGAGGCGGAGCATCTCGCGGGCCTCGATCTCGATGTCGGTGGCCTGGCCCTCGAGCACGCCGCCGATGAGCGGTTGGTGCATGAGATTGCGGGCGTTGGTCAGGGCGAAGCGTTTGCCCTTGGTGCCGGCGGCGGCGAGGACGCTGCCCATGCTGGCGGCCTGTCCGATCACGTACGTGCAGACATCGCACTGAACGAAGCGCATGGTGTCGAGGATTCCCAAACCCGCCGTGACCGAGCCGCCGGGGCTGTTGATATAGAAGTGGATGTCGGCCTTGGGATCTTCGTTGGCGAGAAAGAGGAGCTGGGCGACGATGAGGTTGGCGGCGTTGTCCTCGACGGGACCGCCGAGGAAGATGATGCGGTCCTTGAGCAGACGCGAGTAGATGTCATACGCGCGTTCGCCGCGGGCGGTCTTCTCGATGACGATGGGAACCAGGTAGCCGGACATGTCAACCTTCTTTCGATCGCGGGGTTTGCCTTCCCACGCGAGTGTTCGTGATAGGACTCAGCGGACGCCGGGGAGGGAGGACGCGGACTTCGGAGGCTCGGTGAGGACCTCGTCGGCGAGGCCATACTTGACGGCCTCCTCGGCGGAGAAGTACTTGTCGCGCTCGCTGTCGCGCTGGACGGTCTCGACGGGCTGCCCGGTGTGATTGGCGATGATGCGGGTGAGTTCGGCCTTGGCCTTGATGATCTGCTCGGCCTGGATGCGGATGTCCTCGGCCTGGCCGGTGACGCCGCCGTAGGGCTGGTGGATCATGACCTTGGCGTGCGGAAGCATGTAGCGCTTGCCCTTGGTGCCGGCGGTCAGGAGCAGGGCCGCACCGGAATAGGCACGCCCGAGGCAGTAGGTGGAGACGGGCGAGGACAGGAACCGCATGGTGTCATAGACGGCGAGGGTGTCGTCCACCGCTCCGCCGGGGGAGTTGATGTAGAAGTTGATCTCCTGCCCGCGCTTCTGGTTCTCGAGATACAGCATTTGCATCATGAGCCGGGCGGCGGAGGCGTGATTGATCTCGCCGATGAGGAAGACGACGCGGTTCTCGAGCAAGAGCTCGTCGATGGTCATCTCGCGGGTTCGTTGGTAGGACACCGATGCTGACGCCATGCGTCTCTCCGTGGGGCTGGTGGGCGCGTTCGAGGGGGCGATCCGCGGCCTCTCGACCCGTCCAGTGACCGATCATCGAGACGTGACCATTGGTCTGGAGCGTCTCGCGGCATGGTACTCCCCGATCGCTGTCGCTCGGGAGGTTCCAGGCCCTAGAACATCGACCAAGTGCCGCCCCGGGTTGAGCGGAAGGCCGAGTTGGATGAATCCCAACAACATCCGTGCCGTGGATGAGGGATGGTCAGGGCCTCTCGCCTCACTCGTCGACCGAGTTCGTGCCGCCGACGTCATGGAGAATCGGGGAAGGACTGCCGAGTTGGCAGGCGGCGTGTGCCGAGGCGTGGATAGGCGAAGAAGGGACGGCACGGGGCGTGGTCGCTAGCATCATCCCTTTGGCGCTCGCCCGATCGACGTGCGGGCCGGTTTAAGAATGTGATGGCGGATCGAAAGGGCGTGAGGCGGCAGTGGCGACGGCGGTGATCAGCGACATCCACGGAAACGTCGTCGCGCTGCGGGCGGTGCTCGCGGACATCGAGCGACGCGGATGCGATCGCATCATCTGCCTGGGGGACACCGTCGGGTACGGGCCGGACCCCTTGGAGTGCGTCGATCTGGTGCAGGAACGCTGCGCCTGGGCGCTCATGGGGAACCATGACTACGGCGTGCTCTACGAGCCCACAAACTTCAATGTCGATGCGGAGTCGTCGGCCTTCTGGACGCGCGAGCAGTTCGAGATCGAACCCGACACCGAGAAACGGGCGCGCCGGTACGACTTTCTGAACCGCCTGCGGGTGCGCGTGGTCGAAACGCTGGCCGGGACTGGGAATGGCAGCGAGGCGGGGGAGGAGTTGTCGCTCCTGGCGGTGCACGGCTCGCCGCGGCGCCCGATCAACGAGTACATCTTTCCCGACGACCCGATCAACAACCCGGACAAGATGGAGGGGATCTTCGAGCGGGTGCCCAAGATCTGTGTTGTGGGGCACACGCACGTCCCCGGCGTCTTCACCGACGAGCCGGACTTTTACCCGCCCGACGAGCTGGGGGAGGGCGGATACAAGTTCATGGCGGACGAGCGGGCGATCATCAACGTCGGCTCGGTCGGACAGCCACGGGACTTTGATCCCCGCTCGAGTTACGTGATTCTTCATCCCACGCACGCCGAGTTTGTCCGCGTCGAGTATGACGTGGAGGCGACGGCGAGCAAGATCCGCTCGATCCCCGAACTCCCGCAGCGTCTGGCGGATCGGCTGCTGAAAGGGACGTAAAGAAGGGACTCTGGCCTCACGGAGTCCATGACTGTTGATTCTGGCCGAGACCGACGCCGGACCATTCGATTGCACCACCCGCGGCTCACGAACGAGTGAGTCGCCACGAGCCTGCACCACCCATGCCCCAACCCAAGAACACCGCCCTTCGCATTCTTGTTCCCACCGTCGTCGCGCTCGCCCTGGCGGCGCTGGCGTATGTGGGGATCCGCCAGGCGATGCGTCCCGCGGCGAGCAACCCAGCAGAGACCAAGAACGAGACGGCGGCGCCCATGCCGACCCCGGCCGAAGCCGCACCGTCGACGCCCGTGATCTCCAAAGCCACAAGCACGGAGACTCCCGCGGCCGCCCCTGTCGAAGAGAACGGCGACCGGTCAACCAGTGCCTCGACGAACGCTTCAAAGGTCACGCCTCCGGGCACAATTCCTTCAAACCCCTCGGCCGGTGCGGCACCGCCGAGCACATCCACGGCTTCGACGCCCATGTATCGTGCCATCGAGCATCCGGGGCAGGGCGTGCCGGCGGAACTTGGGGATCTGACACCGAATGTCGCGCAGGGATACAAGGCGCTGGTGGAGTTCTCGGCGATCGGCGCGGGGGTGAGGCGGATTCGGCTCGCGGACTACTTCGAGACAATCGAGCGACAGGTGCACCTTTCCGTGCAGAACGAGGTCGTCGTGCCCACGAATGGGGGCGGCGACCCGACGTATCTCACGCCGATGGCGGCCTTGGCCGTGAGCATCGATGGGCAGACAGTGGCGCTCTTCGGATCGCCGTCGAGGCCGGTGTGGAGTGTCGATGCGGGCAAGCCCGGAGAGTTTGTGGCGACGATCGTGGACGCGTCGGACACACCCGTGCTGCGGATCACACGCCGGTACGCGCTCGCGACGGGCTCGTACCACCTGTCACTTCGGCAGCGAGTGGAGAACCTTTCGGGGCGGGCGCTGGGCGTGCGGTTCTACCAGATGGGGCCGACGGATCTGGAGCGTGATCGCGTGTCATACATGAGCGATCAGCGGTACATGAACTTCGGGTACCTGTTGAAGCCGGCACAGGACCCGGCAGGGGCGTTTGTGCGTGCGGACGATTTCCGCACGCCGCATGCGAAGTTGCTGGGGGACAAGATTGGTCCGAGCGGGGCGTATGCGATGGAGTTGACCCAGTGGCCGAACAAAGAGGCCCTGGACAACGGCTATCGCCTGTCCTGGGTGTCGATGACGAACCACTATTTCGGGGCGGCGGTGGTGCCTCTCTTTGATCCCGCGAATCCGCCGGTGAAGGCGCTGTCGTGGGTGGAGAGCGTGAACCGGGCGTACCTGCCTCTGCCAGACAACACGGGGTTCTCGACAAAGAGCGGCGACCCGATCGCGGTGGGCGCGCGCCTGGACTCGAGCGTGATGACTATCGCGTCCGGGGCATCGGTGGACCTCTCGCTCGGGATGTACGCCGGCCCCCTGGACCGCAAGATCATCAAGGCGGATCCGCTTCTCGATAGCGTCTCGCTGAAGGACATGGTGGTGTACAACATCGGAGGGATGTGCGCGTTCTGCACGTTCCCGTGGATCACGACGGGGCTTCTGGCGCTCCTGCAGTCCATCCACGACTTTGTCACGCACGACTGGGCGCTCGCGGTCATCGGGCTGGTGCTGGTGGTGCGGACGCTGCTGCACCCCGTGACTCGATGGTCGCAGGTTCGGATGACGCGCTTCGGGAAGCAGATGCAGAAGATGGGCCCGAAGCAGAAGGAACTGCAGGAGAAATACAAGAACGACCGGGCGAAACTCCAGCAGGAGACGGCCCGATTGTGGAAGGAAGAGGGGATCAGCCCGACGGGGATGCTGGGGTGCCTCCCGATGTTCCTGCAGACGCCCGTGTGGATCGCGCTCTACGCCACGCTCTACTTCGCCGTGCAACTCCGGCATGAGGCGGGGTTCTATGGGCTCTTCCAGAAGATCATCCCGACGGGGACGGCCTTCAGCCAGTTCCTCGCGGACCTCTCGCTGCCGGACCACTTCATCACGTTCAGCAAGGCGATCCATGTGCCCCTGGTGTCCAGCCTGATGGGCGAGTTCCGCGGGATCAACGTCCTCCCGCTGCTGCTCGGCGTGGTGTTCTTCATCCAGCAGAAGTATCTCTCGCCGCCGACGGTCGCCTCGTCGCCCGAGCAGGAGATGCAGATGAAGATGGTGAAGTTCATGAGCGTGGTGATGTTCCCGCTGTTCATGTACAACGCTCCCGCCGGACTGACGCTGTACTTCGCGACGAACTCGACCCTCGCGATCATCGAGAACAAGTGGATCCGGTCGCACCTGGACCGCTACGAGAAGATGTACCCCGATGCCGGGAAGAAGAAGGGCGGCGGAAAGAACGCCGCAAAGCCGAGCGGATTCATGCAACGCGTGCTCGCGGCGGCGGAGGAACGCAAGAAGATGATGGAACAGATGCAGTCACAGACCCAACGCCGAGGCGGCAAGAAGTAGGCGATGCGTGCGGGTGACACGATCGTCGCGCTCGCGTCGGCGTTCGGCCGCTCGCCACGAGCGATCATCCGCCTGTCGGGGCCACGATCGCTGGATCGGTCGATTCTGAACGTGCCGCGGGTCCGGGGCGTGCACCGAGTCGAGATCCCGCTGGATCGCGGGCAGCACCTTCCAGCGCTGGCGCTGGCGATGCCGCACGGCGCAGGCTCGTCGTCGTACACCGGCGAGGACACGTTGGAACTGCAGATTCCTGGGAACCCGGACCTCGTCGCCCGCGTTATGGCGTGGTTGCTCACGAATGACAACGTCCGGCACGCCGAGCCTGGAGAGTTCTCGGCCCGGGCGTATCTGAATGATCGATTGACGCTGGAAGAGGCCGAGGGCGTGGCGGCGACGATCGCGGCGAGCACGCGCGAGCAACTCGATGGGGCACGGGCGCTCCTCGAGGGGGCGACGGGGCGCGAGTATCTCACCATGGCGGACGAGTGCGCGACGCTGCTCGCGCTGGTCGAGGCAGGGATCGACTTCACGGATCAGGAAGACGTCGTGGCGATCGCGCCCGCCGACCTCGCCCGGCGGCTCGAGGCGCTCCTCGCACGCCTCGATGAACACCTGGCGGGCGTGGGCGCGAAGGCGCGAGAGGGCACGCTCGCGGTCGTGGTGCTCGCGGGCAGGCCCAACGCGGGGAAATCGACACTCTTCAACGCGCTCTTGGGGCGTGATCGGGCGGTCGCGTCACCCATGGCGCACACGACGCGGGATGTTCTGCAGGAAGAACTGGATCTTTCGGGCGATTCGCCGGTGGGTGGGCGTGTGCTCTTGTGCGATCTCCCGGGATTGGACGACCAACTCGCGGACGACGAGACTACCGAAAGCGGCGAACCCACAAGGGACACCGGCGCGAGCCAAGCGATCCGCGAGGCGGCGCAGTCACGCGCCACGGAGATGCTCGCCAACGCGGATCTCGTGCTCTGGTGCGACCCGAGCGGGCGATTTCGCACCGCGCCCGCGGGCGTGGATCCGGAGCGATTGCTTCGTGTGCGGACGCTGGCGGATGTGGTCTCGCCAGGAGCACGCGCGACCGCGGACGCACATGGTGCGCCGACAGGAACTCCGGTCTGCTCGATCGACGGATTCGGGCTTGGCTCGTTGCGGTCGGCGATCGCGGCACGTGCGATCGCGGGGACGGCGTCGCGAGCAGGTGGACTGCTGCCCCGCCATCGCGAGTCGCTGACATCCGCTCGTCGTTCGCTCATGGAGGCTCGCCGAGCAACAGACTCCGGTCGCGCGATTCTCACGGAACCCGAGGTGACCGCCGACGCGCTCCGCACCGCGATGGATCGGCTTGGCGAACTGGTCGGGCGGATCTCACCCGATGAGATCCTGGGGCGGGTCTTCGCGAGTTTCTGCGTGGGGAAGTAGCGACGCTCGTCGGCTGGTCGCTCACCACTCGAGGGCGGCATCGAGAAACGAGTCGAGGTATCGCTCGCTGAAGGCTTCGACGGCCTGGGCGGTAGCGCTCGCATCGATCCCCCAACAGGCGGCGATCGGCGACTCGAAGGTGGCATCAGCCTGGACGAGGAGGACGCCATCGATCGCCAAGGCGCTGGGGAGCTTGTCGGCGAGGTAGGCCGAGAGCGCATTGACCTCGGGACCTCCAACGCTGACGGTTGGGAGCGCTCGCAACTCCTCCCGGTTGAGGTACCACAGATCGGAACAGACGACGACCGCATCGAGGCGGGCGAGTTCGGCGGGGGCCTCGTGGCGCGAGCCCCACCGCTCGACGATCTGCTGCTTGAGGCGATAGGCGATCGGGCGATCGCGGTTCTCGGCCGCAAGATGTGCCCCGGTAACGACAAGAATCGAGGGTTGGGCGGTCATTGGGGGTCTGGCCTTGGGAAGAGAACGGTCCAAAGATATGGAGACGCTTGGACCGGGGCGTGCCACGCCCGGAGCCGAGCAGAACGATGGACACGCCCGGACGACGTGATTCGGGACCAGACGGAGCGTAGAGATGCCGATTCGTTCGATGGCCTCGACCGAGAACACACCTGATCCGTCGCCCTCGTCTCCGACAGGAACCTCGGGGGGTGCGGGAGGGACGGCGGTGGCGCAGCGTCCCGCGCCGGTCAAGCCGATGCCGAAGCAGTTGCCGCCGTACCGCGTGCTGCTGCACAACGACGACGAGATCGAGATGCCCCATGTCGTGATGTCGCTCGTGGAACTGACGCCCCTGGACACGGCCCGCTCAACGATCGTCATGCTCGAGGCCCATAACACGGGCGTGGCCCTGATCCTGGTCACGCACAAGGAGCGTGCGGAGTTGTACCAGGAGCAGTTGCGGAGCAAGGGGCTGAAGGTCACGATCGAGCCGGCCGAGGCCTAAGCCGCACACCATCAGGCCCCTCGTTGGCTTTGCTGACCCCGCGTGGACGTGCCGAATAGTCCCGCGTTTGTCGTGATATTCACGCGAACTTGATGCGTGTATCTCCGTGTCGGCGTGCCCAAGGTCGCGTCCGATTCTCGGCGAAACAGCACATACAAAACAAGACACCGGTCGTCAACCTCGCCCGCAAGTTTTTTTCCGATCGGTCCCTTCCGACACCGCACGCCCTGATTTCGCGGCATCGGCGAGATGCCTTGCCCAGATCGCGTCGGGCGACTCCAACCCGAACTCATCAGACATGCCCGCTCATGGCTGTCTCGTTCGCCACCGATGGTTTCCTCACGACGACGCCGCGGTTGCCACGCGGGACGCCTCGTCGAGGAGAGAGCGTCCCCTTGACCGGGACAGTCTGGAGCCTTCCGTGAGCCCTTCCACCACGCGCCCTTCGAAGTCACAAGCCCAAGCCACACCAGCCAACCACGGAAGGCAGACCATCCGCCTTGGCGATGTGCTCGTGCAGAACGGCATCCTGACAGCAACGCAGCGCGACCAGGTGCTGGCGGCCCAGAAGGTGCGCGGCGGGCCGTTCGGCGTGATCGCGGAAGAGATGTACGGCATCCACGTCGACGACATCGAGCGGGCGTGGGCGCAGCAGTACGCCTCGCTCTGCACGCCCATCGATCCCCGAAGCCGACTGGTGCAGCCCGAGGTCCTCCGCGTCATCGACCGCCGCCAGGCGTGGCAGTTCCGTGTCCTCCCCATCGAGTTCGAGGGCGACTGGCTCCTCGCGTGCACGACGGTGCAGCACCTGCCCCGGGCGCTCAAGTTCACGGCGTGGAAACTGGGCCACTCGGTGCAGTTCGTGATCGCCGAGCCCAGCCATCTGGGTGAGGCCATGGTCGAGCACTATCCGATGGCCGGGATGACGCCGGACGTGATCGCGGCAGGGATCGCGGCAGCCTAAGGCCCGAGTACAGAATCGGTGACAGAGGTGAATCGGGGGGGTTCGGGCGACGATGGGCGACTTCCTACACTTTGCCCGTGCCGAAAACGACTGAAAACACGGCGGTTCGTTCCGAGGGCGAGGCTTCCGTCAGCAAGGTCTCGCTGGTGAGCCTTGGCTGCCCGAAGAATCTTGTGGACTCGGAGAAGATGCTCGGGCTCCTCGCGGAGGCCGGGCTCTCACCGATCTCGTACGAGCCCGACGTCGAAGGATTCGGCGACGCCGATGCGGTGGTCGTGAACACCTGCGGCTTTCTCGAGGCGTCAAAGGACGAGTCGCTCTCGGTGATCCAGGAGGCGCTTCGGGCGAAGGAACGCGGCGACCTCAAGCGCGTGATCGTCGCGGGGTGCCTTGTGCAGCGACATCGGGCGAAACTCCTGGAGTGGGCGCCGGGGGTCGACGCGCTCATCGGCGTCTTTGATCGTGATCGGATCGTGGAAGCGGTGACGGGCGGCACCCTGCCGCGCGAGGAGGCGCCGAGCGCAAGCACCGACGGGCCCAAGTACTGGATCGCGGCGAACGCGCTCCGGGCCGCCCAGGACCGCGGGCTGAAGACCACGGGCCTCACCGTCCACGGCAAGGACGGCAAGGGCATCGGCTACTTCGAGGACGACTCGGCCCGGTTGCGACTCACGCCGAGGCACTACGCGTATCTCCGCATCAGCGAGGGGTGCAACCAGAACTGCGCCTTCTGCACGATTCCCTCGATCCGCGGCAAGATGCGGTCCAAGCCGCTCGAAAAGATCGTGAGCGAGGCACGGGAACTCCTGAACGATGGCGCGTACGAACTGCTCCTCATCGGCCAGGACACGACGAGTTATGGCGATGACATCGGGTTCGGGCTGAACTACGACGGCAAACACGGCGGCGGACTTCCGGCACTGCTCCGGGCGCTCTCCGACACCGTCCGCGACACCACCGGCCAGGGGTGGATCCGCCTGATGTACGCGTATCCCTCGAACTTCTCCGAGCCCATCATCGAGGCCTTCGCCGAACTCGCCGAACAGGGACACCTCAACCGGTATCTCGACATCCCGCTGCAGCACGCGAGCGATCGCGTGCTGACAATGATGCGCCGGCACGTCAAGGCATCGCAGCAGGAGGCCCTGATCGAGCGTCTACGCGAACGCATCCCCGGGATGGCGATCCGCACGACGTTCATCTCTGGATTCCCCGGCGAGACCGAGGAGGACCACCAGGAACTGCTCTCCTTCGTGGAACGATCGCAGTTCGACGCGGTCGGCGTCTTCGAGTACTCACACGAAGAGGGAACGGTCGCGGGGACGATGGAGCACGATCCGGAACTGGCCGTGCCCCCAGAGACGAAATCACGCCGGCGGAACGAGGTCATGGAACTGCAGCAGCGACTCGCCTTCGAGCAGGCGGCATTCATCGCCGAGCCGTTCGACGAAAAGGCCCCCACCACCACCGGCGCGCGGTTCGACGTGCTCATCGACTCCCCCCTGGGTGCCAAAGCCCAGAAGACCAGCGGCGTGACCGACGGCGGGCGACTCTTCCAGGGCCGCACATACTTCCAAGCGCCCCAGGTCGATGCCGTGACGTACGTGCAATCGCGGTCGGCTCTCGTGCCCGGCGAACTGGTGCGCTGCACGATCGTGGCAAGCGACGGGTACGACCTGATCGCGAGGCCGACGACAGAACTGGAAAAGAAGGTCTCGCTCGGCGTGGTGCGATGAGCGGCGAATCGTGTGACGTGGAGACGAAGGTCGGACAGGCGGACCGTCGGCCCCATGAGCGCGTAGAGATCAGCGATCACACGGCACCCCATGCGTTCGACAAAAACCAAGCATGGCACGGGGGTCGCCCGTGCCACGCTCGTGGTGGTGATTGATCGTCCCTTGGGGGACGCGTTATCGCCGGATCACTCGGTCTTGGCGGGCGTGTCGGTGTGGACGACCGGTTTCACGATCACGCTGTAGATCTCGTCGCGCTTGAACCACGTGCGAAATGTCTCGAGCACCTCGTCGCGGGTGATCTTCGAATACGCGTCGGGCGCTCCCAGCACGTCGTCAAGGGTGGTGGTCTTGTAGTCGAGGGTGTCGAGGACATTGAGCCAGTAGGCGGGCTCGCGATACTGCTCGTCAAATGAGTTGCGGATCTGCCCCTGGGCAACCGTGAGTTCCTCATCGGTCGGCCCCTCGTTGGCGAAGAGGGCGTAGGTCTCGATGACGCGGGCGCGGAGCGTGTCGGCCTTGCTCGGCTCGGTCGGCGCCTGGGAGAGGAACAGACCAAACCCCGGGAAGGCGTCGGCGGGACGCAGGCCGGCGCTGATCGAGTAGACCAGTTGCTCCTTCTCTCGGAGGGTGTTGATCATGCGGGTCGTGATGATGGAGGCGGCAAGACGCATGCGCCGGGCCTCGGTCAGGTTGCGCTCGTCGGGCCCCTTGAACCCGACCATCACCGAGGCCTTGTCGGTCTTGGTATCGATCACCTCGACGCGATTGCGGGTCTCTGGTGTGAAGTTCAGCGTGCGGAGATCCATGAACGCGTCCTTGCTGACACGCTGGTGGGACGGCAGCGAGCCGAGGTAAGTCGAGACGAGTTCAACGGCCCGATCACGCGAGATGTCGCCCACGACGCCAACCTCGATGGGGCTGGTCGAGATCAACTTATCGAGCCACGCCTGGGCGTCTTCGAGCGTGAGACGTTCGATCTGCTCCTTGGTCGCGGGCTGCGTGCGGGCGTCGTCCTTGGGATAGACCGTCTGGGCAACAACGCGGCGGAGCATGCCGTCGGGATCGACGAGCGACTCCTCGATCGAGCGGATGGTCCGCTCCTTCCAGCGGTCGAAAGCGGGCTTCTCGATCTTCGGATGGGTCAGGAGCAGATGCGCCAGTTGCAGGCCGCTCTCGAGATCTTTGGGCTGGCCCGCGACGATGAGCTTCACCATGTCGGCCATGCCCGCGCCCTGGACCAGCACGTTCTTGCCGGTCATGAGGTCGCGGATCTGGGTGCTGCTGAGAGTCTCGGTCGCGGGATTCTGCCAGGCAAGGAGTGCGGCGTTGGTGATCGCGGCATTGCCGGCGGTCTCGCGAAGGGGCATGCCATAGAGCACGATCGAGATCAGAGCCGTGTCCTTGCGATCGTCCATGAAGCGGTGATGCATGCGGACGTTGTTGCTGAGCCACGCCGACCAGACATTGGCGGCCTCGTGGGTGTCCGTCTCCGCAATGGCCCCCGCGACGGGGATCTTCTCGAGCAAAGACTTGGCCGAGGCGGTCTCGGACTCCGACGCGACGTCGGCACCCATCGCCTTCATCCCCGCGGCAAGAACCTTGGCCTCGGTGGGGACGTCTCCCGACGACGGCATCTGGACGTAGTAAACGAGGTTGCCGTCGAACATGCGGCGGAAGGCGTCGGAGACCTCGCTCGCGGTAATGCCGGGGACCAACCCCTTGGCGATGTCGAGTTGCTGCCGGGCGGACATGATCGGCTCGCCGTTCTCCACGGCGTTGTTCATCCGCCCGAGAATGGAACGCACGGGAGCCGTGGACTCGGTCGAGGCGGCTTGCTCCATTCCGGCGAGGATCTCCTCGCGGGCAAGGGCGATCTCGTCCTCGGTGAACCCATGCTGGCGGACGCGGGCGACCTCGGTCGAGAGGTCCTGGAGCATCGCCTCCCACTTGCCGGGCTCGCCGGTCGCGGAGGCCATCGCCAGCGTGGCGGCCCGGAATATGGTCTGCACGCCAGCGTCCGCGCCCTGGTACGACGCCTCTCCCGCGGAGACCTTGTTGCTCGTGCGACGACCGAACGCGCCCGAGGCGAGGGCCTCCACGAACTCGAGACGCGCGCCGCCCAGCGTGGTTGTCGGGGGTCGGGCCGGCATCACGTGCACCACCTGCACCATCGCACGCCGGAGTTCGGGATCGGTGATAACCACCGCGCGGGGCGCGGCATCGGGGGTCACGTTCGCATCGATGTCGTGGGGGACGGGCTTCTTCTCGCCACCCTCGAAGGCCTTCTTGACCTGCGCCACCATCGCCTCGGGCTCCATGTCGCCCACGACGAAGAGCGTCATGTTGCTGGGGACGTAGTAGCGGTTGTAGTAGTCGAGGAAGTCGTCTCGCTGCACGGCGTTGATGGTCTGCTCGGTCCCGATGGGCAGACGCACCCCGATCCGCGAGCCGGGGAAGAGGCGGTCGAGCATCTGTTCCATCACGCGCTGCTGCGCGCCCGAGCGGGCGCCCTTCTCGCGGAGGATCACCTCACGCTCGGCGTCGATCTCCTTGGGCTCTAGCAGCAGCTTGGTCGCGACGTCGGCCATGAACTGCATGCCCTTAGAGACCTTCTCGTCGGACGTGTCGGGGAGAAAGAGCTGGTACGCGGTCTGGTCGAAACTGGTGAAGGCGTTCTGATGCTGCCCGAAGGTGAGGCCGAGCGACTGAAAGAGGTCGATCACGGTTCCGGGGGCGAAGTTCTGCGAGCCGTTGAAGGCCATGTGCTCGAGGTAGTGGGCGATGCCGCGCTGCGCGTCGGTCTCGTTGAGCGAGCCGGTGGAAATGTGCAGCCAGAGCGAGACACGCCCCGGCGGCGTGGAATGCTTCTTGACGACATAGTTCAATCCGTTCTCGAGTTGGCCCGTGACCAGGCTCGGGTCGGTGGGGAGCACTTGGGTGAGGTCGTCGGCGCGAGCGGCGGCCGGAAGGAACGCCGTACTTGCGAGTCCGATCGCCAGTGCCAACGCCGAGGGGCGAACGAGCCGAGCCATCCAGTTCATCTTCATGTGTGTCTCACTGTGAATCAACGGCACCACGAGCGGCGAACAAACCCCAATCGGCTGACGCCAGCCGTCGAAAGGTCCAAGCCTTCATTATTGGAGGGCAAACTGCGCGCGTAATGGCACACGAGATTCACACGTCCACGCGACGCTTCATGTAGAGGTGCACACCCATCTGGTGATAGACGTGGGTCTCCGGGCCCTCGGCGTTCGCAAGCCGCAGATCGGCAGGCACTCGTGGGACAGATGGGGCGGGTCCGGAAGGATCCTGTTCGAGATTCTCGTCGCCAAAATCGCCATCGGGCTCATCGTCGTGGCGTGAATCACGACGAGGCTCAGATTCACCGTGACGCCACTCCTTGCCACGTGTTGCACGCTTCGGGCGCTTCCGTCGGGGCTGCTCGGTCGGCGCTTCGGGTGCCGAAGCGATGGTCAACGGCCAGGGTGTGCGGAGGACGAGAATGCCATCGGACGTGAGCAGATCGATGACCTTGGCCGCCTGCTCCATCACGCGCCGAAAGCCCAGCGAGTCCCGCACGAGCGGATAGGGTGGGTCAAAGAACGCCACGGTCACAGGTCTTGGGCACCGAGAAAGCGCGCCCAGGCCCAGCGCGTCTCCAACGACCACCTCGCTGCGGTCCTGCACGCCGAGCATCTCGATGTTCTCGTGGAGAATCCTCGCGGCGGACTTGTCTCGCTCAACAAAGACGCAGCGCGAGGCCCCGCGGCTGATCGCCTCCAAGCCGATCGCCCCCGTCCCGGCAAACGCGTCGAGGATCGTCGCACCCTCCATGTGCCCTCGAAGTATGCCAAAGAGCGACTCCTTGACACGATCCGGGATCGGCCTGGTCGTCTCGGAGTCCTTGGGTGTATGGAGTTGTCGGCGGCGGAACTCGCCAGCGATGATGCGCATCGGGCGACAGTAGTCCCGCCACGCACGCCCACGAGCGAGCACGCGGACACACGCGACCGCCCACTCATATCCTCTGGCCATGAGCCGATACGACCAGTTCCAGGCCTACCGCTCGCGGATGAACTGTCGCATTCTGGGCGACGACCACGAGCGTGCACAGATCGCGGGCCGCGGCCCGGACTCTCCCACTCCCGCCGGCGGCACGATCGTCACCAAGCGTTTCTTCCGCCTCGACGCACAGGCCTATGAGCCCGGCGCGCTCACCGGGCTCACCAAGGAACTCATGGGCCTCGTCGCCTCGACGGTCCTCCGATGCGATGACTGCATCGCCTACCACATCGACCGGTGCGTCGCGTTGGGCCTTCGCGACGAGGAGATCTTCGAAGCACTCGACATCGCGCTCCTCGTGGGCGGGTCGATCGTGATCCCCCACCTCCGCCGCGGCGTGGAGTTCCTCGATGAGGCACGTCTCGCGCCCCGGAACATGCCCACCGACGGCACGCCGCACTGTCACTAGATCCGCACACCCCAGATTCGCATCCCACGCCATGGCCCCACCGCCCGTCGATCCCACCCTTGCCCGCCATGCCGCGACGACGATCGTCGAGACGCTCGCGAGTCACGGGCATCTCGCCTACTTCGCGGGCGGATGCGTGCGCGATGAACTGCTCGGACTCACGCCCAGCGACTACGACGTCGCCACAGACGCCACACCCGACCGGCTCCGGGCCCTCTTCAAACGCACCAACCTCGTCGGCGCGGCGTTCGGCGTCGTGCTCGTCAGCCTCGAGCACGCGGTCGTCGAGGTCGCCACCTTCCGATCCGATGGCACCTACAGCGACAACCGCCGGCCCGACGCGGTGACGTTCAGTTCGCCCATCGAGGATGCCGCTCGACGCGACTTCACGGTGAACGCCCTCTTCCTCGATCCCCTCGCGCGCGGTCGCGAGAAGGCGGCCGCGGAATCGCCCCTGGGCGGCACGGTGATCGATCTGGTCGATGGCCTGCGCGACATCCACGCCCGTGTCATCCGGGCCGTGGGAGACCCCGACCGACGATTGGCCGAGGACCATCTCCGGGCGTTGCGTGCGGTGCGCCTGTCGTCTCGTCTGGGGTTCACGATCGATGATCGCACCGCCGACGCGATCCACCGGCATGCCTCATCGCTCGTGGGCGTGAGTGCCGAACGAATCGGCGACGAGGTCCGGCGGATGATGTCCCATCCCTCACGCGCCGACGCCGCACGTCGCCTCGCCGATCTCGATCTCGACCGATCGATCCTGCGAGGGCACACGCTCTCCGGTGAGGCACAGACCCTGTCGGGCCTCCAGAAAGACGCGACGATTCCACTCGCGCTCGCGGCCTGGGCCGTGGACCTCGGCCTCGTCTCCCCCGTGCCCACCGCGGCATGCCCGATCTTCCGCCGATCCCTCTGCCTGAGCAACGCCGAGCACGAGGAGTGTCGCCACATCCTGGAAACATGGCACGACCTGGTCCACGTCTGGCCAACCGCCGGCGTCGCCCAACGAAAACGAATCGCGGCGAGAGCGGCGATGATGGACGCGTGCTCGCTCGTAAACCAAACACATTCCAAATATTGCCCGCAGATCAAGGTCGAGTTCACACGTCTCCAGAACACCCCGAGCGGCCTTGCCCCTACGGCATTTGTGACCGGGGATGACCTAATCGCCGCGGGGATTCCGGCGGGCCCACGATACAAACAAATACTTGACGAGATCTATGACGCCCAGTTGGAGGACCGGGTCACCGATCGCGCCCATGCCCTGGAACTCGCTCGGCGGCTGGGTGTCTAAATCTGCTGCCGGGGTGGCTTGGGCCGATTCGAGAATGGCCCATGCACCCTATGCACGCATGTGTCACCATTCGGGGCGCGTACGTTTCGTGCCGGGTGTCGGTTGAGAGCCGGTGGTTTCGGAGAAGTGATTGAAGATGGGTTCGCTGGAGGAACGAGAGGACTTTCGGCGAAACCGGCACTTCCTCGACACTCGCGGCATTTGTCCCGTCTGGCTTTGAGCAGATCGACTGCCGAGACACAGAACACAGAACTCTTTTTGGAGGGGTCTCCATGGATCGAATCGGAAACACGATGAGCACCAAGCATCGCATCCGCATCATGCTCGCCGCGGCGTCCACGGCTCTGGGCTTGACCCTCGCGTTCCCCTCGCTCGCCCAAGACCTGTCTATCCCTGCAAAGGAGGCCCAGGAGGACACCGATTCCGCCGACGCCAAGGTGCAGGGCACCAAGGTCTACTGGGTCGATCTGGAAGGGTGGTTCGGCCAGCAGATCACCCAGACCCCGATTCGTCAGGCGCTCAAGGATGCAAAGAAGATCGGGGCCGAGGTGATTGTCTTCAAGATCGACGCAAACTGGGGCTCCCAAGGCCCCTTCGAGCGTGACGACGTGCGCGAGAGCACCAACGACATGCACCAGTTCGACCAGGTCTTCCGCGCCGAGCAGATCACCCCGATCTTCGCCGACGAGGTTCCCTCCGAGTGGGGCGACAAGCAGCCCCGCATCGTCTTCCTCGTGAAGCAGGCCATGGGCGGGGCCGCCCTGCTCCCGCTGGTCTCCAAGGAGGTCTATTTCACACACGACGGTCGAATGGGCGGCCTCGGCAATCTGAGTTACATGCTCCGCGGGCACGACCGCGTCGTCCAGAAGCAGATCTCGCTCCGTCTCCAGCACGTCGTCGGCTGGGCGATCCAGGGCGGCTACCCATACGCCGAAATCCTCGTTCGCTCTCTCGCCAAAATCGAAGAGGTCTCGACCGTGACCTTCAAGGACGGCATGCCCGTCCTCGTCGAGCGATATCCCAATGGCCCGGACGAGGAACTCCTCACCGATGACGGCGAAGGTGACCGCCAAGACGATCTGCACACTCGTGCCAGCGGCGAGGGAAACGACGTCCTCACGCTGACCGCCCGCACGGCCAATCTGATCGGATACAGCAAGGGCACCGCCGACAACCCGAGCGAGCTCTTTGCCCTCATGGGAATCGCCCGCGACGCGGTCATCGTCAAGGGCAAGTCCGAGCGGATCATGCAGAACTGGTCCAAAGGACTCGAGGCCGGGGTCAAGCGAATGGAGAACCTCTGGCAAGAGTACTCGCAGGTCGAGGTTGAGCAGCCCGGCGGCTACAACGAACGCACCAAGGCCCGGGGCATTCGCATCCGAAAACTGGAGGAACTCCGCCGCCTCTGGAAGCAATGGGGCGAGGGGATCTCTCCCTATGAGCGTCCGCCGGCCCCGCCGGAGGATCAACTCCAGACGCTCGTCGAGCGACTGAAACTCGAACAAATGATGGATCGAAGGGGCTAAGACACGCACACCACACGCACAGCTTGTTGGAGACTCGCATGAACACTCTGAATCGCACATTCCACACACTCGCCTTGGCGCTCGCCATCGCCATGACGGTCGTTGCCGCTCCCGCGAAGGCCGCCGCCCCGGCGACGGATCACGCTTCACCGGTGTCTCTGACACAGCCCGGCAACACCTTGTCGATCCCGAAAACGGCCGACAAGGACGATGCCGCTGACGAGGCCGACGACAGCATGAACACCATGCCTGGCGTCCCCAAGGCGCTGGTCCTCACCCTCGGCGATGAGATGAACGGCGACATGGTCGGCGTCTACATGGTCGCGCACGTCCTCGAGCGCGCCATCCCCACCCTCGAGAAGGAACTCGGCACCGACAAGACCGGCGTCCTCGTCCTTCGCGTGCACTCCGGCGGCGGCTACGGCTCGGAGGTCCAGAAAATCGTCGACCTCATCCAGAACGAGTTCAAACCCCGCTGGCGCACCGTCGGCTGGATCGACACCGCCATCTCCGCCGCCGCCATGAGTTCCCACATCCTCGAGGAGATCTACTTCACCTCCCGCGGCAACTACGGCGCCTGCACCGGGTTCTACGGCTCGCTCGATCGCCCCGTCCAAGGACGCGAACTCCAGGAGGCCCTCGTCCAGATGGAACGCATCAGCGCCAAAGCCGGTTGGGATCCGCTCATCATGCGGGCCATGCAGATCCAGCAGCCCGTCTCGGCGACAATCGACGACGTGGGCAACGTGAAGTTCATCGCCGACCTCTCGGGCGACATCATCGTCAACCGCCCACGTGAGATCCTCACCTTCAACTGCCGTTCCGCCATGAAGATCAAGTTCTCGCGGGGTACCGCCGACACGCTCGACGAACTCACCAAACTGATGGGCTACAAGGAACTCAACTGGGTCGGCAAGAAGGTCGAGGGCTCACCCTGGCCCATCTCCAAGTCCGAGAAGATCCAGATGGACTTCCGCAAGCAGGTCCACGAGGACGAGCGCCTCACCCAGCACTACTTCCGCACCCTGAACATGCAGATCCAGGCCGCCGAGGCCGCTCCAAAGGAGCAACGCGGCGCCTTCGTCGGTCGCGCCAAGCAGACCCTTGGCAAACTTCGCAACATGCTCCGCAATAATCCCAACTTTGCGATCAGCGTCTTCAACCGCCCGCGTGACGAGGCCGAGCAGTATCTCAAGGACATCGAGAAGCAGCTCAACGACCTGCTCAAGTAACACTTCGGCACACTCAACCCCAAGGCCCGGCTCGTCCGGGCCTTTTTCATGCGCCCGCCGCGTGTATCATCGCCCATGACCCAAGCCGCTCGCCACCAAGCCCCGTCCTCGTACGTGCCCCAGAACCTCGACGCGACCCGCTGGGAAGCCATCGAGCCGCTCCTGTCCTCCCTCAGGGATCGCCCCGTGGCCTCCGCGGCCGATCTCGAAAGTTGGCTCCTGGACCGGAGCGAACTCGAGGCCGCCTGCAACGAGTCGCGAGCAAACCTCTACATCACGATGACCTGCCGCACCGACGACCAGGCCGCCCAGAGCGCGTACACGGCCTATATCGAAACAATCGCCCCGAAACTCTCCCCCGCACTCTTCGAGCTCGACAAGCGACAGGCCGAACTCACCGAGAAGTTCCCCCTCGACGAGGCGCGATATGCCGTACTCGTGCGCGCGACCAAGGCCGACGTCGAGATCTTCCGCCCCGAGAATGTCCCCCTTGAGACCAGGCAGTCGCTCCTCTCCCAGAAGTACGACCAGATCATCGGAGCGATGTCGGTCGAGTTCGACGGGCGCGAGCAGACCATCCCCCAGATGGCCCGTTACCAGGAGGTCACCGACCGCGGCGTGCGTGAGGCCGCGTGGCGCCTCGTCGCCGATCGACGCCTCAAGGACGCCGATGCCATCCACCAGATCTACGACGACATGATCGCGATCCGCCACCAGATCGCACGGAACGCGGGCTTCACGAACTACGTGGGGTACGCGTTCAAGTCCAAGCATCGCTTCGACTATGGGCCCGAGGATTGCTTCGCCTTCCATGAGGGGGTCGAGCGTCACATCGTGCCTTTGATGCGCGATCTCGAGAAGCGTCGCGAGAAGACCCTGGGCGTGGACGCGCTCCGCCCGTGGGATCTCGGCGTGGACGTCAAGGGGCGGGCGCCGCTCCGACCGTTCGAACGTGGACAGGAACTCGTCTCGAAGTCCGTCGCCACATTCAAGGCGCTCGACCCGCGCCTTGCCGCCATGCTCTCGACGATGGGCGACGGCTCGAACACCAACGGACCTTCGGGCGGCGCCTCGCTCGACCTCGACTCTCGCAAAGGGAAGGCCCCGGGTGGCTACCAGTACATGCGCGACCGATCCCGTCGCGCGTTCATCTTCATGAACGCCGCGGGCCTGGTGCGCGATGTCGTCACGATGGTCCACGAGGCCGGGCACGCGTTCCACTCGATGCTCTGCGTGGACGAGCCGCTGCTCGCGTACCGCCACAGCCCCATCGAGTTTGCCGAGGTCGCGAGCATGTCGATGGAGTTGCTCACCCTCCCGCACCTGGACGCCCCCGGCGCGTTCTACGCGTCGAAAGAGGACCACAACCGTCATCGCCGCATGCAGGTCGAGAAGAGCATCCTCCTGCTCCCCTGGATCGCGACAATCGACGCCTTCCAGCACTGGGTCTACACCAATCCCACTCACACCCGGGCGCAACGCGAGCAGCACTGGCTCGCCCTCGATGACCGCTTCGGCAACGCCGTCTCGTGGGAAGGCCTCGATGCCCACCGTCGCCTCGTCTGGCAGCGACAACTCCATCTCTTCGGCGTGCCCTTCTACTACATCGAGTACGGCATCGCCCAACTCGGTGCCCTGCAACTCTGGATCCACTCCCTGGAGAAGGGCGAGAAGTCCGCGATCGACGCCTACATGCGAGCGCTCTCGCTCGGCGGAAGCAAACCGCTCCCGGACCTCTTCGCCGCCGCGGGCCTCGAGTTCGACTTCGGCTCGGAGACGATCGCGCGAATCTGCGATCGCGTGCGGTCTGAACTCGACAAACTCCCGGAGTGACCCATGTCCGATGCCGGCGTGCCGCACCTTGCGCCCGAGGCGTTCACGGATCGTGCGCGCGACGTCGCGGATGTGTTGACGCGGTATTGGAAGAGCCTCGACTCACGGCCGGTCACGCCCGACGTGAAACCGGGCGATGTGCTGCGCGACCTTCCCGCGTCACCACCCGAATCCCCATCTCCCGATGACGACTCGTGGTCTGGAGTTCTCGACGACGTCGAACGCCTCATCCTGCCCTCGCTCACCCACTGGCAATCGCCGAACTTCTTCGCCTACTTCCCCGCCAACGCGAGCGCCCCGGCCATGCTCGCCGAACTCCTCTCCGCGGGACTCGGCGTTCAAGGCATGCTCTGGGCCACCAGTCCCGCGTGCACCGAACTCGAGATCCGCATGATGGACTGGCTGGCCGAGGCCATCGGCATTCCGGATCGGTTCCGCTTCGATCGTCCGGGCTCCGTGGGTGGCGGGGTGATCCAGGGAACCGCCAGCGAGTCCACGCTCACGGCCCTCGTCGCCGCCCGCGCCAGGATCATCCGATCCTTCGCCGAGAACTCCACGGGCGTGCCCGACGATCTCGAGTCCCGCCTCACCGTGTACACCTCGACCCAGGCGCACTCGTCGGTGATCAAGGCCGCGATGGTCGCGGGGGTCGCACGCCACGCCGACGATCGAAGACGAATCCGGCTCATCGAGACCGACGAGCGATGCCGCCTCCGACCCGATCGTCTGCGTGAGGCGATGCTCGCGGACTCGAAGGCCGGACTTATCCCCGCGTTCGTCAGCGCGACCGTCGGCACGACCGCGACCACGGCCATCGACCCAATCGCCCAGATCGCCGACGCCATCAAGAGCGTCGCCGCAATCGCGAGCACGGATGACACCTCCTTCGCCATGCCTTGGCTCCACGTGGACGCGGCCCACGCCGGGGCGGCGTGCGTCTGCCCGGAGTACCGCCATCTGCTCCAAGGCATCGATCGCGCGGACTCCCTCTGCTTCAATCCGCACAAGTGGCTCTTGACCAACTTCGATTGCGACGCCTTCTGGGTCGCCGATCGGCGGACGCTCACCAACGCGCTCTCGATCACACCCGAGTATCTCCGCAACGCCGCCAGCGAGGCGGGAACGATCGAGTTCCGCGACTGGCACGTCCCCCTCGGGCGACGGTTCCGATCGCTGAAGTTGTGGTTCGTGATGCGTCACTACGGCCTCGACGGCCTGCGGCAACACATCCGTGAGCACATCCGCCTCGCGCAGCACTTCGAATCGCTCCTCCGTGCCGACAACCGGTTCGAGATTGTGCAGGAGCGGACCCTCAACCTCGTCTGCTTTCGCCTGCGGGGGGAGGGTGCCGAGTCGGACGCGGCCAACAAACGTCTGCTCGACGCCATCAACGCGACGCGACGGATCTTCCTGACCCATGCCGTCCTCCCCAACGAGGCCCGGCCCGCGGCTGGCAGGCTCTTCCTCCGCATGTGCATTGCCAGCCCGGCAACCCACGAGAGCCACGTCAACGACGCCTGGGATCTGATCCGGAGGCTCGTGTGACGCCCGCGCCCATACGACTTGGCCCGCGTCCCTACGCTCTGCCCATGCATGGACGCCTCTCGCCCGTGATCGCGTTCCTCGGCCTGATCGGCTTGGTATCGTTCGCGGCGTCGTGCGCCTCGCGTCCCGCGACCACTACCACCGAAACGAACGCCGTGAACGCGACGGGTGCTCGCCTCTCGATCGCCCCAGGGTCGTATGCCGCGGCTTTCGACGCCGCCCGCGAGTCGCTCCGCTCCTTCCGCTTTCCAATCGAACGCGTGGACTCGCGCGACGGTGTCATCTCGACCGAGGCGAAGCAGACCTCGGGCCTGGCGACGCCCTGGGATCACGAGCAGTCCACACTCGCCCAGGAAGCCGAGGACTTGCTGGCACAACAGGCCCGGCGGGTGCGCATCACATTCACGCCCGCGGATTCGGTCGTCGCCGACGACCTCACCTCCTTTGAAGGCTCGATCGTCGCCACGATCGAGGTCGTCGTGGAGCGCACGTACGTTCGAAACTTCAGGCCCTCGAGCCAGGCGATCCTGCTCTCGTCACAGGCGTACGACCCTGTGGCGGCGACACGCGGCCAGAGTTCGATCTATGCCGTCCCGTTGAATCGTGACGATGAACTCGCCCGGAGACTCGCCAGAGATATTGAACAACGAGTCCGCCGAGACTGACAACGCTCCCACGTGCCGCTTCCACTCCAGTCTCCACAAACTCGTCCACCATGCTCAATGCCCGACCGCAGAGGCGGACCAATGGGCTCCGCCACGGACCGAACGTTGATCCGGCGAAGCAACTCTCGCCCGGCTGTTCGGCTCGACAGTCCCCTCGGCGGGCGGATCGATGCAGACCCGCTTGTCCTTGTCCGTCGATCGACGGGGCCGCCCGAACCATCGCGCAATGAGTTCGCCACGGGTGCTCGCGCCCGTTTTGCGATGGAGCGCCTTCACGTGGTCGTGGATCGTGTGCCAACTCCGCCCGAAGGACTGGGCGATCTCTCGCGTCGATGACCCGGCCAGGAGCAACTCAAGAACTTCCTGCTCTCGAGGGCTGATCCACTGCGAATCCTTGAGCGGGCCGGCACCGATCGATTGCCGAGCCCGGGCGGCGATCGATTGCATCCCGGCGGCGAGGAGCGACAAGTCGTTCGGAGACACGCTCCCTCCCGAGTTCTCCGCCGATATACCAACCATGACCCACGGACCAGGTTCGTGACGCTCCTCGCCAGACGACACGACCGCAAAGGAAATGAGAAACTCATCAGGGCTCGACGCACCAAAGGCCGAGATCAGCCCGGTGAGAGGTTTGCCGGCAAGGATGCGACCGATCGGGAACGCATCCGGGGCGTTGGCGATGGGAAGACGGATGCCCCATGACGCGGCGTCGTAGAGAGTGCTGCGGATGACAGCCTCGCGCCGAGTCCCCGTGTCATCGCTGATCGTGCCGTCGCGTTCGGCGACACATGCACCCACCATATCCACTCTCTCAATGCCGCCCGAGGCGTCGGTTGAAACGAAGCAGACCCCGGTCGCCGCGGCTCCCGCGATCTGGGCGAGCACCCGAGCGGCACGGTCCGTCCAATCGAGCGTGGGGACACCAGGGAGCGCAGAGAGAGACTCGCCGACAATCATGGCGTGAAGCAGCAGCGAGCGTTCCTCAGGAATGCCACGCGTGAATCCGTCCATCGAGTAGGCCATGGTTACCTCCTAGGGTGTGACACCCACACTGCGAATATAACGCGTGTGCTTGTATCCATTTCGACAACGTCCGTCTATATACTAAGAAATTATCAGGAATCGCTCCACAAATCCCCTATTCGCTCGGACAGCGATCTTTACGAACTCTGGTCAATCCGTGAATCACGCCAACAGCGTTGTGGTCCATTGTTGGGCGCAGACACAACATCGTGTGCGTATCACGATCTTCGCGCGGATGGCGCACATCACCATGTGACACTCCCCCGAGTGGGTCGCCGACGAATCAATGGCAATCCCTCAAACGGGCATCCATCCACATCCCGGATCGAAATCCGCGTTCCAAAGAAGGCGATCGCATCGCCCGTACCCCGATATGGGCAACACGACATCGTACGACGCCCAGACTCGGAGACCTTGTGATGAATGAAAACGGCTCGCGGGGTTTCGCCCGCGAGCCGTGCAATTTTACATCTGTCCTCCTGAAACTTACCCTTGATAGGGCATCAGGAGCGTCACATTTAGCGGCGACGACGGCCGGCGACGATCCCGCCGAGGCCGAGGAGCGCCAGAGCGCCCGGAGCCGGAACGTAGGTCATCGTCAGTTCGTAGGTGCCGGCGTTGGTACCAGCGGTGAAGGGGTCCGTGAGGGTGGCCGGGAAGACGGAGTTGTAGCCGCCGGTGACGAGCGTGTAGGAACCGCCGGCGAGGGGGGTGAGATCGTCAAAGCTGAGCCCGCTGAACAGGCCGATGTCGTCATCGTTCTCGGCGATCTTGTTGCCGAGGCTGTCGTAGAGGGCGATCTCGGTGTCGGTCATGGAGGTGCCCGAAAGTCCAGCGCTCAGCGCGATGGAGAAGCTATCGCCGGGGTTGACGATATTGGGGACGGAGAAGGTGATGAAGTCGAGACCACCGGCGACGTGGCTGCCGCTGTAGGAGGTGACCCCGGAGACGGCGCCGAGGGCGACGTTGCCGTTGTTGATCGTGGCGGCCGTCATGAAGTTGTACGTGACGTTGTCCCAGGTGGAGTCGACGAGGCCGTCGCCGCCGTCGTCGAATGACTCGAACCACTCGAAGTTGATGGTGTCGCCGGCCGTCACGCTGACCGGGCCACCGGAGAAGAAGCCGACGGTCGTGGGGCCGACGGCGAGCGTGCCGGTCCAGCCACTGCTGCCCACCGCGCGGACGACGCCAGCCTGCGAGTTGGCGCTGTTGACAATATTCACGCGAGCCTCGCTCGCGAACGTCCCGGTGTTGACCTCGGTGAGGCTGCCGATCACCTCGATGGAACCGATGGTACCGGAGCCCGTCGCAACCCAGGAGCCCGTGCTGTTGCCGGCGTTGCCGATGGCGGCGGCGCCGCCGACGCTCGTGAACGAGGCGGTGCCGATGCTTGTGCCCGGCGTCACCGTGCTCGCCATCGCGGTGCCCGCGAGGGCGGCGAACGCAACCAATCCAAACACCTTCTTCATTTTTTACACTCCCTACTCAAACGAACACAACGACGGCTCACCAGAGCACGCCGACCCCCGCCACGCGTACACACGTGGCTGGTTCGTCGAATGGAGCAAAGAGGGCAGGCGGGGCTCTCAGGTCCGCCATTCCACACCCGCCAGATCGGCACGGCGCGGTCTTGTCTCTCTCCTCCTCCACACGACTCGGCAAGACCCTTTGTCAGGGACCCGCATCCGAAACCATAACCCATTCCACACACTGCGCCTAGTGGAATTTTTTATTCTGAGGGAGATTGCCGCGGAATTTCGATTCCCATATCCCAAATTACCACGGCCTTGCCCAATATGGGGCAAGGCCGGGTCGTTTGGTTGGTCTTTGAAAGGGTCGCTTACGCCGAAGCGCCCTCGGGTTTTTCTTTCGGACCGTTCCCACTCATCTGGTGCGGCTCACGGTCCGGCTCGGCGTCCTCGACCTTGGCCTTCTGGTAGGCCTCGACGAGTTCCGCTGGAGCCGGGGCCGAGGCGAAGAAGAGGTGGTCCTCATCCTTCCCCTCGGCGTCCTTCCGCCGCGTCACGGTGATCGTGCACGGCGCCTCGAAGTTCCCCGAGAGGAGCATCTCGCTGAGCGGATCCTCCACAAGAGTCCCGATCGCGCGGCGGAGCGGACGCGCTCCGTACTCGGGGTTGTAGCCGCGCTCGATGAGGAAGTCCTTGGCGGCCTGGTCCAGCGAGAGCGCGAAGCCGTTCTGACGCAGACGCTTGCCGACCTTGGTGAGTTCGTAGTCGATGATCCCCGTGATGTCGTCCTTGGTCAGGGGGCGGAAGACGATGATGTCGTCGAGACGGTTGATGAACTCGGGGCGGAAGAAACGCTCGATCTCCTTGAGGAGGACGGACTTGATGTTGTCGTAGTCGGTCGCCTCGGTACGCTTGCCGAACCCGAAGCCCGCGCCGCCCTTGATCATGTCCGCGCCGATGTTGCTCGTCATGATGAGGACGGTGTTGCGGAAGTCCACGTTGCGCCCGAACGAATCCGTGAGGCGACCCTCCTCCATGATCTGGAGGAGCATGTTGAAGACGTCCGGGTGGGCCTTCTCGACCTCGTCGAGGAGCACGACCGCGTACGGCCGGCGCCGGATGCGCTCGGTGAGCTGGCCGCCCTCTTCGTAGCCGACGTAGCCGGGGGGCGCGCCGACGAGGCGCGAAACGTTGTGCTTCTCCATGTACTCGCTCATGTCGAGGTGGACGAGGGCGTCCTCGTCGCCGAACATGAACTCGGCCAGAGCCTTGGAGAGCAGCGTCTTGCCCACGCCGCTAGGCCCGACGAAGATGAACGAGCCCATCGGACGCTTGGGGTCCTTGAGGCCGGCCCGGGCACGCCGGATGGCCTTGGCGACCGCCTTGATCGCCTCGTCCTGCGAGACGACACGCTTGTGGAGCTCCTCCTCGAGTTTGAGCAGGCGCTGGGCCTCCTCCTTCTCGAGGCGCTGGAGGGGCACGCCCGTCATCTTGCTGACGACCTCGGCGATGACCTCCTCGTCCACCACGCCCCCGACTTCCTGGGCCTTGTCACGCCACTCACGCTGGATCTCTTCCTTGCGCTTGCGGGCCTGCTCGGCCTTGTCGCGGAGCTCGGCGGCACGCTCGTAGTCCGCCGCTCGCACCGCCTCGTCCTTCTGGATCGTAAGCGTCTCGATCTCGCCCTCGATGTCGGCGAGGTTCGGCGGCTTGGTCATGCTCTTGA
>JRYD01000683.1_pt1 | contig 40330 bp, 28 predicted proteins | sample 235311 | NCBI WGS metagenome assembly JRYD01 (sample SAMN03074213, study PRJNA261472) | activated sludge metagenome | biome: Common Effluent Treatment Plant; feature: Wastewater; material: Activated sludge; isolation source: activated biomass in a lab-scale reactor treating industrial wastewater at... | reverse complement strand
CACGTTCAGCACCACGCCCACCAGGATCGGGATCACCACCGCGAGGATCGACGGCAGGATCATCTCGCGCTGCGCCCCGGCCGTCGCGATCGAGACGCACTCGGCATAGTCCGGATACTCCTTCCCCTCGCCTTGGATCCGCTTGGGCCACATCTCCGGGTTGGCGATGTCGCTCTCGCTCATCCCCTGCCCGCGCAGCACCTTGCGGATGATCGCGAACTGCCGTCGGCACTCGCCCATCATCGCGTACGCCGCCCGCCCGACCGCCGACATCGTCAGGGCGCAGAACAAGAACGCCACCATCGCCCCCAGGAAGAGCCCGCCCAGCACGCGCGGGTTCGTCAGCGTCACGTCATAGAACTCCAGCACGTCCTTCACTGTCGCGTTGTTCGTCGAGACCACCGAGAACTTCAGCGTGTGGTCGTGCGCGCCGTGCCCGATCGTCGCCTGCAGGTCGTACGTCCGAGCACGCCTGGGCTCCGGATCGAGTTCATCCCCTGTCGCATGCAAACCCGTCACAAAGAAGTGCTGCCCCGGTGTGAGCACGTCATCCAGGTGCTCCACGCCGTCGAGTTGCCCCATGTCCACCAGCAACGCGCCGTCGGCGTAGTTGATCTCGTGCCCCTGGTGCATCGGATACACCACGCGGAACCGACCGTGCCCGCCATAGAACGCATACGGCACGACCTCGTTGCTCACCACCGCCTCACCCTGCTTGATGTCCAGGCACTGGCTATGGAGTTGCGTCTGCACCACCTGCACATACGCCGCAAGGAGCGCCATCGCCGTCAGCGCCGCCGACCCGATCGCGAATCCCTTTCCTGTCGCTGCGGTTGTGTTCCCGAGCGAATCGAGCATGTCCGTCCGCTGCCTCACATGCGGCGGCTGACCGGACATCTCCGCATTCCCACCCGCGTTGTCCGCGATCGGTCCATACGCATCGGTCGCGAGCGTGATGCCCAAGGTCGCCAGCATGCCCACGGCCGCGATCGATACGCCATACAGCCCCAGCAGGAAGTTCTCGTTCCCGCCCGCCGCGACAAACGCCACGAGAATCGCCACGACCACCGCGAGCAAGGACGCCCACGTGCTCTTCATCCCCTCGGCAATGCCCGCGATGATCACCGTTGCCGGCCCCGTCAGCGCCTGCGTCGCGATCCGACGTGTTGGTGGATGCTCATAACTCGTGCAATACTCAGTCCATTGCGCGATGACCAACCCCGAGACCAGCCCAGCGACGATCGCAATTCCGAATCGATACCACGGGACCATCCCGGGAATCGACGCCTCGCCAAGCAGCAGATACGGGATCCCGAACGCCGCCAGGATGATCACCGCCGACGCGACATACACGCCGCGGTGCAGGCTCTTGAGCAGGTCGCTGAACGACGCGCCCTCCTTCGTGCGAACCACGAAGATCCCGAGGATCGACGCGAGAATCCCCGACCCCGCCAACGAGAGGGGGAGCGCCGCCAGCGAGATCCCGTGCTTCACCATCTCGCTCGGCGAAAGATGGTGCATCGCGAACGTCGACGCCGTGCCAAGCGCCGCCGCCGCGAGGATCGAGCCGTAGTACGACTCATACAGATCCGCACCCATGCCCGCGACGTCGCCCACGTTGTCGCCCACGTTGTCCGCGATCGTCGCCGGGTTGCGCGGGTCGTCCTCGGGGATGCCCGCCTCGACCTTGCCCACGAGGTCGGCGCCAACGTCCGCGGCCTTGGTGTAGATCCCGCCACCGACTCGCGCAAAGAGTGCCTGCGTCGAGGCGCCCATGCCGAACGACAGCATGATGACCGTCATGTCCTGCAAGCCCGAGCGAAGCCCCAGCGTGTCACCGATCGAGAGCAGCACAAAGAACCACACACTGACATCGAGGAGCGCAAAGCCCACGACGTTGAGGCCCATCACGGCACCCGACCGGAAGGCCACGGTGAGTCCGTCGTTGAGCGATTCCTTCGCCGCCGCCGCCGTCCGCGCCGACGCCGCCGTCGCCATGCGCATGCCCAGCCACCCGCAGATCCCCGAGAGCAACCCCGCGATCGGCACGCCGATCATCGAGAGCCAGTGCTGCAAACCAAGGAGGTTGAGCACGCCCAACGCCGCGATCAGCATCACGAAGACGATGCCGACCACGCGATATTGCCGAGCGAGGTACGCCATCGCCCCCTGCCGAACCGCCGCCGCGATCCGGATCATCTCGCTGTCGCCCTCGGGTTTCTTCAGGACCGACGCCCCGATCAGCCGCGCGGCGACCAACGCCACCACCGCGCCCACCGGCGCCAGCCAGTACGCGCTCGGCACCTCGCCGAACTTCCCCAGGGTCGGAGTGATCGCGAGTGAGAGCTCGATCGAGGAAAACAGGTTCATCAATGGCGTCGGCATGTCGAACATGGAGCGACTCCTCTCTCTTCGGCAACGTGTCGGCGGTTCGCGAACGCCCGGCGCTCGCCTCTGGACCACAGGAAGGCCCATCGTACGTCCCGCCCGTGCAAGATTCGACGTGTGCAACCTCTCCAAATGAAAACGCCCCGCCGAATCCCGGCGGGGCGTGACAACGCAAGGTGCTCACAGATTCCGGAGCGTTACTTCTCCGCGCCGATCCGCATGCCGTAGAACGAACGCCACACGAAGAACGCCGAGACCAGGAAGAAGACCCCGGCGAGCACGTGCGTCAGGTGCGATCCGTCCTTCGACAGGCTGATCGCCAACTCGACCGCGAGCAGGCCGAAGAGTGTCGAGAACTTGATGACCGGGTTCATCGCGACCGACGAGGTGTCCTTGAAGGGGTCGCCGACCGTGTCGCCCACAACAGTCGCCGCGTGGAGTTCGCTCCCCTTGCCCTTCCCCGCCTTCTTCAGCCCAGGATCGGTCTCGACGATCTTCTTCGCGTTGTCCCACGCGCCGCCGGCGTTCGCCATGAAGATCGCCTGGAACAGGCCGAAGAGCGCCGTCGACAAAAGGAAGCCGATGAAGAAGAACGAGTCATAGAACGCGAAGGCGAGCGTCGCGAAGAAGACGCCCAGGAAGATGTTGAACATGCCCGCCTGCGCGTACCGCGTGCAGATGTCCACGACGCGCTTGCTGTCCTCGACGCTCGCTTTCGTGGCGCCCTCAAGCTTGATGTTCGCCTTGATGAACTCCACCGCGCGATACGCGCCGGTCGAGACCGCCTGCGTCGAGGCGCCCGTGAACCAGTAGATGATGCAACCGCCCGCCAGGAGACCCAGCAGGAACGGCGGGTGCATCAGCCCCAACTTGTCCATGTTCTGCGTCAATCCATGCGTGAGGCCGACGATCAACGCGAAGATCATTGTCGTCGCGCCTACGACCGCCGTCCCGATGAGCACGGGCTTCGCCGTCGCCTTGAACGTGTTGCCCGCGCCGTCGTTCTCCTCGAGGAAGGCCTTGGCCTCCTCGAACTTGGGCTCGAACCCGAACGAACTCTTGATGTCGTGGTTGATGTCGGGGATCGTCTCGATCGTGGATAACTCAAAGACGCTCTGCGCGTTGTCCGTCACCGGGCCATAACTGTCCACGGCGATCGTCACCGGACCCATCCCCAGGAAGCCGAACGCCACCAGCCCGAACGCGAAGACGGCCGGCGCCACCATGATCCCGCCCAGGCCCATCTCCGCGATGTAGTACGCCACGCCCATGAGCAGCATGATCGCGATGCCCAGCCAGTATGACGAGTAGTTCCCGGCGACAAACCCCGACAGGATGTTCAGGCTCGGTCCGCCCTGCTCCGACGACGTCACGACCTCGCGAACGTGCTTGCTCTCGGTCGAGGTGAAGACCTTCACCAGCTCGGGGATGATCGCCCCCGCGAGCGTGCCGCACGTGATGATCGTTGACAACTGCCACCACAGATCCTTGTTCCCGTTGATGTCGGGGATGAGCAGATACGACGCGATATAGGTCGCGATGATCGAGATCCCCGAGGTCAGGAAGACCAGCACCGTCAGGGGCTTCTCGAAGTTCATGTGGCTCGCGTTCGCGTACTTCGCCTTCGCGAGCACCTGATTGACAAAGTACGCCCCCGCCGACGCGATCACCATGATGATGCGCATCGCGAAGATCCACACGAGCAACTGCACCTGCACCGTGCTCGCCGCCGCCGTCGCCGCCGCGGTGTCCGTCGCCCCGTTCAGGAACTTCGGCATGATCGCGAGCATGATGAAGGAGATCAGCGCGACGCCAGTCACGCCGTATGTCTCAAAGCCGTCCGCCGACGGGCCGACCGAGTCGCCCGCGTTGTCGCCCACGCAGTCCGCGATCACGCCCGGGTTGCGCGCGTCGTCTTCCTTGATCTTGAAGACGATCTTCATGAGGTCCGAGCCGATGTCGGCGATCTTCGTGAATATGCCGCCCGCGATACGCAACGCCGCCGCGCCCAGGGACTCCCCGATCGCGAACCCGATGAAGCACTTCCCCGCGACCTCGCTCGGGAGGAACAGCAGAATGACCAGCATGATGAGCAGTTCGACCGAGATCAGCGCCATGCCGATCGACATGCCCGCCTTCAGCGGCACGTCATAGCAAGGCCAGGGCTTCCCGCGGAGCGCACCGAACGCCGCCCGGCTGTTCGCGAACGTGTTCACGCGAATCCCGAACCACGCCACGCCGTAACTCCCCGCGATGCCGATCAGCGAGAAGATCGTGATCAACACCATGTCGCCCCACGCCACGTGACGCAGGAACTTGAAGTACACCAGCATCGCCGCCGCAACAAACGCCCACAGGATCAGCAGGAACTTCCCCTGACGAAGCAGGTAGGCCTTGCACGTCTCATAGATCAGTTCCGAGATGTCCAGCATCGAGCGGTGCACCGGCATCCCGCGGAGCTTCATGAAGATCCACATGCCGAAGACCAGCCCCAGCCCGCAGACCAGAAGCCCGACCATCAGCAGCTGGTGCCCCGAGTACCCACCCAGGAACTCCGCCTTCACCGTCGTGTTGGTGAAGTCGGGCATCACGATGTCCAGCTCGCCGCCCCCCGTGTGGGCCTCCTCGGCCGCGACCGCGATCGGTGAGGCCACAAACAGCGCCACGATCAGAGGCAACGCCAGAACCAACCCTCGCGTCAATCCTTTGACCAGCCGGTTGAAACCAAACATCATGAGGTGATCTCCAAGTTCTGCCTGCCAAGTCCTGCCCGACTTCCGGGCATCATCAGCCAAGCCCGCGCCGGGCCGCCGTCGATAGGCCGTCCAAACACAACAAAAACAACCACAGCCAGCGCCATCACGCGACGCCATCCATGGGTGGCGAAACTCTCGAGCGACTCCGCCGGGTCCCGCCTGTCCTGCTCAAACGCTCTGGGGCGCGTCCCGCGCTCCGCACACGCCGGGCCAATTCAACTTCATTGACCCGACCAACAGAAAAAACCGACGCGACCCTCAGGCCACATCGGAATCTCGCCTCACTTGATCGGATCGCCCTTCAACCGCCGATTCAGGCTCTTGCGGTCCGCGCGACGACGACGCTCCGAGGGCTTCTCAAAGAACTCGCGACGCTTGATGTCCTTCGTCAGACCCTCACGGTCGCACAACTTCTTGAACCGCCGCATCATCCCCTCGACGGACTCCCCGCTGCGAGCCTTCACCCGAATCGCCATGAATACCTCTCGATCGTCTCTGGTGCCGTTGGCCCAAACCATGGACCAACCCCTCTTCTCAGGGACAGGCCCAAAGGTGAGGGCAGTAGTAAAGGGCACTCCCCACCAAGGATCAAGCATCCCGCCCCGACCAGACGTACCATCCGGTGCAAACACCGGAGTATCCCCCATGCACGGATGCAAGGCTCTCGTTCTCACGTCCATCACCTTCGCGACGATGACACTCAACGGAGCATGCGCCCCGCAGCCGCAATACCAGGGCAACTCCGGCCTCATCGCTACGTACAAAATTAGAACACTCGTCGTGGACCTTCCGTCGAGCGCCAGCGTACCCGCTGTGATCGCCGCCGCACAAGACAACTTTATCGGACGTGGATACTCGGTTCCCACGTCCACCACGACCGACGATGTTGGGATGGTGGTCGGTATCCCCCCAAGAACCAGCGATTTCCCCCGTGTCGTCGTCCGCGCCACCGCCCAAGGCGACCACACCCACGTCGAGATCATCAACGAGCCGCTTCCCGACCAGTCCCTCGCCCGCTCGGTGCTCGATGGCATCCTCGAGCAACTCGGGCTGTAGTTCAAGACTCTCGCTCAATCGGCACCATGATCCCACCGATAACCCGAATAGGCGATGAATCGCCTTCGGGACCATGGATCAGAACGCCCAGAACTCGTCCGCCCCTCTTGCCGAACTTGCGCGCGCGTGGTTGCTCGCGCTGCTGCGATGCGCGCAGTCGATGCGACTCTACGGCAAAGACCATGCCGCCACGTCCCGTGCCGTGGACGATGTCATGGCGACGCTCGGCGTGATGCGCGCGCACCAGGAGCTCACGATCCGCTGCGTAGATTCGGCCTTCAAGGTCGCGTCGGCGACCGACGCGGAACAGCCGATCATCGAATCCAAACTCGCCGATCTTGCCGCCAGACTTGGTGCGGCCAACATCACTGCGATCCGTGTCAAGACCGACCTCGCACAGGACGAGATCCCCGTCCTCGCCGAAACCCTGGACCGCCTGTCAACCGGGAAACTCTCGATCGCCGACGCTCGCACACGCCTGGCCGACGCGTCGAGCGCGAAGATCCAGATCGTTGCGGTGCGCGATGGCGACGTGGCGATGCGCGAGTGGGATGGCACGGTCGATCAGGCCGACGACTGGAGTCGGGTCCTCGAGCGATTGGCCACGGGCGTCGCCGACACCGCGGAGTTGGCGCGACGAGTGGAAGCCGGTATCGGTGCGGCGTGGTCGTCGGGATCCTCGCCCGGGTCGCCGCTGGTCTCGGCGGCCGAGGCGCTCCGAGCGGTTCCCGAGGACCAACGCTCCGTGGTCATGACGCAGTTCGGCGCGCTCGTGGGCGAGCTCGACCCCGCCGTGCGAAAGAAGATGCTGCGGATGGCCGGCAAGGACGCGAGCCACGCTCGAGCCGTCGCGGACCTTACCGAAGTGCTTCCGGCCTCCGAAGTGATCGAGGCGATCGGCAGCGGAGGCCTCCCCCAGGGCGGGACCGCACGCCACTCCCTCCGCGTGCTCTCGAAACTCGTTCAGACCGAAGGGGCGGCCACGCAGACGGGCGCTCGTCTCCACAACGTGCTGAGTGAGTGGTCCAACCAAGCCGAAAGCCTTGCTGGAATCGACGAGCAACTCCGAGCCGCGGTGGCGGTCCTGCTGAAGGCAACCGAGGGCTCACCCTTCAATCCCGACGACTACGAGTTCACGCTCAACCAGATCGCGTCAACGGGCACTAGTGGCGAGTCTGCACCTCGATCGATCGTCTGGGATGACCTCGGCGAGCACACGCTTATGATCTCGCGATTCCTTGCCAGGACAGAGATGGACGTCGAGAGCATCGGAGCCCTGGCCGTCCGTGTCGCACGCCGCGCCGATCGGCTCCTCGCCGAAGGGCGGTTTGACCTCCTGCTCGAGGCGACGACAACGCCTCGGAGCGGGGAGACCACGGACGAGTTCACGCGATCCCGCGAGACGCTCCGGGCCGCGGTCGCGTCACGCGTCGACTCGCTGATGCAACTGGTGTCGCACGATGGACCACACCGGGAGGCGGCGCTCGAACTGCTGTCGCGCATCGAGCCACGGATCGTGCTCGCCCACGCGGTCGCCAGCGACACGAAGATCCAATCCGTCGTCGTCTCGGCCCTTCGAGACGCGGGCACGGACTGGACGCGGCTCGGAGAGGCGGTCGCGAAGGAATCGCCCACGGTCGCGCTCCTTGCGTCGCGGAGTGGAGCCTTCCACGACGACGAGGTGCTCTCCTTTGTCAGCGGCGTCGTGCCACACATCCCCGCCAACGTCCGGCGCGATCTGCTGCTGGAACTCGACATCGCGTACGACCATTGGCCCCTCACCCTCATCGGCTGGGGCATCCGTACCGATGACGAGGTCCTCCAGTCGCGCATGCTCGATCGCATTCGAGAGACGCACTCCGATCGTGCCGTCCCCATCCTCGAGCAATACCTCCGCGAGGACTTCGGCGTCGAGGTCTCGGGAGCAAACTTCGAGCTCGCCGCGAGAACACTCGCGGAATACGGCGTGGCCGGCGCGATCGCCCTCGAGTCGATCGCCGACCAGGTCCGCTTGCGATTCGGACTGTGGTTCTACACGCGAGTGCTGCGACTGCGGAAACTCGCGCGCCAGGCGCGGGCCGCGGGGAGGAAGGCCGCATGATCGATCGCGCCGATGCCGCCTTGAGCGCCCTCCAGGCCGTCGCGGAGTCGCGTCTGCTCTATGGCTCCGACCACAGGGTCTACGCGGAACGCCTCGAGGGCGCCCGCGTGGCCCTCGAGACATGGCTCGCCGAGGGCGCCGCGACCGCTCTCCTCTTCGCCGATCGTGTCGTGGTGGGGGAGGCGTCGATCCCCTCGGGCACGAGGATTCTCGCGGGCGTCCTCGGTCGACTGCAGCGTCTCGGCGTCGCCGCGGTCACGTTCCTGCCCGGCGTGACCCCGGCCGAGATCGAGTCCTTGATCGTGAGCGTCGAGACGGCCACCGACTCCTTCTTCCGGGGCTCCGCCCACGTCCACCTCCGCTCCATCGCCGCGGGGGTTCCCGCCAACGAGCACGATCGACGCGCCGCCCATGCCTCATCGCTCGGCACATCCACCGTCATCAACGAGAACGCCTCTGGCGCCATCGGCACGATCGACGAACCCACACGAGGCTCATTCGTGCCCGAGCAGGTCGCGAGCACCCTCCAGAACGTCATCGTCCCACTCGCGAGGAGCGGCGAACTCGACGCCGGTGGCGTCACCAACCTCGCCGCCAGTCTCGCGGGCGAGATCGCCAATAGCCGGACGACGATGATCTCGCTCGCCGCGGTGCGCAATCACGACGAGTACACGTTCGTGCACACGATCAACGTCTCGATGATGTCCGCGGGCCTGGCCGAGGCGATCGGCCTGCGACCGGATCACGTCCACGACATCACCTGCGCGGCACTTCTCCATGACGTGGGCAAGCAGCGTGTGCCGACCGAGATCCTCAACAAGGCCGGCAAACTCAACGACGAGGAACTCTCCATCATTCGCCGACATCCCATCGACGGCGCCAAGATCCTTCTTGGGCGAAAGGACGTTCCCGACGTTGCCGTCGCGGTGGCCATCGAGCACCACATGCACCGCACCGGTGGCGGCTACCCAGAGATGCCCGAGGGATGGACGATGCACCTCTCCAGCCAGATCGTCCAGGTCGCCGACGTCTTCGACGCGTTGAGAACACACCGCCCGTATCGCGCGGCCCTCCCGCTCGACGAGGTCATGGAACTGATGCAGAAGGACGCGCCGCGGATCTTCGATCCCGAGTTGCTCAGCGTGTTCTTCGACCGCGTGGCCTCGCGGACCTCTCGCGAGGCGGCGTGAGGTCGATTCACGTGAAGACGGATCACACCGTGAAACTGTTCATTCTGAGGCGCAGGGTCACTCCTGTGTCTCCTCCTCATTGCAATCGCACGCCTCAGGGAGACCAAGGTCAACGTTCACCACGCGGTGCGTGGTGGTGAATCCCGCCTATGAGAAACGCCGCCCGAGTGAAACGGCGGGCGTTCAATGCTGATCCCAGTTGTGATCTCGCTTCAGAACGGACGCTCGCCCATCGGCGTGTATCGCACGCCGTGCGGTCCGACGTACTCGGCCTTGGGACGATACAAGCGGTTGTCGCTCAACTGCTCGATCACGTGCCCCGCCCAGCCGGCGATCCGCGAGAGCGCGAACATCGGCGTGAACAGATCCAACTGCAGCCCGATGCAGTGGTACGTCGTCGCCGAGTAGAAATCGACGTTGGGATAGATCCCCTTCGCGGCCTTCTCGCGGAGCATGACCTGCTCGATCGCCTGGCTCTTCTCGTACAGGTTTTGATTGCCCGTGTCCGTCGCCAACTGCTTGGCGAGCGTCTTGAGATAGGTCGCGCGCGGGTCGTACGCCTTGTACACACGATGCCCGAACCCGGCGATCTTCGCCTTGTTCACCAGTTTGTCCTGGATGATTCCCTCGACCGACTCGACGCTGGGGATCTGGTTCAGCATGCGCATCACGTCCTCGTTCGCGCCACCGTGCAGCGGCCCGCGCAAGGAGCCGATCGCCGCCGTGATCGCCGAATACATGTCGCTCTGCGTGCTGCTGACAACGCGAGCCGCGAACGTCGAGTTATTGAGGCCATGGTCGGCGTGCAGGATCATGCACGCGTCGAACGCACGCACCATCGTCGGCGTCGGCTCGGTCCCGTTCAGCATGTACAGGAAGTTCGCGGCGAACGAGAGATCCTTCCGGGGCTTGATCAGGGGCAGCCCACGACGCATCCGATCGAACGCAGCCACGATCGTCGGCGTCTGCGCCAGGATGTTCAGGGCCTTGTTCCGAAGGGCGGGAATCTCGATCGAGTTCGGCTCGGCGTCGTGCAAAGCGAGCGACGAGACCATCGTCCGCAGCATGTGCATGGGCTGCGCGGTCTTGGGAATTGTCTGGAGGCGGGCCTCCATCCCGTTGGGAAGGTCGTACCGCGAGCGGAGGTCGCTCGAGAACGCGTCCAACTCGCTCTTGTTGGGGAGGCGGCAGTTCCACAGGAGGAACGTCGTCTCCTCAAACGTCGAGTTCCGTGCCAGGTCGTCGATCGCGATCCCGACGTACTCCAGCACGCCCTTCTCGCCGTCGATGAACGACATCTTCGTTTCCGCGGCGACGACGCCTTCCAATCCCTTCGAGTAGTTCCCCATCGTCTTCTGCTCCGCCATGGTGGTTCCTTTGTGCTCGTTCGAGTTGTCCAAGCCCCCACACCCCCCCCCACACACCCCTGGATCCACCTCTGATCCACGAGACGGCGAAAGGTCTGGTCTCGGTCGTCGCCGGGGTGGCTTCGGGAAGCCGGCTCCAGAGGGGCCGGCCTTCCCGCACGACTCCAGCATCGGCACGCCCAAGGTGGCGCGATCGACCGAGATGTCCGTCTGCCCGAGGGTGTACCGACTATAGGAAGGTGATGGGGTGCGGCGTGCGTGGAGGGCGCCACGCAGGCCCGAGAACCGTCAACGTGCCCACGTCCATAGCATCGTCGGTGATCATTCCGATTGGGACAGACCGACCCCTCGCGCGGCGAACCTTCGTCACGTACGCCCTCATCGCCGCCAACATCGTTGTGTTCGCGGTCGAGTTGAGCCAGCGCCACACGAACTCGGAGGGCCTGAACGAGGTCAACTGGATGCTTGAGCAGTTCGACCTGGGGCGTGAGACCCGCGGCGACCTGTGGCGGTTCGTCACCTACCAGTTCCTCCACGATCCCTACGGCTGGATGCACATCGTGGGGAACATGCTTTTCCTCTTCGTCTTCGGCCCAAATCTCGAGGACCGCCTCGGTCGCCTGGGATTCCTGGCCTTCTACCTCGTGGGCGGGATCCTCGCGGGAATCGCCCATATTGCCGTCTCGCCTCATCCCGTCCTCGGGGCCTCGGGGGCGATTGCCGCGGTCACCGGCGCGTACCTGGTCCTCTTCCCCAAAACCTCGATCAAGATCCTGTTCTTCTTCTTCCTGATCGGGATCTATGAAGTCCCGGCATGGGCCGCCGTGCTCTTCGCGATCGGCCGCGACATCCTCACGGCGACCTCCGTCGATCCCGACGTCTCCTGGCAGGCCCACCTCGGCGGATACGCGTTCGGCATCGTGGTCACGCTCCTGCTGCTGGTGACGAAGATCCTCCCTCGCGAGAGATGGGACCTCCTCGGGCACATGGGGCACGCGGCACGGCGGCGCGAGATCCGAGAGGCGGCCAGGATGTATGAGGACCGCAGCAGCCGCGTCAAGTCCCAGGCCGCCGATGAGCCGCGCACCCAGCAACTTGCCGCAAGACGCGCGGAAGTCTCGGCATTCCTCGCCCAGGAGAACGTCCCCGCGGCTGCGGATGCCTACGCGTCACTCCTGAGCGCGTTCCCCGAGGCGGATCGCACCGCCACGCTCACACGCCAGAACCAGATCCTGGTCGCCAACGAGTTCTTCCGTGCCGGGCGATATGCCGAGGCGCTCCGGGCGTACGAACTCTTCGCCTCGACCTACGAACGAGATCCGCAAACCCCGCACGCGAGACTCGTCGCCGCCCTCATCCGCGTGCGATACCTTCCCTACGAGACCGACGCCGCACGACTCGCGGCCCACGAGATCGCCCGCGACGACCTGCGTGCCGCCGCGTCAGGGCTCGACGCCGAAGACGCCGAACTCGCCCGTCAACTCGAAGACGAACTCCTCCCCATCCCGGAATCCAACCCATGAGCAGAAGGCCGCGCGTTCGTGTAAAGATCTGTGGCGTGCGCGACGCGGACGAGGCCTGGGCCGCCGTTGACGCCGGCGCCGACGCCATTGGTTTCCACTTCGTCGAAGGCCGACCAACCTCGATCGACCCGGTCGAGGCCTACGAGATCATGGCCGACCTCCCGCCCTTCGTCTCCAGTGTCGGCGTCGTCGAGAACTGCGCCATCGACGACTTCTCCGATATCGAGGAAGACTGCCCCACGGCCCTCTCGCAACTCGACGGCATCGAGAATCCCAAGCTCGTCATGCAGTGCGGCCCGGGCGTTATCAAACGCGTCCGCTGGGCCGAACACCCCGCCATCGGCGAATCCGAAGACGCCGACCCGATTTCCACCTGGGACGAACTCGACGAGGTCGATGCGATCCTCGTGGTACCCGAGTCGGCCTGGACCAACGCCGCGATCGACCGCCTCGCCGGGCGCGTGCAATCGTGCGCCAAACCGATCCTGCTCGGCGGCTGGACCGCGGACTCGTTCGAGCCAAAGCATCTTCGAGACGCCATCGCCCGCGTTCAGCCCTTTGCCGTCGATCTCGTCCTGAGCGAAGGCGACCCCGACGACGTGATCGAGCGATTCATCGAGGCCGTGCGATGAAACCCTCGCGGCCTACGGCAGGGCGACGTCCTTCGCCTCGACCGTGATCGCCCGCTTCTCGAACCCGGTCCGCACGTCGAACACAACCTTCGCGTTGTCCTTGGGCTTCCCCGGGAACATGAACGTGCACGTCCCCATGCCCCACATGCTCCCCTGAGACTCCATCGTCTCCCCGCTGCTGACAAACGCGACCTCGGCGATCGCATCATGCAGCGACTCGGGCTTGGTCTCGATCTGCACGGAACCACGCGACATTTTCACGCGAGCTTTCGCCCCGGTGCCGAACGTGTCCGCCGGCAGATCGATCCACTCGCTCCCGGTCGCGGTCAACCCAGCCACGGTGACCTTGCTCACCTCACGATACAGCGTGACCTCGGAGACCATCGAGAGATCGAACGTCGTCGCCGTCCGGGCGGCGGGAAGGAGCACGATCGGGACCTCGCCCTTCTGTTTGTCGTCGTCGAAGGCCATACCCATGAACTGGGCCTTCCCATTGAACCCCGGCTCGACCTTGGTCAGGTCCGTCCCCCCGCTGTCAAGGGCCTTGATCGAGGCAGGCTCCTCGACGTTGAGCACTTTCATCCCCGCGGGCACGTCGAACTTCAGCGTCAGGGTCAGGCCCGGCTTGTCGAACATGCTGAAGCCGTCCTCGCCCTTCTTTGCTGTATCATGCACGCGAACTTCCTTCAGGCGAATGATTCGAGCCGAAATCGACTCCGCCGTCGGGGCACGCGGCGACTCGGGCTTCGGAGCCCTCGCGAGCCCGCCGGCGGTCATGAGCGAGAGACCGAACGACGCGGTCACAATCGAGCGAAACAGTCGTGTGTGAAGTCCAAGAGTGGGGGAGGTATTCATACCTCACCCATCGGCATGGCACGTGGCCTTCATCCACTCGGAGAGTGTTCAGAGTCCGCGCATTGTTTGGCACGGCTCGAGGTCGCGCGGGCCTCGGCCGCTTCCCACGCGTCCAACACCTGGAACGCCACGCCCGCGACCGGTCCGTCGGCATCGATCACGACATGGGCCAAGGTCCGATAGAGCCCATCGCGCTGCTGGTATACCTCGCGGACCTCACCGATCGCGTCCACGCCGAAGATCGGGGGGCGAGCCTCAACATCCGATCCTCGCAACCGCTCACCGAGCGTGTCGGGACTCCCGTGCAGATAAACCAAAAACGTCCGGCACTCGTCGCGCCAGCGAGTCAGCCGCGCCGAGGCGCCGGGAGCCGTGGGAGTCCCGCCGCCAAGTGCCACCACGGACCGCTCGTGCGACAGGACCGCGTCTGCCATCGCCTCGCACTCGGCAAGCCGGAAGGCCTCCCATCCCTGCTGGGCGATTGCCGCCGCGGCATCGACAGAGTGAAGCCGAGCCGCGGTCAGCGTGTCGAGATCGAGTAAAGGAATGCCCGCGCGCCGGGCAATCGCGGCGCCGACGGTGCTCTTCCCCGAGCCTCGAAGCCCAAGCAGAACGAGAATCACGCCGTTGTCACCAATGCTTATGCGGCAGGAACCAGGAAAAACGGAGATCAGGCCCGAGATTGATACGAACCGTCCGCCGTGCTGATGCGGAGCGTCTCGCCAGGTTTGATGAACGCGGGGACGCGCGTCACGAGCCCCGTCTCCATCGTCGCGTCCTTCGTCTGGTTCGAGACCGTCGCGCCCTTCACCTCGGGCGGGCAGTCCTTGACCGTCAACTCCACCGCCGGCGGGAGCTCGAGCGTCACGGGGTTGCCGTCGTGCAGCAGCACGATCGTCTGGGCGTTCGGGCGGAGGAACTTGAGCGCCTCACCGAGCACGTCCTCGGGCATCACGAACTGCTCGTAGGACTCCGTGTCCATGAACGTCGCGCCCGTGGAATCGGAGTAGAGATACTCCATGGTCCGTCGGTCGAGATCGATCACCTCGATGTCGTCCGACGAGCCAAGGCGACGCTCGAGCGACTTGCCCGAGAGGATCTCCTTGTACTTGATCTGGATGAACGCGCGGAGGTTCCCGGGCGTGCGGTGCTCCACACCCGTCAGCACCGCGAGCTTGTTGTCGATCTTCACGCCAAGGCCCTGTCGAAGTTCCGTCGCTTTCATGCTCGATCCCACCTCATGGTTCGTGTCCACACCGCGTGTTCGTAACTCGTTCGTGTCCGGGCCGATCGCGAATGCCGGTCCATGTCGTTCCGACGATCGCAGGCTTGAAATCGGCTTTGGAGAACGGCCCCAAGAATAGGCGCGAGTGTGCCGCTAGGGCTTCGAAGACGCCGTCTGCCCCCATCGCCTTGCAGACTTTCCCCCGCGCGGTACACTGGTTGCGGATGTGAAGAAGGAGTCGTCGCTCCGGCCGGGTGTGTCCGTGTTCACGGTTTGACCCCATGTCCTCCACACGCACGCCAGATCCCCGCAGCGCCGACGCCGGGCTTTTTCTCGACTCGGCGCCGCCCGCCAGACGACTCCACTACCTCCTCAACTACGCCATCATGGCCCCTAGCGCGCACAACGCGCAACCCTGGAAGTTCAAGGTCGCCGAGCACCACGTCGAGTTCCACCACGACCAGACCCGCATCCTCCCCGTCGTCGACCCGCACGGGCGCGAGAGTCTCATCTCCGTCGCCTGCGCCGTGGAGTCCTTCCGCGTCGCCATGCGACGATTCGGGCTCTCGGATCAGGTCGAGTGGAATCCACATGCCACGCCTGATGAGCCGGTCGCCATTGTCCGAATGGAAGGGCGTCACTCTCCCTCGGCCCAGGAGCTCCGCCACTTCGATGCCATCCCCAACCGCCGTACCAATCGCATGGCGTTCGATCCCAGGCCCGTCGCCACGAGCGAACTCGACGCCTTGCGAGCGACCATGCTCGAGGCGCACCACGACGGCGCCCCCACGACGGTGCACCTCGAAGCGACCAGCGACGCCTTCGCCAAGCACGAGATCGCTGACCTCGTCGCCCAGGCCGACCGCATCCAGTTCGCCGACGAGAAGTTCCGCACCGAACTCGCCCACTGGATGCGACCCAACGACACCGACAAGGGCGACGGCCTCCCCGCCTACGCCCAGGGGATGTCCGGAAGGGTCTGGGACATCCTCTCCCACGCCGGTCCCTTCATCATGCGAACCTTCGATGTCGGCAAAGGACGCGCCGCCAAGGACCGTCAACTCGCCGAAGGCTCCCCCGCCCTCGCCATCATCCACACCGCCGCCGACGATCACGCCGCATGGCTCGCCACCGGGGCAGCCATGATGCGGCTCCTCCTCGCCGCCACGTCCCTGGGCCTCTCCGCGTCATACCTCAACCAGCCCATCGAGGTCGAGTCCCTCAGGCCCAAACTCGCAGAACTGATCGCCACTCGTCTCTCGGGACGATCGATCAAGAATGTCTTTGAGCAGAAGAGCGATCAGCCAGACGCCAATCAATCGCCGACGATCTACCCGCAGATCCTCCTCCGCCTGGGCTACGCCGACTACACCCCCGCCACCCCACGCCGACCCCTCGCCGACTTCATCATGGAAGGCAGCGAGATCGAGTGATTCGGATGTTCGCGCCGTCTTTATACACTCGGAGCATGCGTGACCCGCGTGGCCGGTCATGATCTGGTATCGTACTCATACGTCCGTGCTGGTTCATCAGCAACACAGACCATGAAGCCAATGAACTTAGTATCTGGGCTCCAGTTCCGGGAGTACGACCACCCGTTTGCTGCAATGAACCGATCCTGCCTCCCGCGAGTCCGGGACCTGTCTGAATGCCTTCGATCCCTTACTTGGCCAATCACGACGGGTCTGGAATCTTCTCAGGGTACGCCGGGGTACGACGCACCCAACGGCTGGTTACCCCCAAACTCCGCGTGTGGGTGCTGAGGGATGTATTTCTGGTCTTGGAGAATGGCCGCTCGGCTCGTGATTGTCGCCACGATCGCGACTCACGCTGGTATTTCTTGGTACTCCGTATCAATCGAACGACCAAAGTTAGATATGATTGTTGCGAACGGTTCCCAGTATCCTCAAATGAGACCAACCGGCTGGATCATTGCCATGCTCGATTCCCCGAGTGTTGGCCATGTGATTGTTGGGATCGAATACAAGACATGGTCCGCGACGGTACTCGAGACCAACGGTTGCATGGAACACGAAGCCAAGTTCTTCTGGGGCGACGGGGCGACGCCCGAGCAGCGGCTCAGCACTGCCGCGTGGAGAATGATCGAACTGCCCACTTGGAGTTTGGCACGTCAGTCGCACGTGGCCGGGGTCAACTCTGTTCTCAGCGAGACTGCGATTGGATTCCCTTGGAGGTATGCAACCAGAACGCGACTGTGGATTCTGAACGGCATGGGCTACCACGCCATCCCCCCGGGCCACCAATCCACCGATGACGGCTGGAAAATCCTCTGGGGGCGGCTCGCCGTATCCCTCGCCGTCACCGCCGCGGCCTTCTGCTCACCCTGGCTCTTCGCCTCGGGCGCACGATGCGCCCGAGGCGCCTACTGGAAACGCCACGGCAAGTGCCCATCNNGCCCCGAGTGCGGCAATTCTCACCGCATAGTTGCAGGTGACACCACGACGCCATCAACACCGGCTTCCACGGATTGACTTTCAATCGGACTCACGTCGCCCCGACCGTCAACTCCGCCCCACCCGCCGTTGCCGCGTGCTCGGCCTTCGACTCCTGATGCAGCCGCCGAGCCCGATGCGTGGACCAATCTTTCACCTGGAGATCCGGCGACCCCGCCCCCGCTTGCACCCGCAGCACGTCGTACGAGTTGTCCCGCTTCGCCGGCACAAACCCGGCATCCCGAATCAATCGGCACAAGACCGCCTCGTCCAGGCAGTACGTCGTCCCCGCCGACGACACCACGTTCTCCTCCATCATCACGCTCCCCATGTCGTTGGCGCCGTAGAACAACCCCACCTGACCGACATGCGGGCCCATCGTCACCCACGAACTCCCGATCGAATACACATTATCTAGCACCAGCCGCGAGAGTGCCTGTGTCCGAAGATACTCCGTCGCTCCGCTCATCCGCACGCGCTTCCCAAAGAGTGATGCCGTCGGAAACGCGTCGCGATCCATCTCGTCGAACGCAAAGACATCCGCCGCCCGCTTCCCAGCCGGCTGCACGCCCACCCCACGACCAAAGTCCCACGCCCGCGCGACCGCATCGCCCGGAAACTCCATCGAGAGTTCACGCGCATCCGCGCCCCAATCCGGCACGCGCCCCAGCGGCGTGTTCTCCCGCTGGAACGGCCACGAGATAAACGCCTTGTAGTGTCCCGCCCCGTTCACGCCCTCGCGCAGCGCCTTGTCCTGCCACTCGCGCACCAGCATCATGTGGTGCACGCGATCGGCGTACCCCTCCACGTGCCCGAACATCATCGTCGCGCTTGTGAACATCCCCAGCGTGTGCGCGACGTACATCACCGTCAGCCAACTCTCCGCGTCGCACTTGCCCAGCCCGATCTTCCGGCGCACGGGATCCGCGAAGATCTCCCCACCTCCGCCCGGAAGCGAATCCAGCCCCGCGTCGCGCAGCCGCGACAAGACCCATCGCGATTTCTCCTCGAACGTCGAGCCGGGCGGGTTGAAGAAGTGCACAAACTCAACCATCTCCGGCGGGCTGAACGCATGGATGTGCACCGATGGAAACTTCTCCTTGATCGACCGCAACAGATCGATGTACCACTCCAGCGGCAGGTCCGGATTCATCCCGCCCTGCATCAGGATCTGTGTTCCCCCGATTGCCACGAGCTCCGCGATCTTCTCGTGGATCTGCTCCTTGGTGAGCGTGTACGCGTCGCTCTCGTCGCCATCGCGCCGGAACGCACAGAACGTACACCTCGCGTTGCACACGTTCGTGTAGTTGATGTTCCGGTCGATGATGTACGTCCGCAGCCGATCGCCATGGATCGCCCGGCACCGCGCGTCGGCCCAGCGCCCGATCTCGTGCAGCGACGCGCCATGCCACAGCGTTATCGCCTGGTCAGCCGTCAGCCGGGTCTCTCCCAACGCCACGCCACGAAGAAACCCCTCGTCGCGCGCGTCGTGGTGGGGGAGTTCCTTCGGAGCCGAGTACAGCGCGCCCATGGTCGAGAGTCCTTCCAATGTTGGGGCCGGGAATCGCCCCATCGAAACCACCATGACCCGGATTGGATTCCCCAACTCCGGACCCGAGTCACGGAACTTTCAGAAAACTTTGAAATCCTACCCGCCCCTGGGCCGGCTGTCGCCCGAGAGGGTCGCTAGGCAAACCCGCCCGCAACTCCGGGGCGCCCATGGCGAGACCCACACCGCCCGCACGATCGGAATCTCCCGCCATCGAGTTATCGCCCGCGACTCGACCCAAGGCCCGCTCACGCCGATGCCATCCGGTTAGGGCAGAGATTGCCCCAGATCGCCTCCTTCGCCAGTTGGTTCGAGATAGACCCGGAGTCCACCCATGCACGCTCGCGTTTGGTGTCGTCTTGCGGCCATTCTTTGCCTCGCCGCCCTGCCGCGCCTCGCCCACGCCGTAGAACCCGTCTCGACCGAGTTCACCTACCAGGGCGTCCTTGGCGTCGGGATTGTTCCCGCCAACGGCTTCTGCGACTTTCGCTTCACGCCCTACTCCAGCGCCACCGGCGGATCTCCCCTCCATGCCGCCGTTGAGTCCACGGGTGTCCAGGTCCGCCAGGGTGTCTTCTCGACCAAGATCGACTTCGGGAGCAGCGTCTTTACCGGCAACGCCATCTGGCTCCAGATCGACGTGCGCAGCCCCAGCGGCGCCGGTGGCTACACCAGCCTCACGCCCCGCCAGCCCGTGAATGTCGTTCCATACTCGCTCTACGCGCTCAACTCGCCCGCAGGCGCCCAAGGACCCGTTGGCCCCGCGGGCCCGCAAGGTCCACAAGGTCCCGCCGGTCCAATAGGCCCGGTCGGTCCAGCCGGCACCCAAGGTGCACAAGGTCCCCAAGGCCCCGCCGGTGCACCGGGTCTTCCCGGCCAATCCGGTCCCGCAGGCCCCGCAGGACCAGCGGGCCCCGCAGGTCCCGCGGGGTTCAATGGCATCCAAGGCCCGGTAGGCCCCGCTGGTCCGGCCGGCCCCATCGGCGCGACCGGTCCCCAAGGCCCCGCGGGAGCGACGGGTCCTGCCGGCGCCGCCGGTCCTGCTGGCGCTTCGCCCTTTGTCCTCACCGGAAACGACGCCCACTTCACCCAAGGAAAGGTCGGCATCGGCACCACCCAGCCCCAGCACCCGCTCCACGTCATGACCAGCGAGGCCCGAGCGGGCGTCTTCGAATCCTCACTCGCCAGCGGCGTCGCGCTCTCACTCGCCGGCAAGACCACGAGCAACGCCGGTGTCGGCGTCCTCGGCTGGGCCAGCGCTACCTCAGGCGAGACCTATGGCATCCACGCGCAAAGCGACTCCACCGGCGGCCGAGCCATCCTCGGATGGGCCACCGCCACCACGGGAGACGCCTGGGGTGTCTACGGCCGCACAGACAGCACCGCCGGCACCGGAGTCGACGGCTACGCCACCGCCCAGTCCGGGCTCACCACCGGCATCCTCGGTCGCGCCGATTCCTCTACCGACGATGCCACCGGAATCTATGGCGTCGCCGCCGCCATGTCCGGAAACGTCATCGGCGTCTGGGGCGCCGTCCAGAGCCCCGCCGAGGGCGCCACCGCTGTCTACGCGACCAACTACGCCGAGAACGGCCTGGGCTTTGGCATCTTCGCCGCCTGCGCCAGCGTCGAGGGATACGCCCTCTACGCCGACGGCGACATCGGAACATCGGGCAACAAGGCCTTTATGATCGATCACCCCCTCGACCCCGCCAACCGCATTCTCCTGCACTACTGCAACGAGGGCCCCGAGCCGACCAACACCTATCGCGGCACCATCGACCTCGACGCCTCCGGCGAGGCAACCGTCGAACTCCCCGACTACTTCGAGGCGATCAACCGCGATCCGACCTACCAACTCACACCCGTCGGCGCCCCGATGCCCACGCTCTATATCGCCGAGACCGTCCGCAACAACCGCTTCCGAATCGCAGGCGGCGTTCCCGGCGCCTCCGTCTCCTGGGCCGTCACCGCGACACGCAACGATGCGTGGCAAAGGTTTCGTGGAGCGCCGAAGGAGATCGCCAAGCCCGACGCGTGGAAGGGACGATTCCTCTCGCCCAGGGCGTGGGGCCTCGCGCCCGAGCAAGGCATCAACGCACGCCCGCGCCGCGACCTCGACACGCCACGCACCCAGCCACAACCCGCCGCGTCGTTCGTGCCCGAGTCCCCCGTGGATGATCCTGGCACGTTCCCCGCGATGAAGATGCAACCAACCTCGGCGACGCCTTGATCGTCACACTGTTCGCGCCCGCGGCCCGCTGAATCCCATCGCCAGCCCCAGCGCGCCGATCGACACCACCACGCCGAGGATCGCGATCGTGCTCGAGAAGTACCACGCGTCCGCGTCCATGGTGATCGGAAACGACGTGAGCAGGAAGTAGACGAACATCCCCACGATGATCGCCACCAGACCGAACCGCGTCAGCACCTGCATGCACGCCGCCGCGACAAGCGTCGCGTACACAAAGTCGATCGAGGCCATGGACCAAAGCGTGCCCGTCGCCTTGGCGTCGCCGCTCCCGATTGCCGCCACCACGATCCCGATCGAGAGGACGACGATCACGATCGCCAGCCACGGGCGCCGAACCACCAGGCGCACGCCCACGAACGCGACGAGAAGCAGCATCGCGGCGATGAGCGATCGCAGAAACAGCATCGCCCCCAGCCCGACGGACTGCCGCGCCCCAGCGAGTGCGTCACGCAGGAGATCGCTCGACCCGATCAGTTCCGGCTCGGGAAGCCCCGAGAGCATCGGCACGATGTGCCGCAACTGCGCTAGCACCGTCACGCCGACTCCCGCCGATACACCCACAACCAGGCTCACTCCCAACTGCGAGTCACGCCAGTGGCCCGCCAGCAGATGCGACCACGCCACCATCGCCTGAGGCCAGTGCCGCCTCACATACGGCTCGGCCGCCACATAAAACACCCAGAACGTCAACGCCGTCACCGAACCCACACGCCCGCAGCGTGCCAAGAGCTCCGCCAGGGCCACCGAGTCGAGCATCGGATCCGAAAGCATGAATCGCGAGAATGCCGCGATAAAGAACGCCGCCAGCATCATCCGGATCGCCCCACGACGATCCGCAAGACCCCCGTTCACATTCCGCCACGCCAGGATCGCCGCCACAGTAAGCCCCGCCGCAAGCAGAAAGGGCCCGACCACACGCGCATACCGGATCACGCTCGGAAGCCCCCCGATCTCCTCGAAGAACACCGACGCCCGCGACCACTTCAACTCCACGATCCGAAACGACGTTATCTTCCCCTCATACGACGAGATCTCCACGCGGATCCGCTCGTCGGGCAACTCGGGATACACCCCGACCCACGCCCGCCGAAGATCGGAATACGTCGCCGGCTGTCGGACCGGTTCGACCTCCGTGAATCGATCGATCTCCAGTCCTGCGCTCTCGAACGCCAGCGACCAGTTCGCCTCCAACGGCGCGACCGACACCACCGGGCGAGCCTCGCCCACGCCTTCCAGATCGAGCAGCGTCGTCAGGCGGAAAAAGTCTCGCAGATGGCCCTTCGTGTCCAGACGCACGGCCGTGTCACCCGAGACCTCAAACGGCGGATCACGCATATCCACACGCTGGCGCTCGTTGTTCGTCACCAGCGGCAGGTTCCGCTCGCGATACCAGAAGTCCACCGGGCTGGGCCGCGCGCGACCGAGGATGTCCCATCGCGTCGCGCCATGGTTCTCCCGCGCCATCGCGCTCACGAGTTCCTCGTAGTAGTCAAAGTGACCCACCGAGTACGCCCCGGGCGCGTACCCAAACGACGCGATGATCTCGCGAGAGCGATCCACCAGCACCTCGCGAGGCTTCGGAAGTTGCACACGAGGCATCAGCATCGTGTTGCCCGCCAGCGTCACGACCACTACCAGCAGCATCGCCGTGAGTGACGAGATCAGCACGAGCGCCGTCCGCTCCAGATCACCCGGCGCCCGAGTCCGCGCCAGCAGATCCGGCGAGGGCACCAGTCCGGCGCCCACCGCCGCTCCAAGGATGTCCCCTCCGGGAAGCATCGCCGCCACCTCGAGCGCACCCGCCGGCCGATGTTCCGCGTCCCGATCGAGGCACTCCAGTATCACACGCTCCACGCCCATGTCCAGCGTCGGAGTCCCCAACGACGGCGCCGCGACCGCCCGCTTCTGCATCTCGCGAAGCTCCGAGATCGTCTTGGGCGAATACACCGCCCGCCCCGTGAAGATCTCGTGCAGCACCAACCCAAGCGAGTAAATGTCGGTACGCACGCTCGGCGGCTTGCCATCCAGTTGCTCGGGAGCCATGTAGGCCGGCGTCCCCGTCCGTCCATACACATACCGCAACTCGTCCGCAAGGCCCGCGAGCCCGAAGTCGGTGATCTTCACCTCCCTCTTGCTGTCGATCATCACGTTCGCCGGCTTGAGATCGCGATGCAGCACCCCCTGCGCGTGCGCCGCCGCCAATCCAAAGCACACCTGCTTCGCTGTCATCGCCGCCTTGTCGGCCGACAATCGCCCGATCTTCGCCAGCAACTCGCTCAGGGTCTCGCCATCAACGAACTCCATCGAGATGAACGTCCGTCCGTGGAACTCCCCGATGTCATGAACCCGGCAAACGTTCGGATGGCTCACCCGCCGCGCAAGGCGAACCTCATTCAGCATCAACTCCCGGGCTCGCTCGTCCGACGCCATGGGCAGAAACTTGAGCGCCACCGTCTGCGATAGAGTCTGATCGTCCGCGCGATACACCTCGCCCATCCCGCCCTTGCCCACGCGAGACACGATCCGATATCGACCATTTACCAGCAATCCGGGCGAGAGCGCCTCGTCGATGAACCCGTGACGCCGTGGCGCCGCAGCGGGTTCCTCTTCGGGCATGGGCAGCGCCGAGGACTCATCCACGGGCGGATTGGTGAGCCGAGACTTCGGCGTCTCCGCTCGCAGGCTCTCCACGCTATCACGGAGCCCGATCGCATCCGAATAAAGCAGCGCACCACACGACTCGCAACGGGAACTCCCGGCAGAGATCGCCGCATGGCAACTCGGGCACAAGCTCGTCGAGGCCGTCACAACGTGAGCATAGCCAACGCAAACAACCCACCGATCAACACAACCAATACCTCACATCCAGGACCGTATTCCAACGCCTACACCCCGACCTTGATCCCCTCCGCCTTCAACTTCTCCACCAGCAGTTGCACCTCCACCAGCGTCCGCTCCAACTGTGCCGACGCCGAACGGAGCGAGTTGTACAGATCCGGATTTTTCACCAGTTGGCCCGCCGTTCCCTCGCCCGCGTTCACACTCGAAAGCAGCGTCGCCAACTCGCCTGACGCGCTATCGATCCGCGTCAGTGTCCCACGCAAGGTGCCCAGGGTCTCGCCGGTATCTTCACGAATTGTCGCCACCTCCTGACGAAGCGACTCGCCAGTCTTGCTGACCTCGCTCCCGATCCGCGAGGCCGCCGTCTCGACCGACTCCCCCGCTTTCTTCCAGGTGGCAATCACGCCTTCCATCTCCCGCAGACTCGCCTGCGCACGCTCCATGACCTCCACGGTCCGTGCCTTGAGACCACTCTCCTCGCCGATCCATGCGTTTGTGTTCGCGAGCGCGGCATCCAGTCGGGCCACGACCGTGGCAATGTTGGGAGCCTTCCGCGTCGCGGGCTCCGCCGCGTCCACCTCGCTCGGCGAGCGTGGCGCCAGCAGGTCGTTCAACCGCTCGCCAACCTCCGTGTACGCCAGCGCCATCCGATCGATGTTCCGCGCCGTCGCCGACAACTGCTCCAGAGGATCCTGCACCGCGCCGGTCAAGTCGCCAAGCAGCGACCGCACCCGCTCATACCGCGTCACCGAGCCCTTGGGGTCCAGCGTCGCCGACAAGTCCGCCTCGCTCGCATCCGGCGGAATCGCAAACTCCAGCGACGCCTCCCCCACAAAGGAACGCTCGATCGACGGGAGTGCCACCGCGGGAATCCGAGACGCCTTCTGCACGCGAAGCGTCAACTCAACCCCACGCTCCGGGAGCGCCAGATTCTTCGTCCTCACGATCTGCCCGACCTTCACCCCGCTCACCGTCACCGGCGACGTCTCACGCAATCCCCCGGCCGTCGGCACGATCACCCGAACGTCATACGTCGGCTCCGCAAAGTTCGCCAGCGTCCCGAACAGCATCAGCATGATCGCCAGGCCTGTCAGCCCGATGATCGCTGTCAATCCCGTCAACAGGTCCCGAGTCCGTGCGTTCATCGTCTCTCGCTCCCCGAGTTCGGCTCGCTGCCGCCCGTTCCATCGTCCTCGATCGGTTTGTAGGCCGCCTTATCCACACGAACACGCACCGTCGCGATTTCCGTCGGCTTCGCCACGTCCTCGTCACCATATCGCCCGGCCAGAAACTGCTGCACACGTGGGTTCCGGGATGATTCCAGATCGTCGAACGTTCCCTGTGCCGCGATCGTGCCCCCATGCAGCATCACCACGTGGTCCGCGATCTTCCGCGCCGATTGCAGGTCGTGCGTGACGACGATGTTGGTCACCCCCATCTCCCGCCTCAACTTCAGGATCAACTCGTTGATCCCGTCCGACCGGATGGGGTCCAGCCCCGTTGTCGGCTCGTCAAAGAGCACCACCTCCGGATCGAGCACCAGCGCTCGAGCCAACGCCACACGCTTGCGCTGCCCTCCCGACAACTCCACCGGCAACTTCGACTGCGTGCCATCCAGATCCACCGTCCGCAGGGCCCGTGCGATCCTCTCACGCCGCTCTTCTTTGACAAATCTCGTGTGCTCGATCAGCGGAAACTCGATGTTCTGCGCCACCGTCATCGAGTCAAAGAGCGCCCCCATCTGGAACAGCATCGCCACGCGAAGCCGGATGGACGTCAGGGCCCGCTCGTCGAGCTGGTCCACCCGCGTCCCAAGCACATGCACCTCGCCCGAATCCGGCCGAAGCAACCCGATCAGATGCTTCAGCAGCACCGACTTCCCGCACCCCGAAGGACCGAGAACCACCGTCGTCTTCGCCCGCTCGATTCTCAGGTTCAGCCCGTCCAGAACTACCTGAGTACCAAACGCTTTGTGAATGTTCACCAACTCGGCAACCGGTGCATCATCGCCCACGCGTGCAGACGCCGCCAAGGTCCCCGCCTCGGGCACGTCCCACTCGCCATCCTCGATCCCCCGGCTCATGACAAGTCCCTCAACGCACGAGTTTCGTATGATGACACGCGATGAATCCGCGGAGCGACGCACAAGTTAGTGCTCGTGAGCATAGGCCCACGCTGAACCGCACTCGGCTTCTCCGAGATCCCAAGTTCGATGTCGAACGGCTCGAATACGTCTCCTCTCGAGGCGACCCCATCACGCGGACCGTCGTCCGCCATCCCGGGAGTGTCGTCCTCGTCCCCATGCCCGCCACCGATCGAGTCGTCCTTATCCGCACCTACCGCCCCGCCCTCGACGCCTGGGTCTGGGAGTTTCCAGCCGGCACGCGAGGCCCCGACGAGCCCTACGACGCCTGCGCCCGACGCGAACTCGCCGAAGAAATCGGGGCCAACTCCGCAACCCTCACCGAGATCGCCCGGTTCCATACTGGGCCGGGCATGACCGACGAGTTGATGAAGGTCTATCTCGCCACCGGCATCACCATGGGAACCCAGAACCTCGAGCCCGACGAGGACATCCGCCCCGTGGAGGTGAGCGCGCTCGAACTCGAACGCATGATCGACAACGCCGACATCATCGACGCCAAGACGATCGCCGCGTGGCACCTCACGCGCCGATATCTCGATCGTCGCAATCACGAAGGGCCTCTCGCCACGCCGCGGAGTCTCACCCCATGACCTCGCACGCGCGAAAGGCCCACTCGGTCCACAAGCCCGGCGCTCGCACGCCCCTGTACAGCGGCTGGGACGAGTTCCTCGGGTGGATGGTTCCCCTCGTTCCCATCAAGGCCGGTTGGGTCGGCGTCCATGTCCTCGTCCTCGCCTGGATCGCGACCGAAACCACCGTCGCCGCCTTGTCGCACGGCACCGCCGGCGCTCTCGAACGACTCGTCCTCCTCGGCGCATGGATGGGCGTCGTCCTCGCCCGAGAGGTCGCGCGCGCCATCGTCCTCCGACTCATTGGCGGCATCGATACCAACTGCGCCATCTGGCCCTTGGGCGGCCTCGCCCTCCCCCTCCCTGGGCTCTCCACACGTCCGATGATCGCCGAGTGCGGCGGCCTCGTCTTCGGCCTCATCTTGATTCCCATCCTCGCCCTCTGGGCCATCAGCCTCGGCCTCGACACGCGACTCCTCCTCACCTGGCCCACCGATCCCCGTGCCGCGGGACTCACGGGTTGGCCGAAGATCGTGTGGTGGCTCCACGCCGCCAACCTCAGCGTGCTCGCCATCAATCTCGGGGTCCCCATGCTCCCACTCGACGCCGGACGCTGGCTCCACGCCTGGCGTTCCCGTCGCGTCACGACCGCCGAAGCCGCGATGACCACCGCCCGCGCCACGTGGATCATCGCCTCCCTCATCTTCATCGTCGCCGCCGTCGCCGGCGAGACCCGCGTCCTCCTCGTTTCCACCATCGCCGGCCTCGCAGGCGCCGCCCACTGGCGCCGGGCCGCCTTCTTCGCCGAGGGCCTCGGCTCCCCACACCAAACCCACGATCACACGTCCACAGACTCCCGAGAACCAGACCCCACCTTCGCCGACCACTGGCGCGATTCACCCAACTCCGACCTCGAAGCAGGCACACTTCCCGAGGTTGACGCCGTCCTCCAGAAGGTCTCCACGCAAGGCCTCGCCTCGCTCTCCCCCATCGAGAGACGAGTTCTCGAAGCCGAAACTTTCCGCCTCCGCGCCGCCTCACAGGAACACCAGGCCCCCAATTCCTAAACTTCACCACAGGGGAATCGGTTCTCCGAACGCGGCATCAAGGCCACGCCCGCGTCCGGCCGATCTTCCCTCAGTTCTCGCCACGAACTCGACCGTTCGACCGCGCAAGGAGGCGTACGCGACCACATGGGCATCGCCGATCGAAACTACGACCAACGCTCCGGCGGCCGACACCCCAGAATGATGTGGGGCGGCGCCGGACGCCGACCTCTCTCCATGACCGTCTGGATCATCATCGCCAACGCGGTGGTCTTCTTCGGGACCGCCCTCCTTGGGCAGTCCGCCGTCGATCTCACCCACGGCTACGGCTCATTCTCCACACACACCTTCCTCAAGCTCGAAGTCTGGCGCCTCGTCACCTTCCAGTTCCTCCACGCCAACATCACCCACATCCTCTTCAACATGTTCGGCCTCTGGATCTTCGGAGCCATGGTCGAGGAATACCTCGGCCGAAAGAAGTACCTCGCGTTCTACCTGATGTGCGGGATCTGCGGCGGGCTCATGTTCCTCCTCCTGAACCTCGCCGGCGTCCTCTTCACCAAGGCCGGCCTCCACCCCCTCCCCGGCCTCCTCGTCTACGACTTCAAATCCGAACTCATCGGCGCCTCCGCCGGCGTCTTCGGCGTCATCATCGGTGCCGCCTACATCCGCCCCAACGAGCAGATGCAACTCCTCTTTCCCCCCGTCACCCTCCCGCTCAAATGGCTCGCCTACGGCTACGTCGCCATCGCCGCCATCAATCTCCTCACCGGCTCATCCAACGCCGGCGGCGAAGCGGCCCACCTCGGCGGCGCCCTCGCCGGATTCATCTTCGTGCGAAATAACCACCTCCTCCGAGACTTCTTCGACATCATGGAGGACTCCAGAAAGACGCCCGACGGAAGGAACGCCCAACGCTCGAACGCCCGCCAATCCGCCCTCGGCACCTCCCTCAAGAAACTCGTCGGCGCCGCGCCCATCTCCCAGCAGGAAGTCGACTCCATCCTCGACAAAATCCGCCAGCACGGCATGGGCAGCCTCTCCGACGCCGAGAAGAAGAAACTCCGCAAGTTCAATGAGCAAGGAAGCGGACCGAGCACGTGACCGCTCTCTCCTTCTCCATCCAACACCGCTCGACCGCCACAGGCGCCCGCCTCGCACGCGTCTCCACGCCCCACGGCTCCTTCGACACCCCAGCCTTCATGCCCGTCGGGACACGCGCCACCGTCAAGGGCATCCTCCCCGAGCACGTCGCCGCCACCGGCGCCCAGATCCTCCTCAACAACACCTACCACCTCATGCTCCGCCCCGGAGCCGATCTCATCCAACGCCTCGGCGGCGTCCACCGCTTCATGAACTGGAACCGCCCCATCCTCACCGATTCCGGCGGCTACCAGGCCTTCTCACTCGCCGACACCAACTCCATCGACGACGACGGCGTCACCTTCAAATCCGTCATCGATGGCTCCACCATCCGCATGGCCCCCGAGGACGCCATCCGAATCCAGAACCAACTCGGCGCCGACATCATCATGGCTTTCGACGATTGTCCGCCCTCCGAGAACGCCATTGTCGATGGTGCGCCAGATCCCGCCGCCGACCCGCGACTCACCTCCGCCGTCAAACGCGACACCAAACGGGGCCGATACGACCATGCCCAGCGCCTCGACATCGCCAACGAGCGAACCGTCCGCTGGCTCGAGCGATGCAAACACGCCCACGCACGCACCACCGACCAATCCCTCTTCGGCATCGTCCAGGGCGGTACCGATCTCAACCGCCGAACATGGTCCGCCACGCGCATCACCAGCATCGATCTCCCCGGCTACGCGATTGGTGGCGTCGCCGTCGGCGAAGACTCCGACGATATTGCCCGCGTCGTCCGCCACACCGCGCCACTCCTCCCCGCCGACAAGCCGCGATACCTCATGGGGGTCGGCTACGAACGAGACCTTCTCGCCGCCGTCCGCGCCGGCGTCGACATGTTCGACTGCGTCCTCCCCACACGAAACGCACGAAACGCCAACGCCTTCACGAGGACCGGCCAGATCCGACTCCGCAACCAGAAATACGCCGACGACCAGTCGGTCCTCGAACCAGGCTGCGACTGCCTCGCCTGCACCGGCGGCGAGAATCCACTCGCTCCTCCACTCGGCTTCTCTCGAGCCTACCTCCGACACCTCTTCCAGACCGGCGAGATGCTCGGCCCCATCCTCGTCACTCTCCACAATCTCCGCCATTTCCAACGCTTTATGCTCGACATCCGACAAACGATCCCGACCGACGACTGGCAGGACCTCATCGCCCGCTGGCCCATCGCCGCCGAAGGCCTCCGATGACCGTTCGATATTCGTACGGCATTCCAAAGATCACGGGTCGTCTTTTGGTCTGTGCCCTCGAACAATGCAGGCCCACCGTGATCCCCTCGCGCCCCTCGTCACCCCGATGCGGGGTCCTCGAGATCGATCCCGAGTGGTGCATTGGATGTCGCGCCGCGTCTGAATCTCTCAGCGTCGGATGGCCCACGCGATCCATGTTCTGTTGTCTCGTCTCTTGCCGTGAAGTGCCCGTAGAAAGGTGGATGTTGGAATGCTCGATCAGGTGAACGGTCTCTCTTCCGCATGGCTGGCGCTCGCCCAGGATACTCCCTCCGGCGGCGCCAACGCCGTCGGCATGCCCGGCGCGTCCTCGCAACCTGCCGGACCGTCCACAACCACACCAGGTGCCACCCCCGGCACTGGCGCGCCCACTGGCGGCGGAACCTCCACTCCATCCAGCCCCTTCGGCGGCATCTTCCTCCCGATGATCGTCGTACTCGGCGTCATCATCCTCATGCAGGTCTTCGGAGGCCGCAAGCAAAAGAAACAACGCGAGCAGTTGATGGCAAACCTCAAGAAGAATGACCAGGTCTTCACCACCGCCGGCATCATCGGCACCATCGTGAAGATCAACGAGAACGATGTGGTCCTCCGCGTCGAGGATGGCCAGATCAGGTTCTCCAAGTCCGCCATCCAGGGCGTGATGGCCTCCTCCCCCGGCGCCAAGACCGACACCACCGCCGAACTCAAACCCGAAAACTCCCACGCCAACGCCTGATCGCGATGACACCAAACGCGGCCAGCACCGTCGCCGACGACATCTCCGCCGACTTTTCGCGTCACGCCGACGCTCGACCATAAAGCCAGCCCCATGAACAAACTGATCACCAGAGTTCTCATCGTCGTCGTCGTTCTCACCTTGTGCGTCCTCTCGATCCTCCCCGTCGAGAAGAAACTCAAGACCGGCAAAGATCTCGCCGGCGGCGTCACGTTGACCTATGGAATCCAGATCGGACCCGGCGAGGACCGCCAGGCCGTCCTCGATCGAACCATCGAGACCCTCAAACGAAGGATCGACCCCCAGGGGCTCATGGAAGTCTCGATCGTCGCCGCCGGCGACAACCGCATCGAGATCACCATGCCCCTCCCTAACGAGCGGGTGAAGGGCCTCAAGAAGGCGTACGACGAGAAGCTCACCACGCTTGGCCTGAGCGCCATCGACGCCGGTCGTCTCAACCGCGCCCTCGCCCTCGACAAGCCCGCACGTGACGCCGAGCTCGCCGCCATGTCCAAGGACGACGTCGCCATGGCGGGCCGACTCCAGAAGGCCGCCGACGCCTACGACAAGGTCCAGCGACTCCGCGCCGAACTCGCCCCGCTCACCGACCCCGCCCAGATCGACACCAAGGCGCTCGAGATCGCCACCGCCGAGATCGATCTCGACGCCGCGCGCACCGAGGTCCTCAAGAGTGTCATCAGCCCACGCGAGGTCCGACGCGCCCTTGCCCTCTCCAACAAGGAGAGCCAACTCCAGGCGCCCGACGGCACCTTCGTCCGCATCCCCAGTCCGCGCGAAACCGCTATCGCACGGCTCAAGGCCGATCACCCCGGCGCAATCGCCTCACTCGAGTCCATCCTCGCCGCTCACGACGCCTTCGCCGCCGAACGCACCACCCTCGACGATCCCTATGAACTCGTCCGACTCCTCAAAGGCTCGGGCGTCCTCAGTTTCCGCATCACCATCAAGCCCGACACGCTCGCCGAGGAATCTCGCCTCCGCCAGGAACTCCTCGAGCGAGGCCCGCGCAACGTCCGTTCCACCAACGCCGTCTGGCTCAAGATCAATGAACTCAAGGGGTGGTACAACGATTATGCCCAGTTCCAGGCCATCCAGGCCGACCCCGTCGGGTTCTTCAAGTCGCGAGGCTATGTCGTCGAGCCCTACGACGGCGAGTACTGGATGCTCGTCTCCGACGCCTCCGCCGACAAGATCTCCACCGCCGACGGCTCCTGGCAGGTGGCCTCCGCCGGCGAGGGCCGCGACGAGCGTGGACTCCCCAACATCACCTTCCAGATGGACGCCATCGGCGCCCAGAAACTCGGCGCCCTCACCAGCAAGCACGTCGGCGACCAGATGGCCGTCGTTCTCGACGACCAGATCTATACCGCGCCCAACATCAACTCCGCCATCTCCACAAGCGGGCAGATCCAGGGCAGTTTCACCTCCGAAGAAATCCAATACGTCGTCCGAGTCCTCTCCGCAGGATCCCTCACCAGCAAACTGACCGAGGATCCACTCAGCATCGAGTCCGTCGGCCCCGAACTCGGCGCCGACAACCTCCGACAGGGCTTCCGCGCCGGCCTCTTGGCCCTCCTCATCGTCGGCGGATTCATGATCGCGTACTACTTCCTCTCCGGAATCGTCGCCGTCATCGCCCTCGTCTGCACCTCCATCATTATCCTGGGCATCATGGCCCTCAACCACGCCGCCTTCACCATGGTCGGCATCGCCGGCGTCATCCTTACCTTCGGCATGGCCGTCGACGCCAACGTCCTCATCTACGAACGCATCCGCGAAGAGCGAATGGCCGGCAATGACCTCAAGACCTCCGTCCGACTCGGATTCAGCAAGGCCCTCTCCTCCATCGTCGATGGCAACATCACCACCCTCATCGTCTGCATCGTCCTCGCGACCAAGAGCCTTTCCAGCCAGGAGGTCCGAGGCTTCGGCATCACCATGGGCGTCGGCGTCCTGGCCACGCTCTTTAGCGGCCTCTTCATCACCCACGTCGTCTTCGACATCTTCACCAACGTCTTCAACATCCGCAAACTGCCGATGTTGCCCACGATGATCCCAGCCCTCCAGCGCGTCCTGACCCCCAACATCAACTGGATGAAGTTCCGTTACTTCTTCTACACGCTCTCCACCATCCTCGTCGGCATGGGCATCGTTCTGGCCATCACCCGCGGCTACGACATGCTGGACACCCAGTTCCGCGGCGGCACTGCCGTTACCCTCGATCTCAAGCCCGGGCCCGACGGCCAGCCGATGACCATGACCCGAGCCGAGGTCGAACAACGTGTCCACCTCCTCGGCGAAGGGAAATCCATGGACGACTCCCTCGCCCCGCTCTCCACCGCGAGCATCGCCCCCATCAATCCCGCCGCCGACGGCGTCACCTCCAACCGATTCAAAATCACCACCTACGCCACCGACCAGAACGCCGTCATCGATTCCGTGGTCAACGCCTTCTCCGACGTCCTCGATATCAAGCCCGCCCTCGAGTTCGTCGGCTCCGACATCAAGGACGCCGCCCGAGCACCGGTCTTTGTCGTCCAGCGCCCCGGGGATCTCGGCTCGCTCATCAATCGCCCGGGCCTCTCGACCGACCTCTCGCCCTACGTCGGCGGCGTCGCGATCGTCTTGAGCGATCTCTCCCCAGTGCGTCCATACGCCTCGCTCCGCGACCGATTCGAGGCCGCCCGCAAGAGCGGCGACTACTCCGACACCCTCTCACGTCAGCGAGAACTCGTCATCATCGACGGCGACCCGACAGGCGTGAAGTCCGCCGTCCTGCTCGTCAAGGATCCATCGGCCAGCCCCTTCGACGACGCCCAGCGCTTTGAGACCGAGGTCGTTGAGCGTGAGTGGACCTTTGTTCGCGAGACGCTCACGACGCAGCGCACGCCCGCCAGCGTCCAGAGCGTCGGGCCCGCGGTCGCCAGCGATTTCAAGGCCAAGGCTACCGCGTCGTTCCTGGTCAGTTTCATCGGCATTACCATCTACATTTGGATCCGGTTCAAGAGTTTCCGGTACTCTCTGGCCGCGCTCATCGCGCTCCTGCACGACGTCCTCAGTGTGCTGGGTCTGGTCGCTCTTGCCGAGTTCCTCGTGGTCAATCCGGGCACGAGCGCCTTCGCGACGAAACTGGGCTTGATGGAGTTCAAGCTCGACCTGAACATGGTGGCGGCGATGCTCACCGTCGCCGGGTACTCGCTCAACGATACCGTGATCGTGATGGACCGAATCCGCGAGAATCGCGGCAAGTTGCCCTTCGCGACCAAGTCCATGATCAACCACGCGATCAACCAGACGATCAGCCGAACGATCATCACCTCGGGCACGACGATTCTGGCCGCGGCGCTCCTGTACCTGTTCGGCGGCGAGGGCGTCCGGGCGTTCAGTTTCGCGCTCTTCTGCGGCATCTTCGTGGGAACCTACTCGTCGGTCGCTGTCGCCTCGCCGCTGGTGTGGTCGGCACGCCAGGATCTCGAGTACCAGCGCAGTCTGGGCCGGGGAGAAACACTCGAGCCGACGGCCTGAGACCTTGGGTTGGGTCGGCGGCTATGGTCCTGCTATGCCCGCCTCGGGACGAGTTGCGATCGCGCTCCTGACACTCATCGGCGTGTGGACGCTGGTGTTCTGGTTGTGGGAGCCGAGCAGGCCGAAGGTGACGGCGGCGCACGGCGACGCGCCGTTGATCTCAACCGTGAGCGATCAAGCAGGCGCGCGTGCCGCGGCGATGACCGCGCCCGAGCCGTTGGATGTGTCGAGGCCGCAGGCAGTCGTGCCGCCGTCGATGCGTCGGCACGTCGTGCAGAAGGGCGAGACACTCGCGACGATCTCGAAGGCGTACTTCGGAAGCGAGTCGTACGCCGACGCGATCGCACGGGCGAATCCGACGCTGAGCCCGCCGGATCTGAAGGCCGGGCGCGAGATCCTCGTGCCGATCGATCCTTCGAACATCCGCGGTCGTGTGCTGGACACGGAGACGACGCGGGAGGCGTTGGCCACCACGCAGACGCCAGCACCGATCCCGGAGTATGTCGTGCAATCGGGGGACAGTTTGTCCACGATCGCGAAAAAGGTGTATGGCAGCGCTCAGCATGCCGAGTTCATCTTTGAGCAGAACAGGGATCGTCTTCGCAACCGGAACATGGTGCGTGCCGGTATGTCGTTGAGGGTGCCGTCTCTGACGCCATAGGTTTCTTGTCACTTCATCGAAGTGGCCACGTTTCTGTCCGGGCATGGTGCCCTCCCGATTCCCGACGCGGTGCTGGAGGATCCGAGTTCGCTCGAGTTGATCCGGATCTGGATCGCGAACGGCGATCAGGAGGTGATTCACCGGCCTGACTGTGGGAGGATCCGGCGCACTTGGAGATCATGCTCTGTGATGACCTGCGTCATCTCGAGAGGGCGTGCGTGGAGGGCCACGGGTACAACCCGGTGAAGCCCACCGCGCGAATCAAGGTGTTGCGGGGTCTGGAGTATGCGTCGCCGGCGGATGAGCCGCGGGGAGGGCTGGTTTCTGCCCGTGAGCCAGTTGGTTGGGTGATGTCGACCGAGGCGGGACGTCCGTCCTCTCTGTGCCATGGGCTTGCGAGGCTTGGTCGGATCACCGCTCTGGAGAGCGGTGCGACCTCGGTCAAAGCCACGCACGAACTCGCCCCGGCGAGGGGTTCATTCTCAGTACGCGAGGCATTGGGTGACGGCTTCGGCGACCTTGTCGGCGTTGGGGATGTAGTCGAGTTCGAGTTTGTAATAGGGCATGATGACGTCGAAGCCGGTGACGCGCTGGACGGGCGCCTTGAGGTGGAGGAAGCAGTGTTCCTGGAGGCGGGTGGCGATCTCGGCGCCAAGGCCACAGGTCTTGGCGGCCTCGTGGACGACGACGCAGCGTCCGGTTTTCTTGACGCTCTCAATGATGGTGTCGGTGTCGAGGGGGGAGATGGTGCGGAGGTCGATGAGTTCGACGCTGACATCCTCGGGCATGTTGTCCATGGCCTTCAAGCACTGGAAGACCATGGCGCCCCAGGTGACGATGGTGATGTCGGTGCCCTCGCTGATGACCTTGGCCTGGCCGATGGGGATCTCGTACTGCTCTTGCGGGACCTGCTCGCGGAACGAGCGATAGACGTGCTTTGGCTCGAAGAAGACGACGGGGTCAGGGTCGCGGATGGCGGCGGTGAGGAGGCCCTTGGCGTCGGTGGGCGTGGAAGGACAGAGGACCTTGAGGCCCGGGCTATGGGCGTAGATGGCTTCGGGGGAATCGGAGTGGAGTTCGGGGGCGTGGATGCCGCCGCCCCAGGGAACGCGGACGACCATGGGGATGGTGATCGCGCCGCGGGTTCGTGTGCGGAATCGTGCGGCGTGGTTGACGAGTTGGTCGTAGGCGGGGCCGAGGAATCCCTCAAACTGGATCTCGCAGACGGGTCGCATGCCGTTCATGGCAAGCCCGATGCTGGTGCCCATGATGCCGGACTCGGCGAGGGGTGTGTCGATGACACGCTGGGGCCCGAAGAGTTTCTGGAGGCCCTCGGTGACGCGGAAGACGCCGCCGTTGAGCCCGACGTCCTCGCCGAGGATGACAACGCGGTCGTCTCGTTCCATCTCCTGGGCGAGTGCCTCGTTGATGGCGTCGACGAGGGTGAGGCCATCGGTGGATTGCTTTTCGGTACGGGTGTGCTTGGGCATGGTGGGGTCCTGGATTGAGAAGGTCTGAAGGAGTTGGAGGCGGGGTAGGCACAGGCGTCCCGCCTGTGCCACGAGAGGGAGTAGGTCAATGCTGGTGGACGGGGTGATTGAGTTGTTCGGCGCCGATCCCCTGGCCGAGGCTGTGGGTGCGGAGGGTTCGCTTCTGGAGTTCGAGTTCGGCGGGGAGCGTGGCGTACATGCAGTCGAACATCTCGTCGGTGGTTGGCTTCTCGATGCCCTCGGCCTGCTTGACGACGTCGGCGACCATGGCCTTCGCGTGCTCCTCGAGTTCGGCCTGCTTGGCGTCGGTCCAGAGTTTCTGGGCGACGAGGTACTTGCGGAGGCGGATGATCGGGTCCTTGGCGACCCACGCGTCGACTTCCTTCTGGTCGCGGTATCGGCGGGCGTCGTCGGCGGTGGTGTGGTCGGCGAGGCGGTAGGTGACGGCCTCAATGAACGAGGGGCCGCCGCCGGAGCGGGCGCGGTCGAAGGCGTCCTTGCTGGCCTTGTGGACGGCGAGGAGGTCGTTGCCGTCGACCTGGATGGTGGGCATGCCGTAGGCGATGGCCTTTTGTGCGACGGTCTCGGAGTTCATCTGCTGTTCACGAGGGACGGAGATCGCCCACTGGTTGTTCTGGCAGAAGAAGATGCAGGGGACCTGGAAGGCGCTGGCGAAGTTCATGGCCTCGTGGAAGTCGCCCTCGCTGGTGGCGCCGTCGCCGAAGTAGGTGATGGCGCACTTGGGCTCGTTGCGCATTTTGAAGGCCCAGGCGATTCCGGTGGCGTGGAGCATCTGCGTGCCGATGGGGATGCAGAGGGGCGTGATATTGACGCCCTCGGGGATCTGGTTGCCGCGTTCGTCGCCCATCCAGTGGAGGAGGACGTAGTGCATGGGCATGCCGTGCATGAAGAGGGCGGCATTCTCGCGATAGCAGGGAACGAGCCAGTCGTCGCCGCGCTGGGCGGCGTATCCCGAGCCGATGGCGCAGGCCTCCTGGCCCTTGTTCTGGGGGTAGGTGCCCATGCGGCCGGAGCGTTGGAGTTTGAAGGCGATCTCGTCGAGGGCTCGGCAGCGGATCATGAACTGGTAGAGTTCGAGGATCTCGTCGTTGTTGAGCAGGCCGTGGTGCCCGAGGCCTTTGCCCTGGCCGATCTCGTCGACAAGGGCGGCGTCGAGCGTGCCGTGCTCGTCCATGATCTGGAGATAGTCGATGGCCGCGGAATAGACGGTCTTTCTAGGCATGGTGATACCTCGCGTTTGGGGACGGGGATTGTAGGGAGTGGGGGTGGGTTGAGCGATTCGTGTTACTCGGCAAGAAAAAACGCCCGCGGTTGCGGGCGTTACGGTGGAAGAAGTGACCGGGTTAGTTGCAGCCTAGGAGTTGCTTGGTCGCACAGAACTCATACAGGAAGTGAATTTGCTCATTCGTCCATGGAGTACCGCCCGGTTGGTTTGCGGGAGTGTCACACGAATCGCCTCCTGCTGTCGGCGTAGGGAGATTCGAGCAGTCAATGAGTGGTGAGTTTGTTGGAGCGATGGCCGGTCCAGCGACTGCACCTGCCGCAGCGAAATCGATGCCGTTCGTTGTGAGTTTGAAGGGAATCTCCAGCCAGACGGACTTCCGCATGGAGAACACGGCGTCGGCGATCTCGTCGCTGCTCGATGCCGTGAACTCGGCCTTGATGATGCCCGAGCCATCCATGTGCACGTGCACCACGTTCTCGGGGATGGTCTTGTCGATGACGAGTTTGGTCTTGACATCCTCATCGATGAGTGTGATCTCGAAGTCCGTGGGGACTGCCACAAAGCCGATGTCCTCTTTGGGTTCGAGTTCCGAGATGGAGAACGTGCCCGAGGCTTGGAGCGTGATGGGGGTGCCCCCGAAGGTCACGATGATCTGTGCCCCCTCATCGAGTTTGTAGGTGTTGGACTTCAGCGAGAGGGGATCGGAGGCGTTGAGGATTGTCACTGTTTTCTGGCCGCTCTGGTCGCCGATGCTCGTTGAGCCGGCGAGACCTGCGGCTTCGAGCAGGTATTTTTTGCCATCGACGATGACTGTTGACTTGCTGGTGAGTTCGCCGCTCGGTGAGGCGGTCATCAGCATGGTCATGTGTTGTGTTGGTGCGAGGAGGAGAATGGAGTTGGCTCGAGAGCCGTCGACGGTCTTAGTTGTTCCAAGCGGAACCCTGAGCCTTGGAATGAGGTTGGTGAGCCCTCGGATGGCGTCTGACCAGAGTTGGCGGTTGTTGGAGACACCGGCTGAATATGCCTGATTAAGAAGGATTGTGGCATCGAATAGTAGATTTGAAGTCGAGAGGAAGCAGCAGGACTTGTCGTGTGTCGTTGGCGTGCATTCCACTGGAGGCGGTTCGATCGTGGGCATCTCGCAGCAGGATCGAAGTCTTCGAAGAAAGGCCATGACATAGATATTCATCTGTTCGCAGACGGCTTCCCTGCAGTTCTCAGGGATACGAGTCGATTTGCACCCGCCCAACAAGGTCACCGAGGCTAGTCCGGTGATCGCTGACATCGCGAGCATTTGAGTGCGAGATCTGCGTGAACTCAAAAACGTCCAAGGACTCATGAGTCTTGACTCAATTCTCTCTCTCTCTCTCTCATAGTGCGCGGCATATTCATACCCATCTCCTGTAACGACAGTAACCTCACGAGCCATCATTAAATAAAATGTCCATCGCAATACCTGTCAAGCGCAGGCGGAATGATTGCTGAAGGCAACAGATAGGCGACTGTTCATCTATGGTCTTAGCAAGAGTTTGCGCACGCGTACGGGGCTTTCGGCGTGGCCTGTGCGCATGCTGAGGAGCGAGGCCTGGGCGATGGGGAGGACGTTGGTGAGATCGGGGGATTCGGTGGGGCGCGTGGCGTCGAGCATTCGCGCGAGGGACTCGGCGAGGAGGGTCGTGGGCGTTCCCGGGTGATTGTCGGTGTCGGTAGGTGATGGTGGCGTGCCGTCGTCTTCCGGCTTGATGTGGAGGGTGCGCGGTGTGAGGTGCGCTTCGGAGGTGGTGGTGAGGATGGTGGCGTGCCAGTCGTGGGTGAGGGTTTGGTTGCTGGCGTGGATGGTGGCGGTGGTGGCGTGGGTGGTTCTGGCGAGGAGCGTGGCGTCGCCGTGGAGGGTGAGGAGTGAGTCGCCGCTGGCGAGGTGGAGGGGGGCGCGTGCGGAGTTCGTAGACGCGGTGGAGTGTGTCGTCGGTGATGGCGGCGTGTGGAAGGCGATGGTTTCTTCGGGCTCACCGAGGATGGCGCGGAGGAGATCGAGGGCGGCGAAGAGGAGGCCACCGACGGGAGCGTGGGTGGGCGGGGCGTGGATGGTGAGGCTGAGGCTTCGGACGTGACCGAGGTGCTCGTCGGCGAGGGCGTCGAGAAGGGCGCGGGTGGTCGCGGTGGCGCGCGGCATGGCGAGGACGCGCGGCGGACTCGGCGGGATCGGCTGCATGAGCGTGCCGGGGATGGGGAAGGTGGAGACGCAGAGACAGTCACGGGCGCTGGCGAGATCGAAGGCGGGGCGTGTGGAGTGGGAGTGGAGGGAGTCGGAGGAGAGGAGGAGGGAGAGGGCGGCGGGGG
>JRYD01002000.1_pt1 | contig 42022 bp, 44 predicted proteins | sample 235311 | NCBI WGS metagenome assembly JRYD01 (sample SAMN03074213, study PRJNA261472) | activated sludge metagenome | biome: Common Effluent Treatment Plant; feature: Wastewater; material: Activated sludge; isolation source: activated biomass in a lab-scale reactor treating industrial wastewater at... | reverse complement strand
AAATCGCGTAAGCTGTGGATAACACGTCACTTATTTGTCCCACGAGCTGTCCCAGAGTTGTCCCACGAGCGTCTTGGCTGGGACAAAGGCGGCCATGTCGGCGGCCGAGCCGCCTCCATGATCCGCTTTGTGAGACCTCCGGTCGGGCACGGTTGCGTTTTTTGCAACGTGGGGATCTATGACCCACGAACCCCGACCGCACTGCGATGCGGCGAGCCGACTCCGAGGTGCGTTGGCTACGGCGTCCTACAAACATGCATCTCCTAAAGCGGGACCGATCGCTCACGCAGGCGGTTCTGACTGCGGACGAGGGCATCCCATGTTCCGTTCTTAGTCCCCGTAGGGACAAATATAATAGCCCAGGGTAAGGCCGCCTCGGCCGCCACCCTGGGGTTACGCGGCCACCACCACATCGGAGCGTGCGTAGCACACGACAGGATCTTGTCGGCGGCAAGCCGCCTTCGCGGAATGATCTTCTGCCCTGATCCACGGCATAAATGCCGTGGCAATTCGAGAGTTCGAGATGACCAAGTTCTACAAACATTCGGCTCCGATGGAGCCAGGAAAGGCAGGGTTGTTGACGGAACTGACCGCCCGCGTTCCGGCGCAGACGGTTCGGACAAGCAGCGAGTTTGTGTTAAAAATGTAAGTTACGTAAAGAGTAGTTTCCGCCCTCGCCGAGGAACGGCCAATGAGGGCGGCGGCAGTATTCGAATAAATGAAAAAGTTCTTAGTTTTAATTTCGGTCGCGGCGGTCGCCGCGTTCGCGATCTGGGGTTTTAGCGATCGGGTCGAGGCCGATGTTGAAAAGGCCGCGACAGCTTCGCCGCACCTCGTGATCAGCCAATTCCAGGCGGGCGGCACTTCGAACGCGAATGACGAGTTCATCGAGATCCACAACACGAGTTCGGCGCCGGTCGATCTCAATGGTTTTCGTGTCGTCTATCGCTCATCCGGCGGCTCGAATGACGTCGGGCCGATGGCCGTCTGGAATACGACGACGATCCTGCAGCCGGGGCAATTCTACTTGATCGCAGCAACGTCCTATACGGGCGGGATCACGCCGGACGCGACGTATAACCCTACCTCGTGCAGCTGCTCGATGTCGGCGAATGCGGGCGGACTTGCGATACGTCAGGGCGACAACAATACCGGAGCTGTGATCGACGCGGTCGGCTGGGGCAATGCGACGAATATCTTCTTTGAGGGCACACGCACGGCGGCTCCGGCCAACTCTACGAGTCAGGCTCGCAAGAATAGCGGCTGCCTTGATACGGACAACAACTCGTCGGACTTCGAGAATCTGAATCCGTCCGCACCGCGTTCGTCGGGCACGACCTCGACGTGCGGGGCGACCGGCACGGAACTCTTTGCGACGATCAACGCGAACCCGACGACGGTCGCGCCGGGCGGAAGCACGCTGATCTATGTTACGACCGTGCCTGCGACGACTCCGCCGAGCACGAATATCACGGTCGTTGCGAATCTCGCACAGATAAATGGCTCGGGCAGCCAGACGCTTTATGACGACGGCACGAACGGCGACGTAACGGCGGGCGACAATGTTTTTTCGTACAATGCGTCGATACCGGCAGAGGTTACGGGCGGCACGAAACTGATACCGGCGGCCGCGGCCGATGCGCAAGGGCGCGTCGTCAATATGCAGTTGACCCTGACGGTCAACGCGCCGAACCCGAACGAGGATCCGCTGCTTCTCGGCAATCCTTCGGGAGCGACGGCAGATACCTCGAACGAGAACAACTACCTGATGCCGAAGCCGCAGTACACGCTCTCTTACAACCGCTCGAAAGCGACGCCGAATTGGGTCGCATGGCGGCTTGATAGTTCGTGGCTCGGTTCGACGCCGAGGCAGGACGATTATCGTCCCGACCCTGCGCTTCCGGCGGCGTGGTATCACGTGCAGGACAATGACTATTCGGGTTCGGGTTACGATCGCGGGCATATGTGCCCTTCGGGAGATAGGACGAATTCGGTGGCGAATAACTCGGCGACGTTCCTGATGACGAATTTCGTGCCGCAGCTTGGAGCGAATAATCAGGGGCCGTGGAATGATTTTGAGAACTATTGCCGCTCGCTCGCGAATCAGGGCAATGAGATCTACATAATTACCGGGCCGCTCGGCAACATCGGTACCATCGCTCAGGGACGCATCGTCGTGCCGCAATACACGTGGAAGGTCGTGCTCATTCTGCCGAACGGTTCGAACGATCTGCAGCGTGTAACGCGTTCGACGAGGGCATTCGGCATCGTCGTGCCGAACTTCCCGCCGCTCAATTCGAATACGCCGTGGCGGCAGTTCCGCGTGTCGGTCGATGCGGTCGAGAATCTGACGGGATACAACTTTTTCTCCGCGATCCCCATCAACACACAGGCGATCATCGAACGTCGGCATGATGTTCAATAGTTCTTTATGAGAAAGACATTCTTTTTGGCGGCTTTCGCGGCCGCCATCTTTTCCTTCGGCGGGACCAGCGTTCTTGCACAAAAAGAACTCCCGATCTCAGCCATTCAGGGCGATGGCGTCGTGTCGCCCTATGAACGCCAGCAGGTGAAGACCTCGGGCGTTGTTACGGCTCGTCGGCGTGACGGTTTTTTCCTGCAAACGCCGGACGGCAAAGACGACAAGGACCCGAAAACCTCCGAAGGCATCTACGTTTTTACAAAAGATGCGCCGTCAGCGGACGCGGCGATAGGCAGCCTCATCTCGATCACAGGCCAGGTGCAGGAATTTCGTCCGCGTGCGGCGAACGGTGCGACGCTTCCGATAACCGAGATCTCGATGTTCGCTGACCGCGATAAGATCCAGGTGCTGGAAAAAAGCGTTCCGCTCCCGAAGCCTGTCGAGATCACCGCTGCAGACTTCAAGGAAAATTCGATCACGGAACTCGAAAAATACGAGGGAATGCGCGTCATCGTCCCGCAGTTATTCGTAGTTGCGCCCACGGGCGGCCGCACCAATAACGTCGAGAACACGTCGGATTCGAACGGCTCTTTCTTCGGCGTCGTGAAGGGGATGGAAAAGCCGTTTCGCGGTGCGGGCTACGATATATTCGAGTACATCTTTCTGAGTAAGAGCGAAAAAGAGAGCTTTCAGAAGGAACGTCCCGGAATAAAACTTTTTGACGGCAATCCTGAACGCCTTCGCATCGAAAGTCTTGGCCTCGACGGCGGAACGCCTCTTGATGTCGCGGCCGGCACAACGCTCAAGGACCTTTCGGGCGTGATGCACTATTCCTACAATACATGGACGATATTGACCGACCCGAATGCTCGCCCTTCCGTCGCGGGTTATGAATCGACGGTCGTCAAACTTCCGGCCGCGACCGACAGGCAGTTCGCCGTCGCCGGAATGAACCTCGAGAATTTCTTCGACGACGTTGACGATCCGGGCATCAAGGAAGACATCGTGAAAACCGAAGCGTTGAAGGCGAGGATGAATAAGATCTCGCTCACGATCCGCGAACGAATGCAGATGCCGGATGTGATAGGTGTCGTCGAGGCGGAGAATCTCGCCGTTCTGAAACGCCTCGCGGAGAAGATAAATTCTGATGCGGTTGCGGCGGGAAAGCCCGATCCGAAGTACGCGGCGTTCCTTGAAGATGGAAATGACGGACGCGGGATAGACAACGGCTTTTTGGTGAAGACGAGCCGGATAAAGGTCGTCGAGGTGAAGCAATACGGAAAGGACGAGAAGTTCGCAAGTCCCGGCTCATCCAACGAGATCTATCTCAACGACAGGCCGCCGCTGATGCTCCGTGCGTCGATGGCCGACCCGAAAACGGGCGAGCCTTTTGCGTTCACGGTCATTGTGAACCACCTGAAATCATTCCTCGGCTACAACGATCCGAAGCGGCAGGATGCCGTCCGCTTGAAGAAACGGCTGCAGGCGGAGTTCCTCGCAAAGCTCGTTGAGACGCGTCAAAAAGCCGATCCGAACGAACGGATGATCCTGCTCGGCGATTTCAACGCGTATCAGTTCAGCGACGGCATCGTCGATGTTGTCGGCACGATCAAAGGGACACCGGCCGCGAAGGACGCCGTGCTGAATCCGTCGGACGATCTCGTGAACCCGGACCTTGTGAACCTCGTCGATCTGATCACGGAGAAGCAGCGTTATTCGTACAACTACGACGGCAACGGCCAGGTGCTCGATCATATGATCGTAACGGCGAACTTGGTGCCGTATGTCGGCGGATTCGGATATGCGCGGGTCAATGCGGATTTTCCGGAGAGCTATCGCTCGGACGCTGCAAGGCCGGAAAGATATTCGGATCACGACGCGGCGATCGGATATTTTTCGATCGACGCGAAGAAAACGGCGAAGTAGTCAGGTGCGTTCGAGTATGATCTGAGCGATCGCGTGCTGACTTGTGTGAGAAAGCGAGACGTGTATGCGGTTCGCTCCGCTTGCAGCGAAAAGTTCGGCGGCCTTTCCGCTCAACCTTATCTCTGGGGCACCGAGTTCGGTCAGCGTGACCTCGACATCCTGCCAAGAAAGGTTTCCTCGCCAACCGGTTTTGAGAGCCTTAAAGACAGCTTCTTTTGCAGCGAACCGTGCGGCATAACTCTCGCCGGCCGCCGCACCTTTACCTTCGCAATAGGAGCGTTCGCCTTCCGTAAAAACTTTTTCACGAAAACGCGGCGTTCTCGTCATCGTTTCGCGTATGCGATAAACTTCCACAATGTCGATGCCTGTTGAGATGATCATAGACGAAGACGGAATTCTAGCCGATTCGGGGTTCTTTTGGCGAGAGGCGAACGGTGTGAAAGCCCTCGTTTCCCGACAACTATACGATGCGGGCTTTGAGAATGGCTTCTCGACGCGTATGCGCGGCGTGTCCGATTTTCCGGCAAACAGCCTCAATCTAGCGGGATTCAGCGAGGACGCACGCGAGAATATCTATGAGAACCGCCGCCGCTTTCTCACGCTCTTTCCGGCCGGAATGCGGATCGCGGCTGTCTATCAATGCCACGGTTCGATGGTAAAGACGATCGCGAGCGAGGCGGACATCACGGATTCGGACGAACGTGCGGACGGGATGATATCGGACATCGCGGGCGTTCTGCTTGGCGTAAAAACAGCGGATTGCGTGCCGGTTTTAATCGGCGATCCAACGTCGGAAGCGTTTGCGGCGGTTCACGCGGGCTGGCGCGGAACGGTCGCCTCGATCGTCGTAAAGGCCGTTGAAAATATGCAGGAGACCTTCGGCAGCGATCCGTCGCAGATGATCGCGGCGATCGGCCCTGCGGCCTCGGTGCGTCAATACGAGATCGGCGAGGATGTGCTGAATGCCTTTGCGGAGAACTTTGAGGGGTCAGAAAAATACTTTGTTCCGACACGTCCCGGCCACGCACGCGTCGATCTTCACGCGGCAAATCGCGACCAGCTGATGTCCTGCGGACTTGATGCCGCAAATATTTCCATCGCACCGTTCTGCACGATGGAACGAACGGACCTTTTCTTTTCCTATCGCCGCGAAAAAAAGGAATTCGGGAAAACGGGAAGGCTGCTTTCCGTCATCGGTAAAGTTTAGCGGATGCGGGCCGAAAGGCTGATCCGCTTCGTCTTTGGCGGATAGCAAACTTCGTCAGTGCATGCCTGATAGCGAACCGCGACGCGAAATTCTGCCGCATCGCCCTTAAAGCCGGCGGGAACGGTTACGGGGAATGAGAAGGTTACGCGGCCTTCATAGACATTTAGAGCGTTCTTTGAAAAGCCGAATGTCTTGTCGTGTCCTGCGGGATAGCGCACGGCGCCGAAACGAAGCCCGCCGCCCGTCGGCGTAACGACGGTCGCGATGAGATTCTCGCCTTTCGGGCGATTCGAGTTCACGTGCAGGCCTTGAGGTATGTCGAGAGTGACGGTCACGCGGACGCTCTTACCGCGAGCAAGCGAACCGTTCGGCACGGAGCCGGAAACTTCCTGTGCATTTGCCGTCAAACCAAAGACAGAGAGCACAAATACGAACACTGAAAAACAAACGATTCTCTTCATAAATTCAAACTGCAGCACCGTCAGTCCCTGACGACAAAACTTTCGAGCATGACATCGAGCTTTTCGATGATGGCCTCACCGGCTTCTTCAAGCGCCCTTATTTTAAGAACGTAAGCAGAGTCGCCGGTCTCGCCGATCTTGTATTTGATGCGGCTCGGAGCTTTCGTGCCGCCTTCTTCGATCTCAATGACGTGATATGTCCGTCCGTCGATCACTTCTTTTCGATCGTCTGTGATCTTTCCGCTTTTCTTGATCTCGGCGAGCTTTGCGGCAACGCCGGTCGGATGGAGTTTCTTGATCTCGGCACGGAAGAGCCGCATCTTCGACATAACGCCGGTGCCGAATTCTTTAGAATATGCCTCGAACGCGAGTTCGGGGTTGCCATTCAAGACGTGGAGCATTCCTTCGGGTTTATCGATCGTGAACGCCGGTTCGACGACGGTCTCGGCATCAAAGGCCGCCGCCGCATTCTTCTTGATGCGCGTCGATGCCCACGCCATCAGGGCTACGAGTATGATGCCAAGGATGAGTATTTCCATCTAAAAAAAGCTTCTCTTTCTTATGCGGCCTTTGCGGCCAATTGCCCGCACGCGGCGTAAATATCGCGGCCTCTCGGCGTGCGAACATAAGCGTCAACACCGAGCGATTCGAGGGTCTGTTTGAACGCTGCGACCGTCTCGGGCGACGATGCCGTGTAATCAAGCTGTTCGGCGCCGTTGTGCGGAATGAGATTTATCTTGAAGCGACGCAATTTGTATCGTTTCAGAAGCTCGGCCAGCGTGCGTGCATCATCAGGCGAATCATTCACGCCGCCTAGCATCACATATTCGAACGTAAAACGCTCGCCGCGTTTCAAGCTGCGTTCAAAATTCCTTGCGGCCTTCATCAAGGCGTCAAGATCCCACTTCTTATTGATCGGCATCAGACGGTCGCGAAGTTCGTCGGTCGCCGCCGTCAAAGAGATAGCGAGATGCGGACGGTCTTCGAGCTGAGCGAGGTCGTCGATCCGCGGAACGATGCCCGCAGTCGAAACGGTAACGCGATTCGGGACGATGAAAAGGCCTTTTTCATCCGCCATCAGGCGAAGTGCGGCGATCAGATTCTCAAAATTTAGGAACGGTTCGCCCGCACCCATTCCGACGAGATTGGTGCCGTGCGGCGTTTCGGCTCCGACACCGTAAACATCATTCAGCACGATGACGATCTGCTCGACGATCTCGCCCGCCGTAAGGTTCCCGAGCAGGCCAAGCTTCGCCGTCAAACAAAAATCACACTTGAGCGGGCAGCCGCTTTGCGACGAAAAACAGATCGTGTCGCGATTCTCGGTCGGAAGATAAACGGTCTCGACGGGACGCCCCGCAGCGGTCTTCATCAAATATCGCCGCGTGCCGTCAACGGAGACGAATCGCGATTCGACTGTCATTCGCGAGATATCGGCAACGTCGGCAAGCTTTGCACGAATCGCCTTCGGAAGATTTGTGATCTCGTCGAATGACCGCAAGCGCTGTTCGTGCACGGCCCGAAAGACCTGATCGGCGCGATACTTCGGCTCGCCAAGACCCGTTACGAGTTCGGCGAGTTCGGCGCGCGTCATCCCTAAGATGTGAGCTTTTTGCGTCACAATGGCTATTTTAGCTTATGCGGGCCGGTTTTGCCGCCTCAGGCATCCGCACTGCGGCCGGAGCGGAACCATTCGACGAACTTCGGAATGCCGTCCTCGATCTTCGTCTTTGGAGCGTAGTTGAGCATTCTGCGGGCTTTTGAGATGTCGGCGAAGGTTACGGGAACGTCGCCGGGCTGTGAAGGCTGGCGGTCGATGACGGCCTTTTTGCCCAAAGAAGATTCGATGAGTTCGATGAGGCGGGACAATTCGGTCGTCTCTGATTCGCCGAGATTGAAGACCTCGTGCATCGAGCCGTCGTACCGCATTGCCGCACGCACGCCGCCGATTATGTCGTCGATGTACGTGTAATCCCGCCGCGTCGTGCCGTCGCCGAAGACGGGGATCGATCTGCCTTCGTCGATGAGTTTTGCGAACTTATGGATCGCAAGGTCGGGCCGCTGGCGCGCGCCGTAAACGGTAAAAAAACGCAGGCAGACGGTTCGAATGTCGAAAAGGTGCGAGTAAGTGTGGCAGATGAGTTCGCCTGCGGCCTTCGTCGCGGCGTATGGCGAGATCGGGTTGAAGATCGGGTCGTCTTCGGCGAACGGCACCTTCTCATTCTCGCCGTAAACCGAGCTCGAAGAGCCGAATACGAACTGCTTGACGCCATGCCTTCGCGCGAGTTCGAGCAGATTCGTCGTGCCGTTGATGTTCGTCTCGATGTAGAGCTGCGGTTCAAGCAGCGAAGGCCGAACGCCCGCACGTGCGGCAAGATGGACGATCGTGTCAAAATTCGCACGTTCAAAGCTCGGCTCCAACGCAGCGAAATCGCGGATGTCCGCCTCGACGAAAGTAACGTCGGACGAGTCTTGATAGAGAGCGAGATTCGCCCGTTTGATCGCAGGCGAATAGAAGTCGTTGAGGTCATCAACGATCGTGATACGCCAACCACCCTCGGCGAGAAGTTTCCCGACGAGATGTGACCCAATAAAGCCGGCACCGCCGGTTACAAGAACATTTTTTTTCACGAAGTCAAAAAATCTCTGAAGAAGAAAAGATTCTCGCAAACCATAGCATTAACTATGGTTTACGGCAACCTTGCGGACAGTTAGTTGGCAAATTTTTGTCTTGCTTCGAATCTTGCGAGCAGTTCTTCCAGGAAGCCTTCGTAGGTGAAGTCCGTCTCGCTGTATCGCGGCTTGAGCTTGTACATCAGCGGAAGAGCGATGCGCCACGCCATCCAAACGCGTTGCCGTTCGCTCATATCCCAGCGGCGGCGAAGAAAGATCTCGGCGACCTCGATCTCGTCCTCCGAGACCTTTGAAATGTCGGCGGTAAAGGTGACGGGCTTTTGCACACGGGTCAATGCGGGATCGGCGATCCGCTTTGCGAACGTGTCGGCAAAACTCGGTGCCTCGTCGATCCTTTCGCGAATGACGACAGTTCCGGCAAAAATATCGCCGATCCGCTGATCGCGGCGGTTTAGAAAGATCGTGATGAGTCCGACAGAATAGATCGGAATGACGAATCCCGGGGCCGCGTCCGCGATGCGAAGCAAATTCCTTGCTATCGCTTCCCAGAGCGTAAGCGGACGTCCGTCCTCGCGAATGACACGCAACCGCATCAAACGCTTGCCCGGCGTCTGTCCATTCCAAAGCCATTCGAAGACCGCGAAGTACGATGCAAAGAGCACGAACACGACGAGGATCATTATCGCCGTTACCCATTTCGGCGAATCTTCGAGAACGCTCTCGGCACTGCCCGCACTCGCCATCCAGGAAAAGACCCACGCAATGATGAAGATACTCAGAAACTGGATGAAGTGATCGATGCCGACGGCCATGAAGCGATTGCCGATCGAGGCGAGGGAGAATTCGAGCTCGACGCGTTCGGGCGTTTCGATGATGAGTCTTTCTTCGGCAGCAAGGATGGATTCAGGCATTTGACGCTTCGGGCATTATCGTCCAAAAGTTTGCCGATTGTCCACAGAGGGCTTTTCTGCCGATCAATAAAATTTTAAGTTTCGGCCTTTCCAGACAACGATGACGGTGCCGGGCAAGGTGTTGATGATGTTCTGAAGGTTCGGCTCAAGCACGCCGCAAGTGTCGCACGTTTTTGCACGGTCGGTCGTGCTGCCGCCCTTGTAGGCAGAGTCGTACCAAATTCCGTCGCGTCGTGTGAAGGTCTTGCCGCTGACCGAGCGAGTTGTGCTCGGAGAAGAAGCCAACTTTTCCTGGTCGCGGTCCTTTGCTAGCGTATTGACCTTCGCTCTCGGCTGTGCGTCTGAGGGCATTTCTTTGGCCTCGGCCTTTCTGGTGTCTGCCGGACTAACGCCATCCATCTGAACGCCTGAAACAGGTTTCTTTTCCGGTTCGGGCGCAGCAGAGTCGACGGTCGGTGGCCGGGCAGCACCTCCAAGATCCGAACGTTGCCTCGTTGCGACATTGTCATCCGCCTTGTCGGCAGGCGGTTCGGCAAATGACCGCGGGAGCACCACGGGAATATCCGCAGTGCGTTCGTTCTTACTCACGGCCGCATTTGCGTTCGCCGTTGAGTTACTTGCTTCCGGCATCGTCGCTCTGTTCGAAGCGGTCTGTTCTGACGAGGCAGAGTTTTGTGCAGCCGATGGAGCGACAGGCGCCGACTGTTCAGTATCCGTCTTTTGAGCAACGATGTTGTTTTGATCCGTTCGTGAAAAATATCGAACGCCGATAAGTCCCGCGAATACAACGACAAGCAGGCCGGAAAGAGCTGCGGCGAATGCAGGCATCCCAAGAAAACGCCAACGCCGCTTCGGTTCAAATGCAGGAACGGCCGCGGCCGAGCCCACAGATAAGGGCCGTTCGTTCAGATCGACGGCTGTGGCGAATATTGCACGGCATGCATCGCAATTTGCGGTATGCGCGATCATGTTCGCACGAGCCGTAGATGGAAGTGCACCTTCGAGAAACGCGGCGAGTTGATCCGCATCGATGTGCGGTCCCGCTTCAGCGCTCAATGGTCGTTCTGCACGCCGAAAGCCCCGCAGCAGACCATCTATCTCCTTGTCGAATTCGTGCTCCATTTCCAAAAATTGATACCGCCGTCCTGCCCGAAATTTGTTCGGCTGTCGAATTTTCCTCAACTTCTCAAACCGCGAGCCTGACGGCGGCAGGCTTCGTGACCGTCTTTAGAACGCCCTAAATACTCAAAACTTGCAGCATAATCATGACGGCCAGTCCTGCGAGCATTTTCTCCATATCTACGCCAATTCTCGCCGCAACGTCCGCCAAATTCCGCTTGACATCGCCGTCGGTCCAGCCGTGTTCGCGTTTTAGCGAGGCTTCGACCTTTTTGCGGATGTCGCCGTGGATCTTCGCAAGCCTTCGGCTCGCAGTCGCCTCGTGATAACCGAACGCGGCGGCGATATCCTTTAGCTTCCGATCATCGAAATAATAGAGCTTTAGGATCAGCCTGCTTTCGTCATCGAGAGCGTCGATCGCGGACCGCAATGCCGCAGTCACGGCATCGGAAGAGTCCTTTTGGATCAGCATTTCCTCGCCCGTCGCCGCGTGTGAAACGATGCCGTTCTGATCCGAATTACCCGCTGCCTCCGCCAAAACCTCGAGGTCGCGGTCTTCTTCGACCTGGACAAGTTTTGAATTCTTCCGATGCTGATCGACCGCAAGCTGTGCCGTTACGGCACGGAGCCAACCGCCAAGGCTTCCGCGGCCGCTGTAATACGCAAGTTTCGACTTTCGGACGCCGTGCTTATCAACGCGAAGGCCGTAGAGTTCTGCCCAGATCGAACTTGCAAGGTCGTCGGCATTCTCGGGATTTGCAGCGATCTTTCGAGCCGCCGACTTTACTGTCGTGTCGAAATCCCGCACGATGTCTTCCCACGCTTTTTCGTCGCCGCGTTCGCACGCGAGAACGAGGCAAAGTTCGTCACCGCGTATCTCTTCGATGAACTGTATGACATCTGCATGCTCGACCGTTTGGCTGTCGAGAAAAAGATACTTTGAAAGAGCACGCGCGATCCGGCCGCGAACTTCGTCCGGCGAACAGCCGCGAGCATCCGCACATTTTGCAAGCAGATGCGCGATACTTTCGTCGATCGTTCTCTCAAATTTTGCCGGTATTTCTGCCATCAAACGGCTTGCGGATCGGGAAGCTCCCAAAAAGAGAATCTTACACTCTTTTTGCACGCGGTTGTATCGGTGAGCGGCGTCTATTTCAAATGCTTACGAAGAAAATTGACGATCTTAAAGCCGTCGTAATAGACCCACGGCTTCTCGCCGAGCGTGTAATGCCCGCAGGGAATCGCAACGCGGCTGTGCGGAACTTTATTACGGCGAAGGGCCGCAAGCGTGTCGCGCGAAAGATCGACCGGAAAGCTAAGATCGTAGAGCGTGTAGATGTATCGCTGAGGGCGTTCGGGCAGCGATGCGAGCCGGTCCATATACGCCATCGGCGAGATCGGCAGCCAATATTGACGCAGTTCGTCAAGGCCGACGTTGTCGCCGAGCCCCTCTTTAACGTGATAGGTCGAAAGGCCCTGCCAAACGACATCCGCGACATAACCCGAAACGTGGTTGAATACCGCGGCGTTGATGCCGAGGTCGTGCACAAAGGCAAAAAAGCCAACGCACGAACCGATGCTCGTGCCGACCAGGCCGATCTTCTCGTAACCTTGTTCCTGCAGCCAGCGAACGGCCGAACGCGTATCGACGACGGATTGACGAAGCGACTGGAGCGTTCGCCCGATGTTCGGCGCAACGAGATAGTCGGCACGTTCGAGTTCGGGCGGCATTCGCTCCTCGTGGTATGGAAGCGTGAGCCGGAGGGCGGAAAAACCGCGGTCATTGAAGACCTTGCAAAGATCGAAGTAGGTTCCGGCCTTCGCATTCCAGTGCGGTAGAACAAGCACGGCATTCTTCGCTCCAGCTTTCGGAAAATATGACGAGCGAACGACGTTGTTTTCCGCGGATGGCGTCGTGATGCCGCTCGTCCAAGTAAGGTTACGGCGATCGAGACGGAAATCGGCTATTTCCGGCGAGAAGAAGAAGTCGTCGCTGTTGGTTATCGCATCGTTCGAGAATTTTTCGAAGAATTGGCGAGGGTCGCGGCCAACCGCTTGCGGTTCGACAAATTCAATGCCCCAATCAAACGGCTGCACGATGCGGTTGTCGTCCCGCATCGCGAAATACCGCTCTTTCGCGTGCATGTATCTTCTGAGCATTACTGCTCCATTTTTTCATAGCGGACGGAGGTTTTCCACTTGCCCCGGACGAGAGTTTTTGTCGTGATCTTAACACGATCGTCGACGCCGGTCGTCGCATCTTCGACCATCTCAAAGATCTTTACAGGTTTATCGCGGACGACCTTGTACCGTTCGGTGATGTGCCAGCAGCAGCCGCTCTTGTCGAACGTTTCGAGGGTCTTTGTCTTCTTATTGACCGTGAACATTCCCAGGTGGCTGCCAAGCAAGGTGAAGGCCGGGCTATAGACGAATTTTTTCTGTCGGCGGTCCGAAAGATAGACGTCATATGACGGGCTGTTGTACGAACCGTTCGTTCCGTTGCAGATCGCGACATCCTCCATCCCGTCGAAGTTAAAGTCGTCGATATCTATAACGCTTTGGTCGTCATAAAGCCGCGTTACGTTCACGAGCGGCTTTCCCTCATCGAGTTGGACGTAAGTGTCGGCAAGCTCGATCACCTGATAGGGAGTTTGTGAGTTCTTCTTGTAGAAGGAGAATTTGCCTTCGCCCGTGCACGAATACTCGTCGCATGTCGCCACCTCGACCTTAACGTCAAAATACTTCGACGCGTTCTTGATATCGAACGACGTCTGCGAAAAAACGCTCGCCGAACCCGCGAGAAGAAAACCGACCAAAATGATGATCTTCATATTCTAAGACCTTGCTATCTATAGACGTGGCACCAATAGAGTTTTGCGGCAATTACGGATGCGTCATATTTTCGGCCACGACGAGTTCGTCGAACTTCTCGCCCGTCAAGAGGCCGAGTTGGACGGCGGATTCTTTTAAGCTAATGCCTTTTTTGTGGGCGTTCTTGGCGATCTTCGCGGCGTTGTCGTAACCGATGTGCTGATTGAGAGCGGTGACGAGCATCAGCGAATCGCGCAGATAGTGGTCGATCTTCTCGCGTTCGAGCGTGATGCCCGCGATGCAGTAATCGACGAATCCGTGACATGCGTCGTGAATGAGCCGGACGGAATGCAGGAAGTTGTGGATCATCACGGGCTTAAAGACGTTCAGCTCGAAATTGCCCTGCGAACCCGCAAAACCTATCGCGGCGTCGTTGCCGAAAACCTGCACGGCGACCATCGTCATCGCCTCGCACTGCGTCGGGTTGACCTTGCCCGGCATGATCGACGAGCCGGGCTCGTTCTCCGGCAGCGAGATCTCGCCGAGGCCGCAGCGCGGGCCGGAGCCGAGCCAGCGGATGTCGTTGGCGATCTTCATCAAACTTGCGGCGAGCGTCTTTAACGCGCCAGAAGCGAAAACGATCTCGTCGTGCGCAGAGAGTGCGGCGAACTTGTTCGGGTGCGACTTGAAGGGAAGGCCAGTGAGTTCGGCGATCTTTGCCGCGGCACGCTCGGCGAATTCGGGATGCGCGTTCAAGCCCGTGCCTACGGCCGTGCCGCCTATCGCAAGATCGAGAAGGCCGGGCATCACGAGTTTCAGACGCTCGACGTCGCGATCGACGAGGTTTGCCCAGCCGTTGAACTCCTGTGATACGGTAACAGGCGTTGCGTCCTGCAAATGCGTGCGGCCGATCTTGACGACACCCTCGAACTCATCCGCTTTCGCCTTGATCGCGGCACTTACCTTTTCCACCTCGGGAAGAAGAGCGTTGACGCGTTCGGCGGCAGCGATGTACATCGCGGTCGGGAACGTGTCGTTCGAAGATTGCGATTTGTTGACGTCGTCGTTCGGATGAACGGGCGTCTTTGAACCCATTTCGCCGCCCGCGAGTTCGATGGCGCGGTTCGAGATGACCTCGTTCGCGTTCATATTCGTCTGCGTGCCCGAACCTGTCTGCCAAATGCGAAGCGGGAAGTGAGCGTCGAGCTTGCCTTCGATAACTTCGTCTGCAGCGCGTACGATCAGGTCTTTCTTGTCCTCAGCGAGCTTGCCGAGGTCGTAGTTCACGATCGCGGCCGCCTTTTTGAGGATGCCGAGCGCGCGTATCAATTCACGCGGCATCACATCGAACCCGATGTCGAAATGCAGGAGCGATCTCTGCGTCTGCGCACCCCAATAAACATCGACAGGCACCTCAACCTCGCCCATCGAATCCGTCTCAATACGTGTCTTCACCGACTTTTCTGCTGCTTCCATTGTCTTTTATCTACTCACTCGTTGCTCACTCGCCAAACCTCAATTCTACCGCGAAAACCCCCACAAAAAAACCGGAGTGAGCTATGCTCGTGGAGTGGGCGAGCCGGGGAATCGATAACAAGTTACGGGCTGCAAACGGCGCGAATGTTTCATCGGTCCGTTACACCCTTGAGCGTGTGAGGAGTTGGGCGTAGCGTGGGTCGGTGCGGATGGGTTCGAGAAGCGGGTCAACCTTTACGTTCGAGAACTGAAGCACACGGAATTTAGCGGCCTCGTCAAGGTATTTGAATGCGAGATCGAGATCGCCGACTTGCGCTGCAAGCTCTGCTATGTACATCTTTCGAGTCGAGTATTCGTTGAGCTTGTCGTATGAGAGCATCAGATCGAGCTCGGCACGAAAAACACCTTTCCAGCCGGACTTTGCGTACGTCTTTTGAAAATGCTCGATCTCCTTCGGTGCGGCTTCCCAGATCTGTTTGTTCTTAATGAAATATTCGAACGCCTTGTCAGGCTTGCCGTTCGTTAGATACAACCGCCAAAGCGAAAAGTAGGTCGGCTGGAATTTAGGCTCGATCTCGGCGAGGTGCAGCAGGCCCGCGATGCCTTCATTCGGGGAACCTGCCGCCGCTTCGTAATCCGCGAGAAACCACTTATCCCAACGGCCGGTCGGATTGAGATCGGCGGCTTTTTTTCCTTCTGCAAGGGCATCGGCGAAACGTCCATCCTGATAATACGCACCGGCTAGGATGCGATGGGCGAGCGTGGAATCCGGGTCGAGGGCGATCGCACGATCGAGGTCGCGGTACGCCGCGGGTAGATTCCAATAGTAATCGCGATTGATCATCCCGCGGATGGTCAATGCGGTCGCGTTGTCCCCGTCGATGGCAAGTGCCTTTTCAAGGTTCGGCTCCGCCCGTGTGAATAAGTCGGTCGGAGGGCCGCCGCCCATGTGTGCGAAAAGGCAGTAGGCTTGAGCCTTTGCTGCCCATGCGGCCGCGTAATCCGGATCCATACCGACCGCCTGATCCAAAAGGCCCATCGCCTTTACGGCATCAGCACGATTGTACTTATCCATGAGGAAAACGGCTTCGTTGTAAAGCGTGTAAGCCTTCTCGTTGTCGGTTGAGCGCTTTGCGTTGGAGCGATCGGGCGTAGCGCCAAATTTTGCAAAGAGTCCGTCGCAGATGTCTTTCGAGACGATGTCCTGAGCGACGAAGATGTTGTCTGCATTGGTCTCCGAGCGGTAGGTTTCTTCAGAAATGCCCGTACCCACATTGATGAGCTGCGATGTGATGCGGATGCGACCATTAAAGATCTGGTAGGTTGACGCCAACACATAATCGACCTCTAGCTCTTTCCCGGCGGCAACAGGATCGGTATCAAAATCGGTGAACTTGCGTACCGCGAACAGTCTTTTCACGCTGAGACTCTTCGTCTCGCTGATCTTGAGGATCAGCGAATCCGCAAGGGCAAGTTCGAGGTCCTGGTTCCGGCCCTCAACGACCGCAGGTTTAAGCGGCAGGACGGCAAGGCTAATCGTCTTGGGAGCGTTCGCCCGTGCCGGGTTGCGGAAGAAAGTGTAGAGCAGGCCGGCGGCGATCACTACAATGGCCAAACTCGCGGCCACATAGATGAAGCGGCGGGATCTACTTGGCCCTTGTGTCTCAAGTTCCGCCGGCACAGGCTCATCAATACCCTCTGCTTCCGGTTCCGACCGATCCGCATCCGCAGTCAGATCCGACGGTGGGGCTTCAACATTATCGTCGAAAGATCCCGGCAATGCGACGCTGTCCGAAACTTCGTCAACGTCCTCGACCGTCACGTCGCCGATGAAACGATAACCGTGTTTGGGAACCGTCTGTATGAACCGACTACCCTTCGTATCGTCGGAAAGCGCAGCCCTGATCTCCCAGATGCATTTTGAAACCGAAGCTTCTTCGACGAAAGAACCGCCCCAGACTTGCTCGAGGAGCTCAGATTTTTCAACAAGACGCCCGTGATTCTCGACCAGATAGACGAGGGTCGAGAAGGCCTTTGGCTTCAATGAAACCGGATTTCCACCATTCTCAAGGATGTTTTCGGCGGGAAGTAAGCGAAATTCGCCGAATGCGTAAATATTCGAGGTGTGAGAAGCCATTTTTTACTGCCGGTAATAAAAAGATGAAGAAGAGATGAACTTTTGTCAAGGATTTTGTGTCCATTTGCGGCTTACATTCAGACTACCCACAGGCTTAAAAGGCAAGAATTCGCTGGGGTGTTGCCGGGACAGAGCTACCAAATGGGAGTAACGGCAAGGCACTACATAGTTCACTCCGCGAACCGTCTATGTCGATGGCGTTATGTCTGATGTTGATTTCATCGGGATCGATTGAATATGCGATCCTTCATCAAACCAAGTGAGGTCGCTTTAGTGATGTAGGCGATCTTGAGCGAGTCGCTCAGCGGAGGTCACGGATAAGAACTGCATCGTGCCGCCAATTTCCCTGAACCGCTGCGAAGATCTTTCCATCGGGCGAGATCGCCAAAGCAGTAGATTCGCGCAACCCGTCTCGGCCGAGGTCGGCTACCCGTGACGGCATTCCTCCGGAGAGCGCCTGTTGCCAAAGAATATGCTTTTCGGCGGTGTCATCCGGCCAAACGTAGTACAGACTCTTTCCGTCGGCTGCCCACACCGGGTGAAGGATGTTCAGATTCTGATTCGGCAGGTCGAAAGTGCCTTCCGTTTGCCCGCTCGGCAGCGACACGACAAAGATCTGACGCCCTTTTTCACTCCGTCCGGCAAAAGCTGCACGCGAGCCGTCGGCCGAAAAAGCCACAAAAAGACCGGTTTTAGCCAGGACGGTCTCCGGTTCGCCACCGACGGTCGGCACCCGCAACAGCGATCTCTGCTTTGGTTCGGTGTAATAGACCCACTTTTGATCGGGCGAAACGAACTGGGGATATCCACCGTTATCTCGAGTTATCTGGGTCTGATCGCTGCCGTCAGGATTCATTCTCCAAACCTGTGCGTCGCCCGTTCTGTTCGAGGTGAAAAAGATGGATCGGCCATCGGGCGAGAATATCCCGTTCAGATCGAGGCCCGGATCATTGGTCAATTGTCGGCGGTTGCTGCCGTCGATGTTGATCGTCCACAGGTCATCGTTACCTGACATCTTGGACGAATAGATGAGCTTACCGTCCGGTGCGAAGGCGACCGTCGATGCTTCTGTTAAAACGAACGGGGCCGGATCAGAACTGTCGGTTCGATACAGGTTCAGATGAAAATCTTCCCGGACCTTTGTGGCGACCATAAGACTTGCGTCAGAGCTGAGTGACAATTTCAAATAGTCTTCAGAATCGGTGGTCAACGCCTCGGCCTTGCCGGAGACAGCAGAAATGTGCCAGATCCGAAAGGTGTTGTCGGGATATCTTTTTGCAGTTACCAGCAGCCCTTGCTGATCCGGAAGCCAGGTCACGGCTCTGATATTGAAAAATTTCTCCTTCGTTACTTCTCGCTCCACGCCGCTTTCGATATCGACCTCAGAGAGGCCGAACTCATTGGCCCAGTTATTGGATTGACCGGAGGCGAAAGCGACCTTCTTCCCGTCGGGTGAAATTTGATTGCCGCTGATCCGGCCTTTTCCAGTTCGCGATACAAGCCGTTTCTCATTCGCTCCGTCGCTGTCAGCGGTCCAAAGCGAGCAATAATCGTCATTGCGAAAAGCACATCGCACAAAGGAGAGCCTTGAACCGTCAGCCGCAAGAGAGATATTTCCCTGCACCTCACTGATGACCTTTACAGGAACGCCGCCGTACATCGGCATCCGAAAGATATCACCTTGCCTGCTGTTTTGCGGTTTTCTTTCATTACGGACAAAATAGACCTGTTTTCCGTCCGGGGCGATTTCGATCTCATAATACGTATACGCGGCGGGCGGAATAATTTGGATATTCGTGGCCAATTCCAGATTCCTCAGCCAGAGGCTGCCCGATTCTCCGGCGTCGTCCGCAAAGATGACGGTCTTTCCGTCGGGCGATATAGCGGCCGTTCCAACTTTCCCGTCAATCGAGAGCTTTTCAAAAGTAGGTTGAGCGGAAGCGGACGGAGCCGTCGTTGTCCCAAGCCTGAGCGCGAACCACACGCCGCCGCCGAGCAACGCGACAGCGAAGGCCGCAGCGGCAGTAAGAAGCCAAATGCTCCGGCGCTTCAAACGACCGCCGCTATTCTGCCAGTCAGATACGCCTGAGGCATTGGGCTGCAGATCTCCCAACGCGGCGCTTGATTCCGGTAAATTCAGCGTCTCGTCCAGTCCGTCACCGCTCGATTGCTCATCTCCGTTCGAGATATTCACGTCGCCGATGAAACGATAACCGTGTTTGGGAACTGTCTGTATGAACCGACTACCCNNGGAAGTAAGCGAAATTCGCCAAATGCGTAAATATTCGAGGTGTGAGAAGCCATTTTTTACTGCCGGTAATAAAAAGATGAAGAAAAGAAGAACTTTTGTCAAGGATTTCTCCGGCCTTGGCGAGTAGATTGAGACTTCGCACTCTCTGCCAAATCGTTGAATAGAAGATGTCGAGGAATCTATAGCTATTTCACGATAAGTGCGAACTAAGCACCATGGGCATTGAAACAAAAAGGAGAAATATCATGTTAAGGAAATTCGACCGTGCCACCGCTATAAAAATATCCGCCATCACCATAACAATTGTGTTCGCGGCGTTTGGCCTTCTTAGCGTCGGGCCCGAGGTGCAGCGAACATCTGCATTCTCGAGCGGGCCGCCTGCCAAGTACACGGGCGCCCCGAACGAATCGAACTGTACGGTCTGTCACGCAAGTTTCCCGGTCAACAGCGGCACCGGCAGCGTGGCGATAACAGGCATCCCTGCGAATTACCTGCCCGGCCAGGTCATCCCCGTTACGGTCACAACCGCACAGTCCAATGCTGCTGCATTTGGATTTGAGCTGACCGCGATCGACCGCAGCGGGGCTGAGGTCGGTACCATCCAAATCTCCTCCGCTCAGATCCAGTCGATCACCGGCACCGTCAATGGACACACTCGTCGCTATGTCGAACATACGGCCAGCGGTATCTTCCCAACGCAATCCGGTTCCAAATCCTGGACATTCAATTGGACCGCTCCTGCGACACGAAAAGGCAAGGTCAGCTTTTACGCTTCGGGTAACGCCGCGGACAACGGCGGCTCACCCGCCGGCGACTATATCTACACAACGTCCACGGCAACCCTTACGGGCACGGCCATCTCGAGTTTTGATGCTGATACGGCCAGCGACACTGCGGTTTGGCGGCCTTCAGACGGCGTCTGGTACAGCTTGAACAGCAGCAACGGAGCCTTCCAGGCCGTTCAATTTGGGGCCAACGGCGACCTGATCACGCCGGGCGATTTCGACGGCGACGGCAAGACGGATCGGGCAGTATTCCGGCCGTCCACCGGCGTTTGGTATGTACTAAACAGCACCGGAAGCACTTTCATAATGGGATTTGGGCTCGCTGGGGATATTCCCGTTCAGGCTGATTACGATGGCGATCTTAAGACTGATATCGCCGTTTTCAGGCCCTCGAGCGGAGTCTGGTACGTTATGGGATCCACGTCCGGCTTCCAGGCGTATCAATTCGGGCTTGCGTCCGACAAGCCGTCCACGGGCGACTTCGACGGCGACGGCAAGGCTGATTTTGGGGTCTTCAGGCCATCGACTGGCGTCTGGTACCTTCAGCTTTCGAATGACGGCTTCAGAGCGATCGCATTCGGCCTTTCCGAAGACATTCCCGTTGCGGGCGACTACGACGGCGACGGCTCGACGGATGTCGCCGTATTCCGCCCATCAACCGGGACCTGGTACATCCAGAACTCCTCTGACGGTTTCTTTGCAGCTCAATTCGGACTCTCTGCCGACACTCCGGCTCCGGGAGATATTGACGGTGACGGAAGGACCGATCTGCAGGTCTTTAGGCCATCGAATGGCATTTGGTTCGGGCTTCGATCCACGGACGGCTCGGTGAACGTTGCACAATTCGGCATCGATGGAGATGTTCCTGTTCCCGCAGGCTACCTTCCATGAGCTGCGTTAGGGGATCGTATGACAAAAGGAGATCGGCTCCATTAAGTAACAAAAGAGACCGCGTGAACTATTTCTTGACGGTCTCTTTTTTTAACACCATGGCGGGCTGAGGGGCGAGCGTCATTTTGCTGCAGGGGAAGAAAAAGATGAAGAAAAGAAGAACTTTTGTCAAGGATTTCCGGGAGTTCGTTTGGCTATTATCGGTTCACTTCAGGAAGAGAGACCAGCTAGGAACCTAGTATTTTGCCGAAACGGATAGATCCAAGGGTTCTGCTTTTTAGAGAGCCGAATAAACAGCCGGAGACCACGCATGAATAACAAACGCCTTCTCAGAACACTCATCGTTGCGATCAGCATCATTTCGGTTTTTCCGCTGCTCTCGGAGCACGTGAGAGCGGCAGGGACTGCCCCAGATGTCAGAATGACGACAAGAATTACCGACTTGCCCTTCGCTATCACCGTCACACCGTCCCCGGTCGAGTTCCCGAATACCCCTGACGGGACCACAAGCCAGATCATGGTCACTATCCGTAACACGAGCTCTACGGGCACATATGAGCTTAGCGAGCCTGAGTTGATTTCGCCGTCGTTCATCGTTGACCTTACCGTCCCTCAGCAGCTTCCACCACACACTGAGACTCAGTTCGCCGTATATTTTCGGCCGATCGACCAGGGCTATTTCGAAGCAACTCTGTATATCAGAGCATACGGAGCAGGTACCATCGCCACGATCCCACTAAGCGGGTTCGGCACTCCGGCTCCTGGGATCAATGTTTCACCTTGGTCGGCCGCGTTCGGAAATCAGACCGTTGGGGTACCGTCCTTAAACCCCATCACCATCACTGTGACGAACTCGGGAAGTGCGCCTCTCAGCCTCGCGTCTTTAAGCGTCAACGGCGGCAACGCGAGTGATTTTCCGGTTCAAGGCTTCCCTATTGCCCCGATTCCGGCATATACGCAGACTACATTCATAGTCGGATTCACGCCCTCGGCAGAAGGCCCGCGATCAGCGACCCTCGATTTCTCGACCAACGTGTCCGGCACCCCGACGGTATCGATCCCGCTGTCAGGCACCGGGGTCAACGGGCCGCCACCGCCGAATCCCGGCGGCACGACGTCATTCACCTATCAAGGCAAGCTTGTCGAAGCCGGTGCGAACGTTTCGACGCCGCGTGATCTGAAATTCAAGCTTTTCGACGATGAGAACGATGTACAGATCGGCTCGGACGTTATCGTTCCGGGCGTCTCGTTCAGGGACGGCATCTTCACGACAGTTCTGGATTTTGGAGCAAATCCATTCACCGGAGCGCCGCGTTCGTTGGAGATCTCGGTCAGCCAACCCGGTGCGAACGCATTTACCGCCCTGTCTACGCGACAGTCGATCACGTCCACGCCGTACGCCGTTCGCTCGCTGGAGGCCGTGAATGCCGAAAACGCCACGAATACGCAGCAGCTAGGCGGAATTTCGGCAAACCAGTATGTAAGCACGGTCGATCCGCGAATGTCGAACCAGCGAGACCCGACCGCCGGAAGCGCGAACTATGTGCAGAATCAGAACACAAGTCCTCAAGCTCTCGCGAACTTCAGCATCGACGGGACCGGCTCGGCGAATGTCTTAAATGCTACGACGCAGTTCAACCTCGGCGGAAATCGGATCCTAGCCACTCCGGCTTCTGAGTCACTTGCAGTCGGCCTGAATGCAGGAGCCGGTAGTCTAAGTTCCAAGAGCACGATGGTCGGGACAAATAGCGGTTCATCGGGGTCTACCGGCATCGCAAACTCGTTCTTTGGGAATCAGAGCGGGCTCTATAACACGACCGGTGCGGCTAATTCCTTTTTTGGAAACGCCGCCGGACGGTCGAATACGACGGGGCAACTCAACTCATATTTCGGAGGCGGCGCCGGATCGAATGGAACTACCGGCAACAGCAACTCTTTCTTCGGCGAGAACACTGGGCTCGGAAACACGACCGGCAGCAACCTCACGTTACTGGGGAGTCTTGCAAGTGTTGGAGCCGACGGCCTTAGTTACGCTACGGCGATCGGTGCGGGCTCGGCGGTCTCGACGAGCAATACCCTTGTACTTGGTCGTCCTGCAGACACGGTCAACGTGCCTGGATCGTTTAACACTTCGGGCACATTTACGTCGAATGTGGTCAACAGCCAGACAAGGTACAACATTGGGGGCTCGAATGCCCTTTCCTTCGGGAACAGCATCGAAGATCTTCATGTTGGCGGCGACAGCCCTGCGAACACAGGCATCGGTCAAACTTTTGTCGGGCGTTTCGCCGGTTTTTCGAACACTTCCGGTGGGGCAAATTCATTCCTCGGGAGCGAAGCCGGCCGCAACAACACGACCGGCGGAAACAATACATTCGTCGGCCAACTTGCGGGCCTCGATAATATCGGCGGCAATTGGAATACGTTTATCGGTCAGGCTGCCGGACACCACAACCTAACCGGATTCAGCAATACTTTCATCGGCCAGGCTTCCGGTACCCAGAACACTTCGAGTACCCACGCGACCCTTCTTGGGGCCAACACATCGACCGTGGACGGCCTCGACTACGCAACAGCGATAGGTGCTGGAGCGACGGTCACTTCGAGCAACACTGTCGCTCTCGGAAGGACAGCGGATTCTATTTGGATACCGGGCCGGTTGTACCTGAATCAGCTCGGTCCGGCAACGGCTACGCGTCTCTGCTGGAACAGTTCGAATTATCAGATCTCGACTTGCTCGACGCCGCTCGCGGGCACGAGCGATCTAACCGAATTCAATGGTGAGCAGGTCCCGACCGTACTCGTCGACGCGATCAAGGAACAACAAACCTTGATCGACGCTCAGGCAAAGCAGATCGAAGAGCTCAAAAAGCTCGTCTGCTCGATGCTGCCAACCGCAGAAGCGTGCTCGAAAGCCGCACCAGCTCAATAACAGTGAAACGGGCTTGCCCCGCACAGGAGAAACAAAATGCAAAGAATATGTATCATCCTTCTCTCAATGGTCTTATCACTCGGAGCGACAGCCGCGGTGTACGGGCAGTTCACGATCACCATTCCGAAGATCCCGAAGATCAGAAAGGATAAACCGACAGCCACGTCAGTTCCTTCAGAGAGCGACGGGAATAGTACGCCAAGTGGGCAGTTGAGCACTGAGCAGTACGAGGCTTTCAATAAGCTTGTGTTCTCTCGTGATGACCCCAAACGCGATCTCGTCCTCGCCTATATGGAATGTTTCGACAAGAAGCATAACTTCCCCCATAACCAATATAGATATGGCGAGGAGCGGAGATTCAAGAGCAATAAGGAAAAGGTCGATACTCTGACGAACGAGCAAGCCAAGCTTGCACAACTCGAGCGCGACCTGCGTGCGATCGGTGTTTCCGAGAGCATCGGTATTGCCAATGACGCCTCAGATGACCTTCGCAATCCGGCGATATGGCTCGATATTGCAAGCAATCGACAGCAGTACCTTCAATGTGTGCTAGCCGATGTGCCGAAAGCCGGCGAGTGCGGCAAGCTAACTGATGTCAACCAGATTCGCGTTGACCTTTATAAGAAAGACCTGAACGAACTGCTCGAAGACGCAAAAACGTTCGACAAAGGCCGTGGCTGGTATTCGCCGGAGTTCAACGAAGATTGGTTCTTAGCCGCTATCTCTCCCTCGCGAAGGCAAAAGCTCGCGACAAAATACGGTGAACTCTACCCATGCATTTCAGGGCTGTTGGACGAGATCCAAGCGGCCGCAAAGATCTCGCTCCCCAAGTACACGCTGTATTCCTACAACGTGCGAAATGCCGCTGATGAGCGCGTGATCAGGAGCGCCATCAGCGACCTGAACCAAGCAAAGGTGTTCAAGATCGGCCTTTTAGAGTCCGGATGGCTGATCCAAAAGAATTCAATAGGCATTCCCGAAAAGCGATACAAGCACGGCGCCATTTGGGTCAAATATCCAAACTGGGATCACGGGTACTGCAATATCCTCTGGATCAACGTGGTACAGGAATACGCCGGCGGCGGCACATGGGGGTCTTCGTATGGAAACTTTATTCGCAATGAACCCGCCGGCTGTCCGACGAAGTGACGCGACAGACAAATGATGAGAAAGCGAATCTCTCGGCAATGGGAATAAATGACGGTCAATATCCTCATAGGAAGTAAGGTCTCGGCCATTGATCTTGTTCGATCGCGTGGCCGCGACACCTAAGAGTAAAAGGAGTACGAAACACAGTGAATTATTACATAGCCAAAGACGGTAAAGCGTTGGGTCCATTTACCGAAAGTGAGATAGAAGAGAGGTTGAGATCGGGCGAGATAACGCCGACCGATCTCTGCGCCGCATCCGGCGGCACCGAGTGGAAGCCGCTGTCAGAGGTGCTTCCGAATACGGTCCGTGTGCCGAGCTCGCCGCAGCCGGTATTGGCGGCATCGCAGCCTAAGAAACGGCGGTGGGGAATGATCCTCGGGGTTCTCGGAGCTTTCGTTGTGTTCGTTCTGGTCGTCGTCGGCATCCTTGGATTTCTTGCGTACCGCAATGTGTTTCCTAAAGATTCGCGGGAAGATCTTCCGGATCAAGTTAAAGAATTCAAATTGAAGACTAGATATCCAGGGCATGGCAACGTTTGGGGATCAAAGGTCTGGTACGCCGGAATGTACTCTGTCCCGCCAAGCGAGGATTTTCTTCTTTATTTGATGGACGTGTATAAGAGCGAAACCGAGGCAAAAGACGAGATGGAAAAAGGCTTGATCAAAGATTGCACAGCGGGCGACAAACCGCTTCGGTTCAGCTTCACCAAGGACGGCAAAGAGATGGCTGAGGGCGCGACTTGCTACCGCGGATTCTACATCCACAAGGGCAATCGAGTCGCAACTGTTTCAAAATCGGGCGACTCGATCTCTATCGACGATATGGCCGGATTTATGGAAAACCTTCCGTTTATCGCAGGCTCCAAAATGGTCGCAAAGAAGTAAGTTAAAGAACAAGAGGATCGAGGAATATGAAATCTGCGACGATCGAACTAACTTTCGTATCAAGAGCACTGGGGACGAAGATAAAGATGCGCGTTGCTCTCTATGGGGACGACGGATTTGCAACCTCCGGCGATTGGGAAGCGGCCGACGGAATATCGAAAGTCCTCCTAAACATACATTTAGGAAGGTCTTCCGGTTATTGGGTATATTCCGATAACTGCATCGATCTACGCGACCACGATGATCCTAATTTTGTCAGTTGGCTCTGGAGAGATGTCGGCCATTCCGTATGCGACTTACTAACTGTCGGACCGATTCCGTTGATGGCGGGAAGAAAAGGGATGGGCGTTCAACAAGCACCGCCCAGGCATGTGCTGTACTGGGAAACAGTAGTGAGATAGCGGTCTGGCTGTTATGAAAGAATTTGATCGGTGTTCCGTAAGAGAGAAACAAGCAGCGGTCGGGCGAACCGGCCTAGGACATCTTCCGAAGGAGGAAACATCATGAAGCTCGCACCAATGATCGGATTTTTGTTGGCACTCGTGGTCGCCGAAGTCGCGGCCGCCACACAAACTGTGACGAATATCCACGGCACACCCGTGATCGGCTCGGTGGGACGGACTGACAAAATACAGCGGAGAAGCCTGCCCTTGTATCCTGTAGCGGCCAGTCGCTCAGTGATCCGATCGAGCTCCGTGAATAACAACGCCGCTTCAACTACGACATCCCATCGGGCGGCGACGATCACCGTCACGAACACTAGCGACAACGGTCAGGGCAGCCTGCGGCAGGCGATACTGGACGCAGCACCTGGCGACACTATCAATTTCAGCATTACAGGCACGATCACTTTGACGTCAGGCCAGTTGGTGATCAACAAAAACCTTACTATTCAGGGCCCTGGAGCGAACCTACTAACGGTCAGCGGCAACCTCACATATTCCAACCGTGTTTTCTTTATCGCTGAGAACATGACAGCTGTTCTCGATGGTATGACGATCACAGGTGGCTGCCTTGGGGGGGTTGGCGGCGCGATCGCGTCCCTTATCGGGGCACACTTGACAGTTAGAAACTCAATTGTGACCGGAAACTGCAATGGGTCCTCTGGCGCCGGGATTGCCAATTGGGGCGGAACATTGATCGTCAGCAATAGCATCGTATCCGACAATCAGGCTCTGTTCTATGACGCTGGCGGCGGCGGCATCTGGAACTATGCGTTTGCTCCGGATTACCACACGTTTATTGGCGCGACATTGATCGTCCGTAACAGTACTATTTCGGGCAACCTGGCATATGGATCAGTTGGCGGCGGTATCTTAAACGAGGCCGGGAATATGACGATCACCAACAGCACCATTTCGGGGAATATTGCGGACGACGGGAATGGTTATGGCGGCGGCGGCGGCATTTACACTTATAGTGCTCGGGATTCCCCCGGCAGTGGCGTAACTTCGATAAGCAATTGCACCATTTTTGGTAACACGGGCGGTGACTTCGGCGCAGGAGGGATTGAAACTTCGGAGCGAAACCCTGGCACGGAAGTACTCAGGAACACGATCGTCGCTGGCAATCTTGCCTCGAGGACGGCGTCGGATGTCGCCGGCATCATCGAAACGGCCAGCCATAATCTGATCGGCGATGCGGCATCGTCTGGTGGGATCCAGAATGGCGTTAACGGGAATATTGTGGGCATTGGCCCTCGGCTAGGGCCTTTGCGAAATAACGGCGGGACGACCACGACACATGCACTGCGGCCCGGATCGCCTGCGATAAATGCCGGGAACAATTGCGTCCTGACCGAAAACGGCTGCGGCGACGGCAATCCGGCTCTCGAAACCGACCAACGGGGGCTTCCGCGTAATGGGAATGTAGATATTGGCGCGTTCGAGCGGCAGCAGAACGACGTCTCGGTCAGCACACCGTTCGACTTCGATGGTGACGGGAAGGCGGATCAGGCAGTGTTTCGCCCGCAAGACGGGTATTGGTACATGAACGGCTCGGAGGCCGGGTACATGGCAGCGCAGTGGGGTGTTGCTGGCGACAAACTCGTGTCGGCTGATTACGATGGTGACGGCAAGACCGCCACCGCGATCTTTCGCGACGGTGTCTGGTGGATCATAAAGAGCGACGGCAGCGGATACGACACANNCCTACGGACGATCCCGTTCCGGCTGACTTCGACGGAGACGGCAAGACCGATCTTGCAGTGATCCGCGACGGTGTTTGGTGGATCTTGAAGAGCACAGGCGGATCCGACAGTATCCAGTGGGGATTGCCAACAGACATCCCCGTTCCGTCAGATTACGACGGAGACGGCAAAACCGATCTCGCAGTGATCCGCGACGGCGTCTGGTGGATTCTCAAGAGCAATGGCGCCGGTTACGACCGCATCCAGTGGGGCCTGCCCACAGACATTCCTGTTCCGGCAGATTACGACGGAGACGGAAGGGCTGATGTGTCGGTCGTCCGCGACGGCGTTTGGTGGATCCTCAAGAGCACAGGCGGGTACGATAGCCTCCAGTGGGGCCTGCCTACGGATATCCCGGTGCCTGCCCGGCAATGATTTCACAGAAAAGATAATGAAAAGCGAAACTCAAGCAAGGAGGCAAAACGCCGATTGTCCGAAGATGGCATTTATACATTCTTCGAGATCTCAGCTCCGTGTGTAGCTATTTCGATATCAAAAACCCAAAGGCATCGAAATGAATTTACGGAGAGTAGAACGACGTTACAGACGAGCGGTGGCTGCCTAAAGTGGTCGGTCGACTAAACAGCCCTCGGGATGCCCGGCAGGCAAATGACCCCTGTTTAAGGTCAAAGAGCGGGAAGGATAAAAATGTTTAAATCTGCAACGATCGAACTAACTTTCGATTCTGAAGAACTCCGTACTTTCACAAAAATGCGCGTTGCTCTCTATGGGGACGACGGATTTGTGACCTCCGGTGATTGGAAAGCGGCCGACGATATATCGAGGGCCCTTCTTAAAATATATCTCGGTCGATCTTCCGGTTATTGGGAATGTAGGTTCAATAACGGAATTAACCTCATTTATCTCTTTGACCACGACGATCCAAATTTTGTCAGTTGGTTATGGAGGGATGTCGGCAATTCTGTGTGCGACTTACTCAATGTCGGGCCGATCCCGTTGATGCCGGGAAGAAAAGGGGTGGGTCAGCAAGTAGCGCCTCCCATGCGTCTTCTGTACTGGGAAACAAAAGCTGGATAACGACATGGCTGATACGAAAGAGTTCGATCTGTTCGCCCGAAAAGAGACGCAGGCTGCGGTCGGTCGAACAAGACGCAAGGCAAGCGGCACTGCGTCTTATTCGCGGCTCTATTTGCAGCTTTGGCAGCGGTACCCTTCTCAAATGCACAGTCGCCTCAGCAAACCAATGATGAACCGACGGAGCGTGTGACCGCTTTCTATAAATGGGTGCTCGGCACGATGGTAAAGAAACGAACACCGGTCGCGCAGAAAAAGACGGTCGCGGGCTTCCTCTCAAAAAGCCTTTACCGTTGGCTCTATTTGCAAGATCGGGAAACACGAAATTTGTATTTTCTCGCAAGCAACGACTGGCTCGACTCGTGGATCGGCGACATCACGATTGTCGATTCAAGAATCGCCGCCGACAGAGCTGTTGTGAAGGTCGACCTTGGCAAGCCGGAGCCACCCGACGATTTTGTCGATCACCTGCGCATCAACCTAAGACAGGAGAACGGCGAATGGAAGATCGATTGTATTCAGGACGGTTACCTAGAACTGGGCGGACCCATCCCGTTTGATCCGAAATACGATCCGCCGGGATGCAAACCTGTTTCGTTTAGTACTAAGAATTGACCGGCCCACTGTCGGTTTCGCGAGGAAATCATCCGACAGAAAAATTATGGACTACTTAATTAATTCGAACGGAACGCAAACAGGCCCCTTCCCGGAAGCGGAGATTGTCGAAGGGCTGCAAGCGGGGCGATTCTCGCCGACCGATCTCGGTATCGTGGTCGGTGCGACCGACTGGAAACCGCTTGGTGAGATCTTCCCGGTTATCTCGTCGGGTGGGAAGGGCGGATGCCGGACCGCGATCGCATGGATAGCGATCACGATCGGTGTTCTAGTGGTTATAGCCGGCGGCGGGATCGTCGTACTTTCTTTCAGTGCAAATCCCGAAGCCGGCAATTCGTGTAAGGTCGCCGAAAGGGAGCAAGCCAAAGTTGGCCAATTTTATTTAATTCTGGAGGCAAGACACCTCTCGAACATAGATCTGAGAGATCAACGTAAGTTGGCCGCGCTATCAAGAGATGATCGCGACCTGATCGACGCCTTTGACAATCAACGAAAAACCGCTGCTAGTTGGAGCCAAGTCTGCGGCTTAGACATTAGTTTCAACCGGACCCGGAAGATCTGGGGGATCATCGCCCTTATCGCCGGCATCTTTGTTTCGCTTTTCGGCTTTATTTTGCGACCCCGATCAAAAGGCCTCCCATCGGCTAGTTGACGGATCGCCGCATCGCGCACGATCTTTGGAAGGAGGAAATGATAAATGTCGGAAGGTTGTAGGTTGAACATCGCCCCGTAGGGAAGTGAGGAACTGCTGAAATGGCAATGGCTCGAAACCTCGGAGAGTACAGAGGGCACATATCGAATATGAAAAACAGTCAATTGGTCATCGTCATGCTGATCTTCTGTGCTTTGTGGCTCGGGTGCGGTATTGAAGCTCCGCCTCCGGAGGACGCACGTATTTATCAGACGATGAAGTTCAAGGCCAATGAACTTGGAGCGATGCACACGAAGGTTGACATAGACTCCTCACATCCGATATCAGGCAAGACCGCGATCGTCGTCCACTGGGCCACGAACGAGCTCAACGGGCCGGATGACTTTCAGATCGAAGGTTTTACTCAATACTTTGACGGCATCGCGAAGGCGAAGGTGCTTGATCTTTGGGGCCTAAGGCCTGATACCGTTGCGACCAAACCAAGCGAGATCGAGACCGTCGTACGGATCGGCTGCACTATGGGATCTCGCCTTGCTGACTTTCATGCCGAGAATGGACGTGTCGTCCCGGCCTATGCAACGGAGTGTCTTATCGAAATGATCGACTTCCGCGATGCCGTTACGTTCTGGCAAGAGGTGTTCCGCAGCTCAGAGATCGAACGTAGCAAAAAGGTCCTTCCTATAGATTCCAAGGTCGTGGCCTCGCCGCCTTATGAAGACATTATGGAATACGTAAAGAACTTCAAAAGAGACTAGAAGCGGGTGGTGTGCCCGTTATCGAAACCGTGTGCTCCAAAGCAATTCGAAGAAATGGAAAGTGTGGGTCGGGCCCCGGCCCTCAATTCTCTATCTGCTATGAGGTTCAACAGAAGCGGTCTCCTTCAATTCGGTATTCTTTGGACGCCGACCGGCGTTGCAGGCTCCACGGAGTCAGGTGGAAAAACCGAGTCTCGGCAGTATCACGAGTTGGAGAAGCAGCCAAACGCCAAGGATCGCTAAAACTATAACAACGTCGCGCATAACGAGCTATTTGTTCGCGGGTGCAGGCTCGGCCATAGGCAATTCAGCGTCGGCCCAGGCCCGTGTCCCGCCCGTGATGTTGATCACACGAGTGAATCCATCTTTGCTTAGAGTTTCTGCTGCCGCAAGCGAGCGGCGGCCCGTTTCACAAATTACGTAAACTGGCTGATCCTTCTTCAAACTCGAAACATTCGCCTCCAGAGTGTCAAGTGGAATGTTCTGCGCACCTTTGGCGTGTTCGCCCGCGTACTCAGCTGCGGTCCGAACATCGATGAACTGCGAACCGGCCTGTTCGATGCCGGGACGAGCCTCGATCGGAGACATATCTTCGACGGCCAATGACGTTGCGGCAACGGGAGTTTGCGGCGTGCGCGCTTCGTTGCAAGCAACCAGGGCTAGGGCAAATGCCGCGAGTATCAAAATCTTATTCTTCATAACTACCTCCTGTCGCAAGCAGTGGCCGCGGCTGCGGTCTCGGTGTCGAGTCCGGCATCGATCCACGCTTTTGTTCCGCCCGTGACATTGTTGATCTCGGCCACGCTTGCATTCTCAAGGATACCGCTTGCGAGACTCGAACGATAGCCGCTCTGGCAGATGACGAATGTCGGGCGACTTGGATCGACACGATCCAAGTCGCGTGAAAGCGTATCGAGCGGGATGTTCAACGCACCTTTCGCATGCCCGGCGGCATATTCTGCCGGCCGCCGAACATCGATCAGCTGAGCGTTCGGTTCATCCGCAATAAACTTCGCGGCCGCCTCGACCGAAACCTGCGGCGTCGCCTTTGCCGCGTCGGAGGCGCGAACTAGCACATATTTCGCAGCGGTCTCAAAGCCTACGCGTGCAAGCCGCATCACGGCCTCTTCGACCTGTTCGTAATTAGCCGCAGCGATCGCGATCGGAGTTCCGACCGGGATCATCTGCCCGGCCCAAGAGGCGAATTGTCCGCCGAGGCCGATGTTTATCGAGTTCGGTATATGTCCCGCACCGTATTCAGCCGCATTTCTTACGTCGATGATCACACCTGAAAAATTCGCGGCTTGCTCGCTTGATATTTCTTTCGGCGTCGCGATCTCAGAGAGTGAAGTCGCACCCTCAAGATTCTTTGCTGCACTCGCGGCAAAATATGCCGGGGCGGCCGGTTGATCGGCGGTTACGATCCGCACAAATTCTTCTTTTGTCATCGGCTTCAGCGCATAGTTAAACTTTCGCTGTTCGCCAAGCGTCGAGAACGTCTCTTTTGACAGGGATCGTCCGCAAAGGCTTCCGGCACCGTGAGCAGGGAAGACGAGCGTCTCATCGCTCAATGCCATTATTTTGTCGTGGAGCGAATCATAGAGCATCCCGGCCATCTGCTCTGCCGTAAAGCCTTTAGACCCAACAAGATCGGGCCTTCCTACGTCACCGACAAAGAGCGTGTCGCCCGTAAACAGCCGGTCAGGTTCGCCTTCAGCCTCGGCAAGTATCGAAATGCCTTCTGGTGTGTGGCCCGGTGTTTCATATATGTGTAGGCGAATATATCCTACATTCAAGATGTCGCCGTCCTTTACCTTTAGCGTTTCGAACGCAGTTTCGGCCTTCTGCCCAAAAACGATCTGGGCGCCGGTCTTTGCAGCGAGTTCCTTGTGGCCGCTGACGAAATCCGCGTGCGAATGTGTTTCGACTATGTACTTGATCTTCGCGCCGTCTTCGGCCGCCTCGTCGATGTACTGCTGGACATCTCTTTGGGGGTCGATGACCGCGGCCTCGCCGTTCGAACCAAGATAATATGAGGCGTGCGACAGACAGCCCAGATAGAATTGCTTGAAATGCATTAACTTGCCTCCACACTACAACACGTATTGCCGCGGGCTTTGTTCCACGGCATACGAGCTAGGACCATCGCCATTCCGCACCAATCCGTTGCTCCGGCGAATGTCAGCCCTGCGCCGAGCAGGCCCGACAGCACAAAGAAATATTGCGATACCGTAAACCCAAGAATAACACTCGTCAATATCAAAAGCCCCGCGGTGAACCGCACCTGGCGTTCGAGCGACCAGACCTTCGAATCACCTTTTACGATCGGAAGATCGGCGGCTTCCCACGCCTGCATACCGCCTTTGATAACGTGAATGTCGGTAAAGCCCTTTGCCGCAAGGCGCTCGGCGGCCTGTGTTGCACGGCCTCCTGAGCGGCACATTAGATAAACAGGCTTTGAGTGGTCGATCTCTTCGGCGTGCTTCTCAAAATTTGAGAGCGGCATAAGCTGTGCTTCGGCCACGCGTTGGCTGTTGAACTCGGAGAATTCACGCACATCGATCACCTGGCATTCGCCTTCACCATTAAGCAAGGAATTTATTTCTTCAACTGTTGCTTGTTTGATCATAAGGAAATATACTCTAACTTAATATAACAATATGACTATACAGTTATATTAGCAAGCGTGGAATGGAAAAGCGAATGATGTCACCCGAAGCTCTATTGTTGGTCGCAGCAAGATTCAAAGTTCTTGCCGAGCCGATGCGGCTGCAGATCCTTCAGGTATTGAAGAGCGGAGAAGCAAGCGTTAACGAATTGACCGAAGCGGTCGCATCAACGCAGCCGAACGTCAGCAAGCACTTGCGCGTCTTGCAGGATGAAGACCTTGTCGCCCGACGGCAGGTCGGCAACAATGCCTTTTATCGAATTTCGGATAAAACGGTCTTTAAGTTGTGTGATGTCGTCTGCGGCAGCCTCAAAAACAACTTCGAAGAGCAGGCGGCGATCTTCGCGTGATCAGTTCTTGTCGTATTTTATAACCCAGCGGTCGGGTTCGCCCTCATTTTCTGCTGGGCAAACGACGAGCTCGGTTTGTCGCAATCCGTTCACCTCAAACCGCGAAAGGTCTTTTCGAGACAATGGCCACGGAACCTGATCGACAGGTTCGTCATCCTCGCGGCCGCGTGTGACGACGACGAGTTCGCCGCCATCTTTTACGAACCGCGACACGGCATCTATGGCATCCTCGCGCATTTCCATTGGCAGAGGCTGGATCGTGTAGATCTCAAGTACAAAGTCAAAAGCGCCGAGCCAGCCGCGGTAAGGCTCGAACAGATTCATGACCTCGAACCGAATATCTATCTCGCCGTAGAGTTTCTTTGCCCAGTCGATGGCGGTCGGCGAGAGGTCGAATGCCGATACCTTGAATCCAAGTTGGTTGAGATAGTTGGCGTCATCGCCTAGTCCGCAGCCGACGACCAACGCACTTCTACCGTCGCCGCTTAGGTCGTTCCGTTCTGCCCACTCCTTGAAATACGGATTCGGTTCCAGGTCTGCCCAAGGGATCCTCTCGGTGTTCCCGGCAGCTTCTTTGTAGAGCGCGTCGAACCAGCCGGTCGTATCGCCGCGTTCCGCGAACTCGGATTGTATCTGCTGGACCCTTTCGCGAGGGTCGAAATCATTGTCCGGCATAATGAATGATTCTACGCCCGATCCGAGTCGTTATGCCAACGAGAAAAGGTGGCTCTGAGATGCGCCTCAGTGCCATAATCGGCGGACAGTGGAGAAAACAGGTCGGTGCCGGCTACGGTGCAGGCCGCATCGCCTCGGCTGGCGGCTAGCGTCAACAGGCGTCAAGCAATATAATGGATAGTTTAGTTAGTAACCAGATAATCGAGAGGAAATACTCTGTGGCGGAACAATTTGACGTAACTATTATCGGTTCGGGGCCCGGCGGCTATGTCGCGGCGGTTCGAGCGGGGCAATTGGGTTTGAAGGTCGCGATCATCGAAAAGGAAAAGGACGCGCGGCTTGGCGGAACGTGCGGCCTGCGCGGATGTATCCCGACAAAGGCGTTGCTGAACGCGGCCCATCTCTATGACAAGGCTTCGCATTTTGAGAATTTCGGCCTGAAGGTAAAAGGCCTCGAGTACGACTGGACGGGCGTCCAGAAGTACAAATCCGACATTGTTGCGAAAAACTCTGCCGGCGTGACCTATTTGATGAAGAAGAATAAGGTTACGGTCTTTAACGGTTTCGGCAAGATCTTGGGCAAAGGAAAGGTCGAGGTCGCCCTTGCAGACGGCAAAAAGGAGACGATCGAAACGAAGAACATCATCATCGCGACGGGTTCCGTCGTGCGGCCGATCCCGGGTTTTGAGACGGATGGCAAGCAGGTCGTAAATTCTGACCACATCCTTGAACTCACCGAGGTGCCGAAGTCCCTGATCGTGATGGGATCGGGAGCTGTCGGCTCCGAATTCGCAAGCGTTTATCATCGCTTCGGCACGGAAACGACGCTTGTTGAATTGCTCGATCGTATAGTGCCGCTCGAGGACGCTGAAGTTTCAAAAGAGCTTCAACGCGCCTTCAAAAAGCAGGGCATCAAGGTCGAGACCGGCCTCAGGCTCGACAAGATGGAAAAGGGCAAGAAGAGCGTCAAGGTTTCGGGTAAGAATGCGAAGGGCGAAACCGTTACGCTCGAGGCCGAAATGCTGCTCGTTGCGGTCGGCCGTATGGCGTATCTTGAAGGCCTCGGCCTTGAGAACACGAAGGTCAAGGTTTCTCAAAGAGGCACGGTCGAGGTCAATGAATATTACGAAACGGCTGAGCCGGGCATTTTCGCGATCGGCGACGTAGTTCCAACCGCACAACTCGCTCACCTTGCTTCGAAAGAAGGCATCCTTGTCGTCGAAAAGATCGCGGGCAAGAAGGTCGAGCCGATCAAGCTCAACCTCGTCCCGAACTGCACATACTGCGATCCCGAGGTCGCAAGCGTCGGCCTCACCGAAGCCAAAGCGAAAGAAGCGGGCTATGACGTAAAGGTCGGCAAATTCCCGTTCTCGGCGTCAGGAAAGGCTCGTATCCTCGGCGAGACCGACGGCTTCGTCAAGATCGTCGCCGAGAAAAAATACGACGAGGTCCTCGGCGTCCACATCATCGGCCCGCACGCGACGGAATTATTGGCCGAAGCCTGCGTCGCAATGGCGCTCGAGATCACTGCCGACGAACTCGGCCGTGTGATCCACGCTCACCCAACCGTCTCCGAGAGCGTAATGGAAGCCGCCGAAGGCGTCCACGACCTAACGATCCATATGTAACTCCAAAGAAAGAGAGCGGCGCGTCCGCTCTCTTCCACTTTCTCCTTAAGAAAAAAAGTTGTGAAAACCTAACAGTTGGGTTATTCTTGATATGCCGACGCTATTGAGGCTGAATGGATTCCAGTTTGTAATCTACCCGAATGACCACGAGCCGCCCCATGTTCACATTTTCCGGGCGGGAGCGGAACTGATAATCATTCTGGGCGTCGATGGAGATGAACCAGTGATCCGCGAGGTCTTTAGTACGAGGAACCGTGACATCGCGTCAGCATTTGCTGTTACTCGAGAGAATAACGACGACTTTTTAGCTCGTTGGGAGGAAGTATGCCGGTCAAGCAGAAAGAAATAGGCTCGTTGGGAATGAGCGAAGTGGAATTTAACCGCCAAGTGGGCGAAGCCCGACGCCGTGGAGCTCAATCTCTTAAGAAAGGCCCCCGTGCGCTTTCTGCCGAGTTTAAGAACGGACGAGTGACGGTCGATCTTCACGGCGGCTGGAGCTTTTCATTCGACCCGCGAAAGTATAAAGTCTTCAAAAATGCCTCAGATGTGCAGCTCGCTGAAGTTAAACCGCTCGGACTCGGCTTTGCCCTTGAGTGGGAAAGTATCGACCAGCATCTCGGAGTCGCTTCGCTAATTATCGATCTGCTCGGTCGCGGGTTTCTTATGTCCGAGATCGCTCGCCGAAATGGGAAGGTGACGAGCCAAAAGAAGAAGACGGCCTCGCAAGCTAACGGCAAACTCGGCGGCCGCCCAAAGAAGACTCATAATAAGCGAGCGGCCTGATGATATTGCGAAAAGAAAGCGAACGGATAAAATTTTCGTTAAGGATTCCGATAAAGGGTTTGAGGAAGATCGGCGTGCTTCCGCGTCAGGCCAGGGAAAGTTCCGGTATCACGCAGGAACAAGTTGCCAAAAAACTACGAACTAATAGATCGGCGATCTCTCGAATGGAAAACCACGCCGAAGACATACGGCTTTCGACCTTGCGCAAGTATGCCGAGGCCCTTGGAAAAGAGATCCGGCTTGAAATAGCGTAACGGCTAACGTAAAGCCGCCGAAGGTGTCCACGATCTTACGGTTCATATGTAAGTCGGGTTTAGTATGTACAAAATATCTACCGATTTAGATTTGAAAGAAATTGTCGATTCGAATATCGACCGTATCTGTCTTGGTGCCTACAACGTCGGCTTCTATTTCGATGTCGGAACGCATATCAATGTCGAAGGGGACATTACGGTGCTTGTCGATAACCAAGTTCTTGCTAAATGGAATCAAGAGGTGAAATGGACTTCAGCTGCGTTTCAAAATCTCCTAAACTGCCCAGTAACTCGATACGAGATACCAAATGACAAGATCGTTCAAATTGAATTTGCCAACGGTTTGATACTTCAGCTTCACGATAGTTCGGATCAATACGAAAGTTTTCAGGTTTATCAACAGAATCCGGAAAGAATGACGATTATCTGATGAAAAGCCGTACATCCTATCCCCGTAACGAAATAAAAATCCTTCTGCTTGAGAATATCTCTGACGCGGCGGTGAGTGAATTTGAGGCGGCGGGATATGCGCATGTGAAGCGTGTTGGCGGTGCGTTGAGCGAGACCGAGCTCGTCAAGGCCGTAAAGGGCGTGCATCTCGTCGGCATCCGCTCGAAGACGAAGGTAACGCAAAATGTGATCGAGGCGGCCGATAGGCTGCTCGGCGTCGGGTGTTTTTGCATTGGTGTGAATCAGGTCGATCTATCGGCAGCGACGGAGAAAGGCGTTGCGGTTTTTAACGCACCTTATTCGAACACGCGGTCGGTCGCAGAGCTGGTCATCGGATTGTGCGTGATGCTGATCCGCAAGATCGCGGACAAGAACGCGGCGGCGCACAACGGCGTTTGGCTCAAAGAAGCGAAGGGCAGCTTCGAGCTTCGCGGCAAGACGCTTGGGATAATCGGCTACGGCAACATCGGCTCGCAGGTCTCGACGATGGCCGAGGCGATGGGAATGCAGGTGATCTATTACGACGCCGCGACCAAACTCCCATTGGGCAACGCGCAGCAGACGCGCGAACTACGCGACCTTTTGCGCAAGTCCGACATCGTAACCTTGCATGTTCCTTCTGATCGCACGACGCGAAATATGATCGACGCCGAGGCGATCAAAACGATGCGAAAAGGTGCGATCCTGATCAATTACAGCCGCGGCGACGTCGTCGATCTAAACGCGGTCGCAAGAGCTTTGAAGAGCGGCAAACTCGCGGGTGCGGCCGTCGATGTTTTCCCGGAGGAACCTGAGAAAAACGGCGATACGTTCGCGACCGTCTTGCAGAATCTGCCGAACGTGATCTTGACGCCGCACATCGGCGGTTCGACGGAAGAAGCCCAGGCGAATATCGGCACGGACGTTACCGCAAAACTCATAAACTATCTCGAATTCGGAACGAGCGAAGGCTCGCACACCGTGCCGCCCGTTAATCTGCCGCCGCAGGCCGGAACGCACAGAATTCTGCATATACATCAGAACATTCCGGGTGTTCTCGGCGAGATCAACTCACGGCTTTCCGGCCGCGGCATCAACATCCTCAGTCAATATCTCAAGACGAACGACGCCATCGGCTACGTCATCCTCGACATCGAATCGAAGCTCTCAAAAGAGGCGTTCGAGCTGATGAAAGGCGTTCCCGGCACCGTCAAGGCGAGAATGGTTTATTAGTCAGAACCGGGAGCGGTAGNNCGGTCGCTACTGCTCGCGGTTCTGACAAGAGTCATATGAAAATTGTCATCCCAGGCGGGACGGGACAAGTCGGCACAGTATTGGCTCGTGCGTTTCACGCCGATGGGCACGAGGTCGTTGTGCTTGGGCGTTCGCCTGAGAAACAAATTTGGCGAACGGCGAAATGGGACGGCAAGTCGCTTGGTGACTGGGCGGCTGAGATCGACGGTTCGGATGTTGTCATCAACCTTGCCGGTCGGAGCGTGAATTGCAGATACAACGATGAAAACCGGCGGCAGATGATGGCTTCGCGGGTTGATTCGACGCGGGTTGTGGGTGAAGCGATAGCCAAAGCAGTAAATCCGCCAAAGATCTGGCTGCAGGCGAGCACCGCAACGATCTACGCTCACCGTTTCGATGCTCCGAACGACGATGTGACCGAGATCATCGGCGGGCACGAAGCCGACGCTCCTGACACCTGGAATTTCAGCATCGATGTTGCAACGGCCTGGGAAAAAGCGGTAAACGATGCAGTCACGCCGAAGACCCGAAAGGTGCTTATGCGTTCGGCGATGACGATGAGCCCCGACCGCGGCGGCATTTTTGACGTGATGCTAAGCCTTGTCCGCAAAGGCCTCGGCGGCACGGCGGCAAGCGGCAAACAATACATCTCGTGGATACACGAACAGGATTTTATTCGCTCGGTCTATTGGCTTATCGAGCACGAAGAACTCTCAGGCCCGATCAATCTTTCATCGCCAAATCCGCTGCCGAATCGAGAGTTCATGAGCATCTTCCGCGAAGCCTCGGGGACGCGATTTGGTCTCCCCGCGATGGAATGGCAGTTGGCCATCGGCGCATTCTTTATGAGGACGGAAACCGAACTAATCTTAAAGAGCCGCCGCGTCGTGCCGAAACTCCTGACCGATTCTGGATTCGATTTCGAATTTCCCGATTGGAACGACGCCTGCCGAGACCTATACTCACGTTGGCGACAGATCAATGACTGATATGAAATCTGCGAGGCGATTGATTCGAAATAAGTGATAGGTGGTAAGTTATAAGTGAGACGTATACCTTGTACTTATTACTTTTCACTTATTCCGGAGCAACAGCAAAATGAGACCGGTATTTACCATTATTTTAATAACCATTTTTTCCGCAGCCGCCCATGCGCAGTGGGTGAAGCGAAATGTGGCGACAGACGCTTCGTTTCGCGGGTTATCGGTGGTGAATCGAAGCGTCGTGTGGGCGAGCGGCACTCGCGGAACAGTGATCCGAACGACCGACGGCGGGAAGAGTTGGGACCTAACGACCGTTCCGGGCGCTGAACGGCTCGATTTCCGCGACATCGAGGCTTTCGATGCGAATACGGCCTACGTTCTCTCGATCGGCAACGGCGAGAGTTCGCGGATCTATAAGACGACCGACGGCGGCAAGACGTGGAAGGAGCAGTTCTTGAATAAGGATCCGAAGAAGTTCTTCGACGCACTTGCCTGCTGGGATCGCGACAACTGCATCGCGATGAGCGATCCGGTCGATGGCCATTATCGGCTGATCCGTACCACGGACGGCGAGACCTGGGAACCGATCGTTAGCAACAAGATGCCCGCCGCAAAGGACGGCGAAGCCGCATTCGCCGCAAGCGGCACTTGCCTGATCACGCACGGGAAGGACGGTGCGATGCTGATCTCGGGCGGGGCGGACGCACGCGTTTTCCTTTCGAACGACCGCGGCTCGACTTGGACGTGGGTTACGACACCGATCGTAAAGGGAACTGCCGGCAGCGGCATCTTCTCTGTTGCGATGAACGGGGCAAAGAGCGGCGTGATCGTCGGCGGCAACTACGGAATGCCGGACGAGATCACCGATAACCTTGCGTTCACGACCGATGGCGCCAAGTCGTGGAACCTTGCGAAAGGCCTGACAGGCTATCGCTCCGGCGTCGCGTACATCGATGCTCGAACGATCATCGCTGTCGGCAGTAACGGCACCGACATCTCGCGGAACGGCGGCAAGACTTGGAAGAAACTCGGCACCGAGAATCTCAATGCCGTTGCGGCGAAGAGCAAGTTCGCGGTCTGGGCGGTTGGTGAAAAAGGCGGCGTTTACAAGCTGAAATGACCTTTCATTGGTTCGACATCGTCGGCGGTGCGGGCGTTGCGCTGATCATCGGGACGACATACTTGCTGCTCCAGTTCGAACGCATTTCGAGCGACAGCATCGCGTATTCATTTTTGAATGCGGCGGGTGCTGCACTGATAATCGTTTCACTATATTTTGAGTTTAACTTTTCGGCGTTTATCGTCGAATTCTTTTGGCTGTTGATCAGCCTTGTCGGGATCGTGAAATTTTTGGTGCGGCGGCGCACTTGACGCAAAAAAAGCAGTTTAGAAAGTGACAGATAAACGAGAGCGTCGGTTAATTCGTCTCTTCGGGGACTTTATGCGTTCGGAGCGTGCGGGTGCGGCGCTTCTCATCGCGTGCACGCTCGCGTCGCTGCTCATAGCGAACTCGGCATTCGGCGCACGCTACATCGCGTTTTGGCATCGCGAACTCGGCCCGCTCAGCATCGAACTCTGGGTGAATGACGCTCTGATGGCGATCTTCTTTTTGCTTGTCGGGCTTGAACTCGAACGCGAGATCCTCGTCGGAAAACTCTCGAACATAAAGAGCGCGCTGCTTCCGATCTTTGCGGCACTAGGCGGTGTTATGGTTCCGGCGTTGATCCATTTCGCCTTCAACCACGGACATGAAA
>JRYD01001000.1_pt1 | contig 42108 bp, 37 predicted proteins | sample 235311 | NCBI WGS metagenome assembly JRYD01 (sample SAMN03074213, study PRJNA261472) | activated sludge metagenome | biome: Common Effluent Treatment Plant; feature: Wastewater; material: Activated sludge; isolation source: activated biomass in a lab-scale reactor treating industrial wastewater at... | reverse complement strand
CCGTGTTGTCATCATAGCGAAACGACGCGTCCGTTAGAAGCACATTCCGCACAAAATGTATCAAACCGCACAAAACGACACATTTCGCACAAAACGTATCAAAGTGCACGATTTGCACGATTTGCACGATTTGCACAAAATTCACTTTCGGGTTGTTGGCTTGAAAGATCAGGCGAAGACTCGGGCAAAGACCTTGTCCACGTTCCGCAAGTAGTATTTTACATCGAAAACGCGTGCGATCTCGTCGGGCGAAAGGTGCGTGGTGATATCTGTGTCGTTCTCGACGCGGTCCTTGAACGTTCCGCCTTCGTCCCAAACTTTCATAGCACTTCGCTGGGCGAGAACGTATGCGTCCTCGCGGGAGACGCCTTTTTGAGTGAGTGCGAGCAGGAGTTGGCCGCTGAAAACAAGCCCGCCGGTGAGTTCGAGGTTGCGGAGCATATTTTCGGGATAGACAACAAGCGTGTCGAGCAGGCTCGTCGCCTTCGCGAGGATATAGTCGGTCGCCGCGGACGAATCCGGCAGGACGATGCGCTCTGCCGAAGAGTGCGATATGTCGCGCTCGTGCCAAAGGGCGATATTTTCGAAGCCCACGACAGCATTGGCGCGGATAGTCCGTGCCATTCCGCAGATGCGTTCGGAAAGGATCGGGTTCCGCTTGTGCGGCATTGCTGAAGAGCCTTTTTGGCCGATCTTAAAAGCCTCCTGAGCCTCGCGAACCTCTGTCCTCTGCCAGTGCCGCACCTGAAGCGCGATCTTCTCCAAAGTTGACGCAATTATCGCAAGCGTCGAAAGGTATTCGGCATAGCGGTCGCGTTGCATGACCTGTGTCGAAACATCCGCGGCGCCAATGCCGAGACGTTGGCAGACACGCTCTTCGACGTCCGGTCCAAGATGTGCGAAAGCCCCAACAGCTCCTGAGATCTTGCCCACCGCGACCGCTTCGCGGGCAGATGCGAGTCGGCGGCGATTCCGCTGCATTTCGGAATACCAGAGTGCCCAAACAAGGCCGAATGAAGTAGGTTCGGCGTGTATGCCGTGCGTACGGCCGATCTGCGGCGTGTCCTTGAACTCGAACGCACGACGCTTTAACACGACCATCAATGCATCGACCTTTGCGAGCAGAATATCGCACGCATCCCGCAGGAGAAGTGCGTTCGCGGTATCGACAACATCGCTCGATGTCAGCCCGTAATGCACGAAACGTGATGCAGGGCCGATATTCTCAGCCAAGTTGGTCGTAAACGCGATCACGTCGTGGTCGGTCGTCTTCTCGATCTCGTTGACGCGTTCGACGGTGAACGCGGCCTTCGCCTTGATCTCAGCAAGAGCTTCCTGCGGGATCGTGCCGTCCTCGGCGTGCACTTCGCACACCGCGATCTCGACATCAAGCCACTTCTTGAACTTATTCTCGAGCGACCAAAGTCCGCCCATCTCCGGCAATGTGTAGCGTTTTATCATCAGGTCAAAATCTTACTCGTCAGATCAGGCCTTTTGCGATCAGCAACTCGGCGTTCAAGATCGCGCCGCCTGCGGCACCGCGAACCGTGTTGTGGCTCAGGGCAACAAAGCGATAATCGAATACTGTGTCGGGAAATACGCGGCCGACGGTGATCGTCATTCCGCTGCCGGCGTCGCGATCGAGGCGTGTCTGCGGGCGTGTCGGCTCCTCGGAAACTGCAATAAACTGCTTCGGCGAGGAATGCAGATCGAGCGACGGAAATTCACGCATCGCGGCAACGACATCTTCGAGGGTCGCCTGTTCTTTCAGATCGACGCGCACCGAAACCATATGGCCATCGACGACATTCACGCGGAAGCATTGTGCCGACACTGGAAAATCTGCGTGTTCGACCGAGCCTTCGTTCATCCGGCCAAGGATCTTTTGCGATTCGGTCTCGACCTTCGGCTCCTCGCCGGCGATGTACGGGAAGACATTATCGGTGATGTCGAGCGAAGCGACGCCCGGATAACCCGCACCCGAGATCGCCTGCATAGTGGTAACAACACACGCCTCAACTCCGAATTTGCGATGAAGAGCCGCCAATGGCGGAGCAAAGCTGACGACTGCACAGTTCGGATTCGTAACTATAAAACCCTTTGAGAACCCGCGTTTCTCGCGTTGGCGTTCGATAAGAGCGAGGTGGTCGGCGTTGATCTCAGGGATGAGCAGCGGAATATCCTCGTCCATCCTATAGCTGGACGAATTGCTGATCACAGGATAGCCTGCACGAGCAAATGCCTCTTCAGTCTCGCGGGCGACCGAAGATGGCAGGCTTGAGAACACGATGTCGCATTCAAGCGGCGGCTCGATCGGCGCGACAACGATATCCGCGACCGCCTCGGGGATCTCGCCCGAAAGCTTCCACGCGCACGCCTCGGCATACGGCTTCCCTGCCGAACGATCTGACGCGGCAAGCGCCGTTATCTCAAACTGCGGATGCCCTTCAAGCAGCTGTACGAACCTCTGACCCACGGTGCCCGTCGCACCTAAAATTCCAACTCTGTATCTTTTCATCTAAAAAATCCGTGTCCGCGAACGACCGCGCGTTCTGTTCATATCGCCCTTATCGCCCGAACGCCTCTTTCATCCGCCTGACGCCTTCGGCCATTTTTTCTTCCGTATTGCAAAATGAGATGCGTAGGAAGCCCGTTGCTTCGTCGCCGAATGCCTGGCCGGGAACGGTAATCACGCGATTCTGCAAGGTCTTTTCTGCGGCTTCGAGGTCGTCGCCGATCTCGCGTACATCGAGCATCGTGTAAAAGGCTCCTTCAGGCGTCGTCGCCTTCAGCCCGAGTTCCTTGTCGAAAAGATCGACAAGGAACTCGCCCCGCTTTTTGTAAATGCTGCGGGCTTCGGCTTTCGCCGCCTCGGCCTCGGGCGTCCACGCAAGCAGCGATGCCTTCTGCGTAATTGTCGAAGCACAGACCGTCGTGAATCCGTGCAAAACCTGGATGGCGTTTATCATTTCCGGGTCGGCACACGCCGCCCAACCGAGACGCCATCCCGTCATACTCAAGCTCTTAGACAAGCCGCTGACGACGATCGTCCTGTCGTAGTATTCAGATGCGGAATGCGGCCTTTCACCAAAATAAAGATCGCTGTAGATCTCGTCGGAGATCAGGAAAATCCCCGTGCCTTCGAGAGCCGCGGCGATCGCTTTCAGGTCTTCAGGAGTCAGTATCCTGCCGGTCGGATTTGACGGTGAAATGACGACGGCTGCCTTTGTTCTCGGCGTGATCGCGGCCTTAAAAGCCTCGATGTCGAACGAGAAGCCCGTCTCTTTCGGCATCCGATAATAGACGGGTGTCGCTTCGGCGATCTTCACGCACGCATCATACGCCGGAAAACTGGGGTCGGGCACAAGAACTTCGTCGCCGCGATCGGCAGTGCAAAGGATCGCGGTCGTCATCGCCTCCTGCGAACCGCACGTTACGACAACGCCCGTCCGAGGCAAATTCAGATGCGAATACTGCTCTGCGATCTTGTCCCGCAACGCGGGCATTCCGGGATGGGACGTGTAGCCGTTCTGTTCGTCGCGTGCGACACGCGCTGCCTCGTCGCGTATGAACTGCGGCGTCGGAAGGTCAGGCTCACCTAGCCCGAAATTTATCGAATCCGGCAACGCGCGCTCAAAAAACTGACGAATGAGCGTCGGTTTAAGCCCTCGCATCCGCGTCGGCAACTCAAAATTCATCTTTTCAACTGCTGGTTTCATTCTTTTCCTCAGGGAGTTCATCTTCGAGTTCATTGCGGATATCGCCGACCTCGATATTGAATTCGCCCTCGGCCTGCGCAAGCGGATCGGCATTGATCACGCCTGCGAGTTTTTCGATCTCACCAAGCACCTTCTGGCCAATGCCCGAGACCGTCGGCGTTTTCGCCTTTTCGATCTCGCTTTCGTTGTCTTCTGGTCCCGTCATCGCTGAACGCCTTCCTTGCCTAAAGTATATCGCAACTCCTTCAGCGTGTCAGAAACGAGCTATTCTGCCGCAAAATCGATGAATCCGTTGTGCGGGTTGGCGGAGAGGAGTTTGACGCGGACCTTGTCGCCGACATCGAGGCGGTTTTGGCCGCGGACGACCATTCCATCGACGGGCGGACGTAAGATGCGCGCGAACACGCCCGCCTTCGTGTCGCCCGTGACGATCGCGTCGTATTCCTGCCCGATGTGATGCTGCAGGACGGCGGCGGCAACGATCTTTCGCATGCGGCGTTCGACCTTGCGGGCGGTCTTTTCCTGCAAATTTACGTGGTCGGCGATCGCGTCGAGTTCTTCCGGAGTATAAGGCTGCGGTTCGTCGGCTATGACGGCCTTGACGATCCGCTGAACTACGATGTCGGTGAATCGGCGATTCGGTGCTGTCGAGTGTGCATAGTCGTTAACGGCGAGGCCAAAATGTCCGCCGGCATCCTCGCCCGGACGCTGAACGACACAGCGGCCTGCACCGATCAGCTTGATGAGCGAAAGCGACAGATCGGGAAATCGTTCCGGGTCAGCGGCCTTTCGCCGAGCCAAAAAGGCCGAAAATGCAGGGAGATCCGGCTCGGACGGCAGCGTTTCGCCGTACTCGGCTGCAATTCGAACGATGCCGTCCCAACGCTCCGGTGCTTCGACGACGCGGCGAAGCGAGGCGACATTTTCGCGTTCGAGAAACTCCGCCATCTCGACATTCGTCGCGATCATAAAATTCTCGATGAGCTTGCGTGCCGCGTTGGGGCGCACAGCACGGATCTCTTTGACCTCGCCATCCTCGACGACCGCCCTCGATTCGATCGATTCAAAATCCAACGCTCCCTTTCTTGCACGGTAATCGCCCAAGCGAATTGCAGCGGAATTTTGGAGCCTGATCTGTTCTTCGAGGCCTTTTGTCTCCGAGATCTTCAGCGGAATATCGCCATTTCCCTCGAGCCAATCGCCTACCGATTCGTAATCAAGCTTTGCGTGGTTGCGGACCATCGCTCTGAAGAATTTACTCTCCGGCACATCGCCATTCTCTTTGACGATCATCTCCGCGACGACCGCAATGCGATCCGCACCCTCGACGAGCGAAGTAATGTCGGTCGAAAGTTCTTCGGGCAGCATCGGGAAGATTCGCGTCTCGGTGTAAACCGTAACGGTGTTCTGCTCAGCGTATCGGTCAATGGGAGAGTCCTTAGCAACGTATGCTGAAACATCGGCGATGCCGACGAGCAAGCGAATGTCGCCATTCTCAAGCTGTTCGGCCCACTCGATCTGATCGAGGTCTTTTGAAGTTTTGTTGTCGATCGACGACCACAGCGTATCACGAAGATCTTGGGCCTCGCCCGCCAGTGCGTTCAGGTCAAAATGAGCAAGTTCCACGACTTGCTCTCGGCTCTCATCGCCGAATTCCGAGCGAAATCCGTTCCTGCGCATTGTTTCTTCGGCTTGGTTGTCAAACCGGGAAGAGAGGACACCATCGTTCATAATCAGAATGAATTATCGAAGATAATCTTCAAGTTTTGTCGCACTATCGGTCTTTTCGTCGCGGTATTTGACGATGATCGGACAATAGATCGAGAGGCCGTTCTCGCGGCCGAAATCATTCGAGACGGTACGTGAACCTTGGACGACAACAGCACCTGAGGGGATCTCGAGCGAACCGCCTTCTGCCGCTTTGATCACTCGTGAATTTGGCAAGTCGAACACCGGCGTTGAGCGTGTCAATATGACGCCGCTCGCAAGAACCGCACGTTCTCGCACGACCGTTCCCTCATAAACTCCGGTATTTCCGCCGACGAGAACGTCGTCCTCGATGATGACGGGCGTGGCGTTCACGGGTTCGAGCACGCCGCCGATCTGCGCCGCTGCCGAGAGGTGAACTCGCTTTCCGATCTGGGCACAGCTTCCGACCAACGCGTGAGAATCGACCATTGTGCCTTCATCGACATACGAACCGACGTTGATATACGCCGGCGGCACAACGACGACACTCGGTGCAACGTAGCTGCCGTCGCGGATCGCGGAGCCGCCGACGACGATCCGCACACCGTCATCAAGCGACATCGGCCGCAAGGGAAACGTGTCCTTGTCGAAGAACTGAAGCGTCTCGGTAGGCTTTGATATCTCGACCATCTTGCCCATTCGAAAGCCGAGCAAGATGCCTTGCTTCACCCAAGCGTTCGCGCTCCAATTCCCGTCCGTATCCTTCTCCGCCGAACGGATCTCGCCGCGACGCAGAGCCAGCTTGAACGCTTCGTAAACTTCACGATCATCGGCTGAGAATTCGCTCTTTGCAAACAGTGATTCAATATCTTCGCGAAGGTTCATTTCTTTACCGGTTCCTGCAAGCGGTTGTATTTCTTCAAGACTTCTCGGAGGCGATCGTGCGGCAATGCATAGGCCGTATTCCCTTTGTAACCGGTCATCGTATCGGCCGCGACAAGAGCGTTCAAGATCGCTTCCTCAGTTGCCTGTTCGGTCGCCCAGAACAACATATTGATACGGTCGTTCGGCAGCATTTGCACATTCGCGATCCCCTCGTCCTTTCCGATCTCGGCAGCATTTGCAGTGGAAAATGCGATAAAGATGTCGCCGGATGAATTCTCGCCGCGGCCGCCGACATTGCCAACGCCGAGAGCGATACGCTGTGCGATCCGCTTCAACTGATGCGGCAGCAGCGGAGCGTCGGTCGCAAGTACCACGATGATCGAGCCGTCGCCTTCACTCACATTACTTTTTCTCAACGACGAGGTCTGACCGCCAGGCTTAGGCATCAGATCCGTGATCTCTCGTCCAACCGGAACGCCCGCGACGTTGAATAGCTGGCGCGCTCCGTAGTTCGCCTGCACAAGAACACCGATGGTGTAGCCGCCAAATTTCGCACTCAGAACGCGCGATGCTGTACCGGTGCCGCCTTTGAAGGCATGCGCCATCATTCCGGTTCCGCCGCCGACATTCCCTTCGGCGATCGGCCCGGACTTTGCCGAATCCAACGCCTGAAAGGCATGCTCTTTCTTTACGTGAAAACCGTTGATGTCGTTCAGAAAACCGTCAAAGGTCTCGGCAACTACGGGTAAGCTGAAATCGCCTGAATAACCGCCGCCGGGATGCTTCTTGGCACCCCATTCGATCACGGCATCGCGAACTATCCCGACGCTGTGCGTATTCGTGATGAGAATCGGCGAGCCCAAACCTCCAGACTCCTGCACCCAGGTCGTGCCGGTCATTTCGCCATTGCCGTTCAACGTATGCCAGGCGGCGAACAAGCGGCCGGCAAAATCCTTCCCCTGAGGCAAAATCGCTGTAACACCGGTTCGAATGGCCTTATCGCCCTCGCCGGAGATAAGCGTCGTATATCCGACCTCGACCCCTTTCACATCCGTTATCGCGTTGAACGCACCGGGCGTCCCATCGAACGGAATGCCGAGATCCCGTGCGCGCGGTTTCGTTTGTGCAACTGTCGAAATGACAAAGAACGTCGCCACTAAAAATAAAGAAAGAACTTTTCTCATCATCGATCTCCTCGAATTCCGCACGGACAAGTTTCGCTGACTTTTGTCGATTCCTCGCCCGCGGAGGAGTGTTTAGTATGTGACCCGAGCTATCGAAGATTGCGACAGCACAATTTCAAGAACGGAAATTGAGGACCTACTTGTAATAATATACGTACCTTGGTGTATTTCCCGTCAGGTACCAAAATGGTACGACTTCCCTTTTTAGGTGACCAAATATCTCTTTTCGGCCAGTCCATGAAACGGATCCGGCCGAACCTGTGATCTCGAGGCCATCAATAAGAAAACTTCCCGAGACATTTTCTTCAATGTCTGGATATCGATATCGTGTCAGTTCGAGAGCTCCGCCGGGCGGAATCACGGCCTCAAGCCATTTATTTTCTCGGCCATCAGCTAACGAACCGCGAATTTCGGTACCCGGCGTGCAACTTCGAGAGCCAGACGACCAGTCCTCGGGTGAATAAACACACGCGTCAGAAAACATCGAGTACGCAGTAGAGAAACGAACGGTCATTTCTGTTTGGGTCTCGTTCGCCACGATGCACTGCGACCACGGAGGTGAATCGCAAGCAAACGCCAAGGTCAGAAGTATTAGGCCGGCGATCAACCTACCCTGTCGATTTCCAATACTCACAATTTCATTCCCTTGATTATCGCTCGGAGTTTATCCTGTGTAGCTTTCGTCACCGGCACGAGCGGCAGGCGAATATGCTCGTCGCAAAGACCGAGTTCCTTCATCACGAACTTGCACGGTGCGGGCGAAGCCTCGATGAAATTCGCCTCCATCAGCGGCAGGATCTTGTAATGGATCTTGCGTGCGAAATGGAACGAGCCGTTAAGCGCGTGTTCGACCATCTTCGACATCTGCTTTGGAAGCTCGTTAGCACAAACAGATACGAGGCCGTCCGCTCCGAGCGAGATCAGCGGCACGGTCGTCATATCGTCACCTGAAAAGACGCGGAAATTCTTCGGCCGTCGGCGAATGATCTCCATTATCTGGGTGAAATTGCCCGAAGCTTCTTTTGTCGCGACGATGTTATCGAACTTCTCGGCGAGCCTCAGCGTCGTCTCGGCGGAGATGTTGGACGACGTTCGCGACGGCACGTTGTAGAGCATTATCGGCATTTCGCGTACGCTCTTTGCGACCTCGCTGAAATGCGCGAACATTCCTTCCTGCGTCGGCTTGTTGTAATAAGGTGCGACGACAAGGGCACAGTCGGCGCCGGCCTCGCGGGCCTTACGCGTGAAATCGATGGTGGCCGCCGTGTTGTTGCTGCCGGTCCCGGCAATAACGTGAGCCTTGAGGCGTTTCGCGACCTCGACCGTCATCCGAATGACGTGCAGCCTTTCGGCTTCGTCCATCGTGGCGCTCTCGCCCGTCGTCCCGCACGGCACAAGCAGCTTTACACCGCCCTTCACCTGTCGCTCGACAAGTTTCTGAAAGACCGCGTCATCGACCGAGCCGTCTTTCCTAAAAGGTGTTACAAGAGCCGTTGCACAGCCCCGCATCCAATCGATCTTCATCGTCATAAACCAAACTCAACCACAGATGAACACAGATTAACACAGATAATTAGTTTCGGTCTTATCTGTGTTCCATCTGTGTTTATCTGTGGTTAATATCCTGCTGCGATAAAAAAGTTTTCAAGTTTAGGTAAATCGAGTTTGCTATCCGTCCGCACCGCTGAGCACAGATCGAGTCCGAATGGCTGGACAATATCGATCGCCTCTCGGACATTTGCGGCATTCAGGCCTCCGGCCAAAAACACAGGCTTGCCGCAGGTTTCGACGATGCGTCGAGAGAGTCGCCAATCATGCCGACGACCTGTTCCGCCGAGCTCTTTAACGGCAAGTTTCGGATTGCCGCTGTCGAGCAAAATTGCATCGACGTGTCCCGCCAACTCGCACGCTTCATCGACCGATTCATCGCCGACGACGTGAACCACCTGCACGAGCTTTACATCCGGTAGCGCTTCGCGGATCTTCGCGTAATCGCGATCTGCCAGCTCGTCAACGATCTGAATTGTGTTCGTCCTTGTGCGGGTATGGTGGGCGATGATCCCGTCCGCAGTCTGTTCGCTCGTCAGCAGAAACGTTGCGATCGGCGGCGGCACGGTCTTCGCAATTCTGTAAATTTCGTCATCCGATATCGGCCCCGGCCCCGATGGCATCAGGCCGACAAGTCCCAGCGCCGCGGCCCCAAAACTTATCGCATCGGCAGCTTCCTGCCCGCTCTGAATGCAGCAGATCTTGATTCTTGTGTTCATAAAAATATCAACCACAGATGAACACTGATGGACACAGATATCCGGTCATAATGCGATAATGCACATCCGATTATTTTCTCGGTGATCGGATTGATCTCTCCGAAGCTGGAAAATCGTCTGGCTGGATCCAAGAGCACAGAGAATTGATCGCCTTTATCTGTGTCCATTTGTGTTTATCTGTGGTTAATTTCCCGGACTTCGACTACTTCGCTGACTATCTCACTGAAGTCAAAAACTCCTGTCTTCCCGACGATCCATTCGGCCGCAAGGATGGCACCGGCGGCAAAGCCTTCGCGCGATCGTGCAGAATGTTCGAGCAATATTTGGTCGGCAGGGCCGTCGAACCCGACACGATGGGTGCCCGGAATATTTCCGGCACGTGTCGCGGCAATGTCGCCGACATCTACGTGCTTCGACACAACGTCCTTTAGCTTTAACGCCGTGCCGCTCGGTGCGTCTTTCTTACGGGAATGATGCTGTTCTTCGACAAAGGATTCGTACTCGGGGAATTTAGCAAAGAGCTCCGCGGCAAAATCAGCGATCTTGTAAAAAAGGTTCATACCGATCGAGAAGTTCGCACCGAAGACCATCGCACCGTTCCCGCTCTTGACCACGTTCTCGATCTCCTGCCGCTGCTCGTTCCAACCGGTCGTGCCGACAACGATCGGAACCTTCGCGATCACGGCCGCCTCGACATTCCGCCTCACAGCTTCGGCCACCGTGAAATCGATCGCAGCATCGCTTCCGCTAAGCACCGCGGCGATCTCCTGCTCAGATAGACCTAGCTCTCCTGAACCAAGAACGCCCGCGATCTCGTGCCCTCGCTCAACGGCAAGCCGCTCGACGATCTTCCCCATCGCCCCATATCCGATAAGTGCAATTTTCATAATGACGCTCGACGAAGAAATGAAAATATGATCATCCAGTGAGAACTTGAAAGACCTTCACTCCCGATCGCCGGTCCTTATATACTCCCACAATTTTACAAATCGAGTATCGTTCCGCAACGGGTCGTAAAGCGGATCGATACCTATAAGAAGCGAGAACGCGTTTCTTTCCCTGGATGCCCGCTCAAGCCACTCGATGGCCCTCTCATAATCATTTAAGAAGATATAATGGCGGGCAAAATGGATGGAGGGGACGTAAGATCCGCCTTCAGCTTCGGAGGCCAGCTTTTCCAGCTTTCTCTGTGCCATAAGGCGAATTGTGGCCTTATCTCCACCCGGACGACCGTTCCGAACCTTTGTCGGGAGGAGTTCAAGCATCGCATCATCACCCTCAAGATGGGCAACCCGCACCCAAGAATCCACGGCATCTTCAAACTGCCCGGTCGAGTAATAAACCTCGAACAGGGCTTCGTGAACTTTTGGGTTGTTCGGATCCAATTCGGCGGCGTCGAGAAGCTGCGTGACCGCCTCTCCATAACGTCTTGCGTAGTAGAGAAACGATCCGACAAATCGGCTAAATAGCACTGACAACGGGTCCAGGGAAAGGGCGCGCCGGGCCTCCTCGATCGCCTTGTCAAAACGACCGGTGATGGCCAGCAAAAAGGAATAGATATGATGGATCTCCGGAAGATCCGGGTGATCCGCCGCGATCGCACGGATCTGCACTTCTGATGCATCCAGCTTCCGGTGATCTACCAGGTCGAACGCGGCAAATGACAGTCTCAACTCGTGGAGGCCAGGATCGAGATCGATCGCTTTTCTTGCTGCCGCTTCGGCGAGCGGCCAGGATCTTTCCGGCGGCATCGACAGCAGGCCCCAAGCCCCGCCGTATCCGAAATAGGTCGAGATCCCAAAGTAGCCGCGCGCGAACTTCGGATCGACCTTGACCGATCGTTCAAAGTACTTCAAGGCATTCGAGAAACTCTCTCTTATAGGCCGCCACCGGTAATATTGGCCTCGTAAGTAAAGAAGGTAGGCTTGAGAGCTTGCGGTAGGCCGTTTCAAGACAGCGTTCCGCTCTTCGGTAGTCATCTGGAGGTTGAGAGCTCCGATGATCGCCAATGCGATCTCATCCTGCATGGCGAAGATCTCGCTGACAGGACGATGATATTGCTCCGACCAGACCGCGTATCCGCTCCTGCCATCTATCAGTCTGACCGTAGCAAAGAACGCGTCGCCTTCTTTGCGAAGACTCCCCTCGAGAACATTCTCGACATCGAGGGTTCGCGCAATTGCGGCGATCGGCACCTGCTTCCCTTTGAATGAGAAAGTCGAGGTGCGGGCGGCGACCTTTAGATCATGCACCTTGGCAAGGGAATTGATCAGCTCTTCGACCAGACCCTCACAGAAATACTCTATCTTCGGATCATTTTCAAAGTTCGTAAATGGCAGAACTGCGAGGGATGAAGGAGCGACATCGATGCCATTGCCGGCGCGGTCGCGTAACGGCGCGATCTCTGTCAAAGGGGCCACGAAGCGGTAGCCGTGCCCGCGGACCGTTTCAATGAACTCGACCCCGGGCCTAGCGTCGCTCAACAGCCGCCTAAGGAGCGAGATATTCTTGTCCAGGGTGTTCTCTTCAACGAACGAATCAGTCCAGACCCCTTCAAGCAGTTCGTTTTTCGAAAGGCGCTTACCGCTGTTGTCCGCAAGCGCGCAAAGCAGGTCGAAGGCCTTGTCCGCCAAATGCAAGCGTTCACCTCGGCAGGAAAGGGTCCGCTCGTGGACATCCAGCCTAAACCCATCGAATTCGTAGATCTTGTTTCCGTTCGGCAACATCGACACATTCAGACAAAAATCAGAAAAGTTTCAAGAATCTTGAAAGACAAGGCCGACCTTGCTCAACTACCATCCTCGAAAACGTTCGTAAAAGATCTGGGTGGGATACCGGACATCCATTTTACACCCACGCTAAATTCGTCGCAACGACTATCGCCGCCCGATCCGAATTTTGAAAAAGGAGCTGCTATGAAGGAATTCGCAACCATTGAAAGAGTTTTGCTCGCACTACTTCTCGCCGCCGGGATCTCGATCCCCGCTTTTGCTCAAACTACGGAGGTCGTGACCGCCGGATTGGACCATCCGACCAAGATCATTAAGGGGCCCGGCAATACATTTCTCGTGTCCGAGGCCGGGACCCTCGAACCGAANNAACGACCGGCGTCAGACATACGCTCATCAGCGGTTTGCCATCCGGCGTTGATAACCTCGGCGGCCCGCCTGATCAAGACGGAACGACCGCGATCGACCTGGACGGGCGCGTCCTCTTCATCGCATCAGGCATCGGCGACGGTGCCACGAACATCGGCGGCTCGCAATATCCGACAGAGTCTCCGTCATCGCCGCTGTTCTGTTCGGTCATGGCCGTGATCCTGCCGCGACACTTCGAGTCCCTCAACAGTGAATTCGTCATGACGATGAAGGATCAGGAAGATATAGCACAGCGCCACTGGGTCAGGATCACAAACGCCGATGGAGCATCTGTCTTTATCGTCCTTGCCGTTGATATTCCCGACTATCGCCCCGAGCCGAGGCCTAATGCTCCAAATGCCGTTAGGACATCACATCCGTTCGGACTGGAACTCGTCGGGCCCGATCTTTACATTAGCGACGCTTCATACAACGAACTGCTTAAGGCGAACCTGCTGAGCGGAAGCCTTACGACCGTGACCGCGTTCCCGAATCGGCCAAACCCGCTTTTTGGAACCATAGGCGGCCCATTCATTGAGCCTGTACCCGACAACGTCCACCGTTTCGGAAGGAAGCTCCTAGTTCCTGAGCTGACCGGCTTCCCTTTCATCGCCGGACAATCTGATGTACAAAGCGTCGATCTTTGGACCGGCGAACGTGAGACGGTCTTAACAGGACTTTCATCCGCAATGGACGTAATGCCCGTCGCTCAACGCTTTCGCCGGGATGGCTATTACGTGCTCGAATTCAGTACGAACCAACTTGCGAACGCGCCCGGCAGACTGAGGCGGATCGACGCGGACGGCAATAGCACGGTTGTGGTGCCCGTGCTTCCGACGCCATCAAGTATGGTCCGGGATGACCGTACGGGCGATATTTTCGTGACGAATATCTTTCCGGGCACGATCACACGCGTTCGGTTCTAGGGCTCGCCCGCGGAGTCCTAGCGGCAGGCTTTCGTCCGGCGCGTTGACCGAAAGTCTGCCGTTCTGCCCCTCGCTCGCACAGGATCACATTTTGAGGAGAATATGAAAATTCAGAGATTCGCGGTACGCCTTGCGTTCAGCACTATCCTTGGTGCGTTCAGTATTTTCAACACCTTCGGGCAAACATCGGCCTTCAGCTACCAAGGGAAGCTGACCGACGCAGGTGCTCCCGCGAACGGGACATACATTATGCAGTTCAGCCTTTGGAACGCCGCGACCGGCGGGACGTCGGTAGGCACGCTCTCGGACTTGAGCGTTAACGCTCGCGACGGCGCGTTCAGCGTGCAGCTTGATTTTGGAGCGGCGGCGATATCGGGAAATGACCTCTATTTAGAAGTCTCCGTCAAAAAACTGCCCGGCGACACCTATACGACCCTGACTCCTCGGCAGCAGATACTTTCTGCACCGCACGCGATAAAGAGTGGTACTGCGGGCTCATCCGACGATTCGGCAAAGCTTGGCGGTGTCGATGCCGCTCGTTTTGTCCAATCCGACGCGAACGGCAACGTCGCCCTAGGCGGCAACTTGACCGTCACCGGCTCAACAACCTTCGACACGGTCAACGCTGCGACTCAGTTCAATCTAGCTGGCGTGCGTGCAATGACGGCCGACAGCTCCGGGAATCTTACGGTTGGAACCGCCCAGGGCACTCCGCCCACACCTTTCGCGAAATACCCATTTCATTTGGATCGCGCTGAAAGCTCAACCGGAATCTTCAATACATTTCTCGGCAATTGGGCAGGCCTGAACAATTCAACGGGCAGTAGCAACACTTTCACCGGCTACGGAGCCGGGTACTTCAACACGATCGGCGACCGGAACGCGTTTTTCGGAGCGGCGGCGGGCATCTCTAATATTTCTGGGTATGCAAATACATTTCTCGGCCACAGGGCGGGCTATCTTAACGGCGATGGCATTTTTAATGTCTATATCGGCGAAGAGGCCGGCTTAGCCAACGTGTCTGGGTCTCGAAATGTAGTGATAGGTGGCGCGGCGGGTAGCCTTAGCCCGTCAGGCAGCAATAACTCGGTGCTCGGTACAGATGCCGGGCAAAACAACACGGGCGACGACAATTCATTCTTCGGTTCGGAGGCGGGGCGGGACAACACGACGGGAACATCGAATGCGTTCTTCGGCCGGCTGTCCGGCCGAGCCAATACAGCAGGCAAGTTCAACTCGTTTTTTGGATTTTCATCCGGGGCCGCCAACACGTTAGGCAATGAGAACTCGTTTTTCGGTATGAGGTCCGGAGAGGCGAATATCGGCGGATCGCAGAATGCGTTTTTTGGAACCATTGCGGGACAAGGAAATACGACGGGCGGTTCAAACACGTTCGTTGGAAGGGCCGCAGGGGCGAACAATACGACCGGCTCATTCAATACGGCGGTCGGGGCCAACAGTGCCGCCGGATGCTGCGTTTTCACACTGACGGGCAACAACAACTCATTCTTTGGAAACTTTTCGGGGGGTCAAATCACCAGCGGTGGCGGCAATTCGTTCTTTGGTTCGTCCAGCGGATACGGTCCTAAGACTCTCCAAAACACGACCTTGATCGGCTCCGGTACAAATGCCGGCGTTGACGGGATCACAAACGCAACCGCCATTGGGGCTAACGCCGTTGTTTCACAAAGCAATTCAGTCGTCCTTGGAAACAATGCGAGCGTCGGGATCGGGACCTCGGCGCCGACGGCAAAGCTTGAAGTTGTCGGCGATGCAAAGGTCAGCGGTGTCGGTAATGGCGTCGTTTTCCCTGACGGCACAAAACAGACAACGGCCGCCCCGACCAGTTCCGGGGTTACAACCCTGAACGGTCTTACCGGAGCTGTCACACTATCCGCCGGAAGTAACATTTCAATTACGCCTGTGGGCAACACGCTTACCATCGCCGCGACATCGGGAACGTCCGGAATTCTGAATCAAACCACGCAACAGATCGGCGCAAACTTTAATATTGACGGCACGGGGACGGCAAACAAATTCGACGCGACACAATACAACTCGTATGGAATACGAGTTCTGGCTGCCCCGCCTGAATCGTATAACCTGCTAGTCGGGTTTTCGGCTGGATCCAACCTTCGTTTCGGGGTTAAGGATACGCTCGTCGGATTCGAAAGTGGACTCAATACGACCGACGGCAACGACAACGCCTTTTTTGGTACGTTTGCGGGGCGTCAAATCACCACTGGAAACGGAAACACGATTCTTGGCGCGTACGCCGGGGGATCCGTCACCACCGGCACTGATAATACTTTGGTCGGGGATAACGCAGGCGACGGACTGCTGACTGGTACAAACAACACTGCTCTCGGTAGAAATGCATGGCTCGGCCCGAACGTTAGCTTTGCAACGGCGATCGGCGCGGGTTCTCTTGCGACGACAGACAATACGATAGTTATCGGGCGTTCGACCGATACCGTAACAATTCCGGGAACGCTGACAAAAGCGGCAGGCTCATTCAGGATCGATCACCCGCTTGATCCTTACAACAAATACCTCTTTCATTCGTTCGTCGAATCACCCGATATGATGAACGTCTATAACGGCAACATCACTACGGACGCCAACGGTGAGGCAACGGTCCTCCTTCCCGGCTACTTCGAAGCCCTTAATAAGGACGTTCGCTATCAACTAACTGTCATTGGCACCTTCGCTCAGGCGATCATCTCTGAGGAGGTGAGCGGCAATAGGTTCAAGATCAAGACCGATAAGCCGAATGTAAAGGTCTCCTGGCAGGTAACCGGGATTCGGAAAGACCCTTACGCCGAGAAACACCGAATCGTACCTGAGGTCGAAAAGCCCGCAAGCGAAAAAGGCAAGCTCCAGAATCCCGACGTTTATGGTGAGAAACCATAAGGTTTTGCGAGAGATTGCGTCAAGCGAATTAGCGACGCGCAAAAAGGGGCGACGTCGATCAGAGCGGATGAAACGCTCGTGAGGAGAAAAAGGACAAAATTAATATGCTGAATCGAACCATCTTCAAGAAGCTTCCATGTGTTCTAGCCGTTGCCCTCGTCATTGGGACCTCGATATTCGCTCAGACAAGCGTGTTCACCTATCAGGGCAAGATGATCGACGGCGGAGCTCTCGCGGCCGGCAGCTATCAAATGACGTTCAAGCTCTTTGACGCGGTTTCGGGCGGAACTCAGATCGGCTCGACCATCTCCGACGTGCCGGTAACGGCAAATGCCGGGATGTTTTCAGCGGATATTGATTTTGGCGTGAACGTATTCACCGGGGCCAACAGATATATCGAGATCGCGGTCCGTCACAATTCCGGGGAAACCTATACCATCTTGAGCCCGCGACAACCAATAACATCCGCTCCATATTCGATCAGAGCCTTGATCTCAGGCCAGGCCGACATCGCCGCTGATTCGCAAAAACTCGGCGGCATTGCTGCAGCCAACTTTCTCGTGACCAACGGCGATGGCTCGAACTTGACCAATGTTGCAAAGCTCAACGGCAATAATGTTTTCACGTCCGATGGGAATTCCTTTCCGAAGATCACGCTCGCGGGTGACGGGCAGATCATCGCACCACGCCTTGAGAATGCCGCGGTCGATCCGGCACCATCCTCCGCCGCCAATGCAGGACGTGCCTATTTCAACACTTCTTCTAAGGCGATGAGGATCTCGAACGGAACACAATGGCAGGAACTCGGGCCGCGAATGATCTACTCCACGTCAGGAACCGGTTGGACCCCAATTTCCTGCAACAACGTCCTGTCCACAGCGCCTTTGTACTCCTTAGGATTTACGAAAAACTCTGCTTCCAGCCGTTTGAGGATCGAGTATTCTGACCTTGCGGATATCCGTGTGCCGGCCTCCGAATCGGGGTTTCCATGGGTTGAGGTTCTCATAGACGACGCCGCGATCAGCCCGACCACGATTCGAATGCAGTTCACAGATTTTGACAGGCTCGCGAGCGGAACGAACCCAGAATATGGAAAAAACTTTACTATCTTCGGCTTTGCCAACGGGATCGCCGCGGGAGCACACACCTTGACCGTCCGGTTCTTCTTCCCGAGCCTAGGCAGCGGAAGCGGCAGGACTTGCTCGCGCGGCTATTTTGGCAGCGGCCGCGTCGACCCGTATGAGATAGAGGTCGAAGAGGTTCCGTAACTCCGGGCCTTCTGACCGGCAGACGATCTTCCCCATCGCCCCATATCCGATCAGTGCAATTTTCATTTGTCGATTAAATCCATCCGCCGCATCAGTTCGATAAATCGCGGGTCAGAACGTAAATTATTCAGCTTTGGTTCAACCTTGAGAAAGACCATTCGTGCGTCTTTTTCCGCAAGAGCTCTTTCAAGATAGTCGAGAGCTTTCTCGCTTTCGCCAAGCCCGTTGTAAACCAATGCGATGCAATACGGCGGCACATATTGCGTTGTTGACATTTGCAGCATGTCGTCAAGCTCGGCTCTCGCTTCCACGAGTTTCCCGGCTTTTGCGAGCCCATAAGCACCGTACGAGTTTATCTCAGGACTATCGGGAAATGATTCTCTCGCCTTCTGGATCTTAACATCGGCCTCGGCATACATTCCTTTCTCAGTGTAAGCGCGCGCCAGGAACGCATTTGCGAGCAGGTGATTCGGTTGCAACTCAAGTGCTTTCTGCAATACAGCGATCGCTTCATCGGGTTTTCCCGCGTGAAGCAGAAACAGCCCTTCGAGAGCGTTCACCCTGGGATTCAGCGGGTCGATCTCTCTGGCAAGTTTTATGTTGGCGAGTGCCTCGGCGTGGTGGCCCGTGCATGAAAGCAGATGGGCGTAATTCTGAAGTGAGTCGACGCTGCTTGGGTCAAGTTCCAATGCGCGCTTGTATTCTCTTTCAGCAGCGTCCCAATCCCAGTCATACCAGAAGATGATGTGTCCGAGCGCCGCATGAGCTTCGGCAAGCGTATCGTCGATTTCGACGGCTTTCTCGGCGGCCGCTTTCGCTTTCGGCATAAACTCGGCCGAAGACCTTCCTCCACCGACAACACGTCCGCGAAAGGTATCCGAGAGCCCGACGTAAGCGAGAGCGTAATTAGGGTCGGCTTCGATCGCTTCTTGAAAGTACGTAAGACTTTTATCGGTCTCAGGATTTATCCCTTTAAGGAGATAAAAACGTCCTTTCATATAAAGCTGATAGGCTTCGATATTGTCCGTTGAATGCTTTTTATCGCGGCTAGCCAGTCGGATCCTCAATGCAGCCGCCACCTTTTCGGAGATCGTATCCTGAACGGCGAAAATATCATCCAACTTTTCATCAAACTGTCCAGACCAGAGTTGCTTGCCGTCATCGACACCGAGCAATTTGGCCAAGATCCTAACTCTGTCGTTTGAAATTTGGATGCTGCCGTCCAAAACTGCTTCTACCCCAAGTTCGCGTCCGGCCGCCAGGGAGTCTTGTTCGAGCGCCGCGAACCGACGCACCGAACTGAGCGGCCTCACAGTAATTTCTCGACTGCTCAGTTTCGAGATAAGCGTATCCGCCATTCCCATTTCCAACGCTTCGTTGCGATTCTCCGCGATAATCGGCTTAAAAGGCAGCACGGCAATCGTTCTGATCGGCGAAGAAACGAGTCGTGCGGACGATCGCCAATAAAAAACGACAGCAACGACCGCAGCCAACAAAAGTAATGCGGCGAAAGCAACAATCTTTTGGTTTTGGTTCCCGGTCTTTGGGTTTTGCGCGTTGGCGAGAGGTTCGGGCATCTGAATATCAGNNCTCCGCCAACTTCCGAATTTGCGTGTCAGGAGCTCTATCAACCCGAGTTACGTCGGCAACGAATCTGTAGCCGTGGCCCCGTACGGTCTCAATAAACTTTCCTTTGCCCGCACGTTCGCCCAAAACCTGCCGCAGCAGCGAAATGTTCTTATCTAAGTTATTTTCCTCGACGATCGCATCGGCCCAGACTTCATTCAACAATTCATCTTTGCTCACCAGATGATCTCCGTGCCTAACCAGTACGCACAAAGTGTCAAAAGCCTTTTCAGAAAGCGGCATACGCTCGCCTTCACGCCATAAAATGCGTTCAGAAATGTCGAGGCAGAAGTTGTCGAACTCGTATAACTCTTTGCGTTCGCTGGACATAGCGGTTTTTCAGAAACGAATCAGAAAACTTTCAAGAAGTCCGAAAGAATATATGAACCAGTGTTTGTGATTATGACACGCATCAGCCGGGCAATGGAAGCTCGTTTTCGCAAGAGGCCGGAGCAACCAAGATTTCTGGCTGAAATAACAAAACAAAGAGGAAACTATGAAAAACACATTCGCAAGAACGATCAGCACAACGGCTTTGGCAATTTTCACGATGGTGGCATTCGCGCAGATATCAATTTTCGCGCAGGATGCCGCAGCAGACCCGTCAAGCGACGAGCAGCGGCAAGAAGAGTCCGCACTATCGAGAAGAAACGCTAGGCTTCTGGAAGGCTCATGGAACACCGTGGTAACACGCCTCGATTGCAATACGGGCGCAGCACTCGGCACTTTTCCGGCGATGTTCACCTTTTCGCGAGGCAACACATTTTGGGAAGCCGGATCGAACACCGCTCCTTCACTCCGAAGCCCAAGCCACGGAGTCTGGTATTACGAGGGCGGCCTGCATTACGAAACCGCTTTTCAATTCTTCCGTTTTAATCCGGACGGCACGCTCGCCGGAAGGCAGATCGTACGACAAGACATTCATCTGAGCCGTGATGCCAACAATTATACGGCAACAGCTGCGGCCCAGGTTCTCGACGTCAACGGCAATGTGATCCGAAATAATTGCTCGTCCGAAGTCGGCACGCGTTTTGAATAAACCTTCGCGAACGCAAGCTTGATCTGGTGGATATTCACAACGGATCAAGCTTGCGTCTTGTAAGTTCACCGAGACTAACGACCAATTTGAGGAAATATGAAGATAATTCTTTTGTTCTGTCTAACGATCACCACTACCTTTGCTCTTTCAGCCCAAACGCGGGATAAGAAGATCAGGAAGATCATCACGCGGCTGGAAGATCTGCAGGTCGCATACCTTCTTCGGGGCGACATCGACGCAATGCAAAGGCGATGGTCGAAAGATTACACAGTGAATAACGCGTTCGATGTCGTCGTCAATGCAAATGAGGGCCGGGTCCGCAAGGGTTTAACAACCTATGCACAATTTGACCGGATCATCGAAACGATACGTGTTCACGGCCGCACCGTCATTGTGATGGGGAGCGAAACCGTTGTGCCAAGCGGAAAATCGGTCAATGCCGGTAGAACAATAAACCGCCGATTTACCGATATTTGGATGAATGTACGCAGAAAATGGCTATTGTTCGGCAGACAAGCCAGCGTTATTTGTGAGACTCGGATCGCGCCCTAACCCACGACGTTTGAACAACAGCAATGTGCTGTAATGACTGCAAAGCAATTCCTGCGACGCGGGTTTTTGAATTTCCCAATAGAATTCTGACTACTCCTATTATTGCAGATCACTACTTTGCCGTGGGCCACACGTTGTCCGACTCGTTGTAGTCCACAAAGATCCCGCCATCCAGAGCGACGCTTTTGATGGCCTTTTTCGACGCGACGCGGACGACGGCTTCCTTCATATTCTTTTCCCAGATCGCCGGAGTTTGATGGAGCCTCTCGGTCGTGCCGTCCTCGAAGTTTACGACGACATCGACCGGTGCCGGGAAACCGCCGAGATTCTTGACGGTTACGGCCGACCCGTCGGTACGCCTTTCGACACCCGCGACCGCGAGGTCGATATAGCCGTAGGTAAAGAACCACGAATTCCAGAACCAATTCATATCCTTGCCCGAGATGTCGTTGAAGCTGTTGAACATATCCCACGGCGTCGGGTGTTTGCCGTGCCAACGGTCCATGAAACCATGCAGGACGCGCTTGAATTCTGCGTCGCCCAACAGATCTTTCATCGCAAGGTAGCCGAGGGCGGACCGTCCATATTTGTTGTTGCCGTATCCGCTGCCGGTCAAGACGTTTTCCGGTGTCATGATCGGGATATCGGCATCAGATGACATATTTCGGATCCATCCCCGGACGCGAAAGCCCTTGAACAGCTTGTCTGCTTGATCTTTACTGAATGTCGCTTCGTTGAAAAGGTACTCGAACGCGGTCGTCCACCCCTCCTCCATGAACGCATAGCGCCGCTCGTTGATCCCCATATAGAATGGAAAGTACGAGTGCATGACCTCGTGGGCTGCAACGAACTCCTGCATATCGGGATTCTCTTGCGCGCTGTCATTGGCCATCATCGGATATTCCATATCGGCGAAGCCGCGGAAGACCGTCATCTTCGGATAAGGATACGGTACGCCCGGCCATTGATTCGATGAAAAATCAAGCGACGTCTTGATGTACTTCACCATATTCGCAAAATTCTTCGATGGTTCGTCGTAAGCTGCCTGCGTGCTCGCACGCCTTCCGGTCTTTTTATCAACGACAAGGCTGCCCGCGTCCCAGATATAATGATCGCTCAAGCCGAACGCCACATCCGAGACATTCTCCGCCTTCCATTTCCATGTATTGGTCGGATTCTGCGCCGTAACCTTCCCCGCTTTTACTTCGTCGAGAGTCGCAACATTCACAACCTCATCGCTCGTAAACGACCTCTTAAGGCGTTCGGCGATCGCCGGCTGCAGCACCTCATCGGCATTCATCAGGTCGCCCGTCGCCCAAACGATATAGTTCTTCGGGACGGTCACATCGAGCGTGTAATCATTAAAATCACCGAAGAATTCGTGCGAAAGCGTATGCGGAATGTTGTCCCAGCCGTTAACATCGTCGAGCACTGCGATTCGCGGATAAAAATATGCTACATAGAATGTGGTCGGGTCGATGACGCCCTCGCGGCCTGATTCTAGTACGAGTTCGTAGTGCCACTTGAAGGACAACTTAACCGTCCCGCCCGGCGGCACAGGTTCGTCGAGTTTGATGACGTTGTACGTCATTCCCTTTCTCGGGATCAACGGCTTCCATTCTTTGACCTTTCCGTTCTCAGCAAATTCATCGACGGTTACATCCGCCGTCATTGCTCCAGTTGACGCCGGTTGGTCGCGCGCCGCTTCCGGGGAATGGACGTTCAATTCGAACCGCAAGATCAAATTCGCGAGGGGTTTCGGACTATTATTCGTATAGGTAATGTCCTCGGACCCGGTGATCGTCCGATTCGGCGGAGCGATCGTCATACGAATATCGTGGACTGATTTGTTCTGATAATATTTTGGACCCGGTTTGCCGTCGGTGCTCCGCGTCCCATTCGCGTACGCCGCCTTAACATTGCGCGGCATAAAGAGCTGGTCTTGAGCCACTGCCGGAACTGCCGCAAGGGTCAACACAAAGAGGAGGAAAATGATCTCTTTTTTCATTCTAGTGGTCCTGTAAGAAAGTTCGTTCGGAGATAATACGACGCGCAGCGGCAAAAAGTTTGTAGCCCGAGGACTCGGCCAACGCTCTAATTTGCCAACAGTTTTTTGGCGAGGTCAACGTAAAGAGTTACAGCCTTTTCAAGATCTTTCTTGAGCACGAACTCGTCTTTTGTGTGAGCGACAAGGATCGAGCCGGGACCGATGAGGAGCGGCTTGCCCCAGTTCGGAAGATGCGGGATGTCAGTAGTAAATCGTACGACCTTTTGCGTAAAACCCTCGACCGCGTGCATCTTGACGGGCTCGCTCGCCGACAATACTTCGACCTCTCCGCGGTCCCGAACGACGCCGCGGATCGCATCCTCGATCGGTTCGCGTTTTGTCGTCAAACGGATCGCAAGTCCCGCTTCTGCTGACGGAGGTATCACGTTGAGTGCCATTCCGCCCTCGATCGTGCCGATATTCACAGTCGTCTCGCCGAAGAATTCATCATTGTGAAGTCGGGTGTGCCGAACGTCGTCAAGGATGTCGAGCAGCTTCTCGATAGCGGATTCGCCCATCTCAGGATAGGCAGAATGAGCGGCCTTTCCGGTTGTTTTGATATTCAAACGAAACGTCCCCTTTGAACCGATCGCAAGGTCGTTGTCGGTCGGCTCTCCGTTGATCAGAAATTCACATTTCGCCGCCAATGGGTGAAGGTTCGCGGCTTTCGCACCGGTGGACGCACGCTCTTCTTCGACCGTAAAGAGCAAGCCGATATCGTCAATGCCTTCTTTACGCAAACGCTCCGCGGCAGTGATCTGCGAGGCGATTATCCCCTTCGCATCGCACGCTCCGCGGCCATAGATCTTCTCATCGTCCTCGGTCGGCGGAATATACGGCGGCACCGTATCCATGTGCGTCGAAAGCCACACCCTCGGCGTCTCGTTCAACGTCGCAATGACATTGTTCTGACGGAACGCGGACGCCCCCGTCCGCTCTTCACCGACCGCCTGCATCTCGACATTCCAACCCAGTCCATGCAAATAGTCCCGCAGCCAAAACCCAACCGCCTCCTCCTCGCCGGAAGTGGACGGGATCGACATCAATGCTGTTGTTAATTCGAATAGGTTCATTTATGATCCAAACGCTGTTTTTCGAGCCAATCAAAAAATCCGTCGGTCCGAAATGCTAGCGGTTCGTGGCCGATACCCGGCACCTCGTCGTATTTTACGCTTTGGTTACCCGCAGCCTTCATCGCGGCAAACATTTGACGCGAACTGTCAAGCGGAACGACGCGGTCATCTCCACCATGAAAGATCCAAGTCGGTGTTGAACCGATTCTTTCCGCAAAAGCTTTGTAAGGCTCGCTCGCTTTTCCGAGTTCTGCAACAGCCGGAGAAACGGCTTTTATTTCATTCGGCCGCGGAAGGATTCGGCCTGACATAGGTGCAAGGGCCGCAAACTTTCCAGGAAACATCGCCGCTATTGACCAAACGCCGTAACCGCCAAGCGAAAATCCAGCCACATAGAGTCGATCCTTATCGCCGTTAAACTCCGCAACCGTGTCATCAAGCGCCTTGTTCGCCCGTTCGAGCATATCTTTATCCCAAAATCGGTCAGCCGGACATTGCGGAATTACGACGATGAATTTGATCTTCTGCGAGTTCGCAGCGATCTGATCCGCAAGGCCGTTCAACTGAGATTCGTTATCGTCGCCACGATTTCCTGCTCCGTGAAGATAGAGCATCACCGGAAGTTTTTCGCCTGCCGCTCGGCTCGCGGGGAGAAAGATTCGGTATCGAAACGTTTCCGCCGCAAAGTGCCCTTCTCGCGACAGGTACACATCCTGTGGATACGGCACCTGAACCGGGTTAGCGGGCTTACATCCACACATCAGCATTACGGCAAAAGATGCAAGCAACACACCGAGCTTTCGCTGACTAAGACAGATCATGACCATTGAACCCCGCCTTCGCGGCCGCATTTAGCAAGCGATCGTCCACGGAAACAAAATCTTTGTTCTTCGGCAACTCCTTGCACCAAACGAGAGCAGCCGCGAGCTGAAGACTGTCCATTGCCTTGAGGCCATAAATCGCCGGATAGGTCCGAGCGAGTTCGATCGTCTTGCTCTCGGTGTTTACGACCGTCCATTCATTCTCTAGTCGGACTAACCGAACTTCGAAGCGTCGTCGTGTCGCATCGTCTATCGAACCTTCGCGTTGCAGTCTTGCGAAAGCAGACGACACTTCAACCACGCACTCGCGCCAGACAAATTTATTGGTAAATTTGTGGGATAACTTTCGGGCTGCCGCAGAATTTTGCTGGTAGGCACAAAGCGGAACGATTGCGCTGCTGTCCCAAAAAGACATCAAAACCTCGACTCGTTGCGTTCGTCGATGACTGCCTGCGAGCCGGCGTTATTCGGCAACATTCGCTCAGAAAACAGGTCATCCCAATACTCATCGGGCAGGTCGTGCGAGCGAGGCTTGGTCTCTGCAGGCTCGTGATCTTCTATGACCTTTTCCAACGCAAGTTCGGCGGCCTCGTTGTCCGATTTGGCGCCCAGGATCGACCGCACGCGACGGAGCTTCGCAGGGTTTGAAATTTCGACAGTTACCGGCATAAATACACGCCCTCGTTGCAGCTATTTTAACACATCAAAAGGAAGTGCAGCGTCAGTCGAAGCAAGCGGCTGTCACCCTTTTTTTTTTCCACTGCTGTCCACTCGTCTGTTAGTGGACAGCTACTTGTTGTCACCATTACACTTAGAGCGTCACAATTGACTAAAAAAGCAAATTTTCAAAAAAAATCATGTGACGCTCTTTGCGTCCGTAATACAGTGTATCACAGATGCCACGCGGTATTCAATATGAAAATATGAAACTCCGGCCGACCTCAAAAGAACGCGTTATGGAGCTTTTTGATGACGTCGGCGACGTCCGTTTCGCGTACAACGAATGTTAGATTCACGGCCGATGCACCGTGAGAGACGAGTTCGACGTGGACGTCCTCGATCGTCTTGAATATCTTCGCCGCAAGGCCTGTGGATGCACGAAGGCCTTCGCCGACGACGCAGATCACGGCATACCCGGCTTCGACCTCGACATCGCCGATGCGCGACAGATCCTCGACGACCTTCTCGATGTTGTCGGGTTTGTCGAGCGTCAAAGCGACCGAAACTTCCGATGTTGAGATAACATCGATCACCGTACGATGACGGTCAAAGACCTGAAAGACCGCGCTCATAAAACCGTACGCACCAAGCATACGGGCCGACGTGATCCGCAATATCGTGATATTGCTCTTATGCGCGATCGACTTGATCTTGTTCGCGGTCTCGTCGGAATTTGCGAGCACCATCGTGCCGATCACCTTAGGCTCACTCGTGTTGCAGACGCGCACTGGAATTGCATTATCTACCGCCGGCTTGATCGTCTTAGGATGCAAAACCTTTGCGCCGAAATATGCCAACTCCGCCGCCTCTTCATACGAAAGGACAGGCACGGTCGAAGCGTCGCTGCAGATACGCGGATCGCAGGTCATCACGCCGGTAACGTCCGTCCAAATTTGAAGCTCAGATGCATCGAGGGCAGCCGCCACGATCGCCGCAGAATAGTCAGAACCGCCTCGTCCCAGCGTCGTCGTTTCGCCGCCGCGATTCGCCGCGATGAAGCCGCCGAGAACAGGAACTTCATTAGCATCTATAAGCGGCATCAGTTCGATCCGGACGAGCTCGTTCGTCTCGTCGATGATCGGCTGAGCGGCCCCGAATTCATCATCGGTGACGATCAGCCGCCGCGAATCGACCGTTCGGGCCGCGATACCGCGTGACTTCAACACCTCTGCTAACAAACGCGACGAAAGCTGCTCACCGTACGACACTATCGCGTCCTTTAGCATCTGAAGCGGCAAGCTTCTGCGGGCGGCACGGGTGAGCAGATCCTTGATCTCTCCTTTAGCGAGCCGAAGTTCGTTATGAAAAATGTTCTCTGTATCGTTCGGGAAGAATGCCGCCGTAATCTCGACGTGCCGTTCGAAATGCGGTTCGAGCGAGGCAACGGCCCCCGCAAGATCGTCTCGGCGCGCCATTTCGAAGGCCGCAAGCAGCGCGTCCGTAACCTTTGTCATTGCAGACGTTACAACAACCGGTCGCTTATCCAATTGGTTCTGAACGATGTCGCAGACACGCTCGAAAGCGGCCACGTCACCTACCGACGTACCGCCAAATTTCATAACGACAGGAAATGATGTTTCGCTCACCTTAGTAAAAAAGTAAATGAGACGCGTCTCTTCTGCAATCGGAGCTTAAGAAAATCTTATGATCGCCATAACCTCGGCAAAAGAAAGGCCGGGCCCACAGACGCAAAAAGCTTGTCCATTTCGGCCCGGCGATTTCTCAATTTGCAGACAAGGTTCAGCTGCAGCCGACCGCGAGCCGCTCCGGCTCGACAGCAGATCGTCCGATTTCGGTCTCTTCGTAAGTGATCTCGGGCGGCGAGAGTAGATCGTTCAAAATGCCGTTTATTTCTTCTGTATCGGTCAGAAAGGCGTCATGCCCAACGTCGGACAGCAATTCGTGGTAGCGTGCATCCACGCCGAGCCCCGATAGCCTTGCCGCCAGAGCACGAACATCTGCTGGCGGAAACAGCCAATCGGACGAGATCCCGACAAGCGAAACACGGGACACGATCTTTCCGATATCGTCATCCGAAAGATCAAAAAGATCCATCGTCTTTGTAAGGAGTTCATAGCTTTCGAGCTCGAAGCGCTTCCGGAATGCCGCTCCCTGATGATCGAGATAACCGCCGATGTCGAAGCGATCCTGAAAAATCCCCTTTGGATCCTCGCCATTGCGATTCGGCTTCCGCCCGAACCGATCTTCGAACTGTCTCGGCGAACGATAGGAGAGCAGGGCGATCTTTCGCGCAATATCCAGATCGCCGCGGGCGACCGCCTGCCGCTGGATGTGATTGAGCGCAAGCCCCATCGCCGAAAGCGGCGCCGCCGCGATGGCAACGATCTCGTCCGTGAGTGTCGGAAAGTCCACCGCAAATTGCAGTGCAAGCATTCCGCCGACGCTACCTCCGATCACGGCCTTGAATCTGCTCACGCCCAGATACTCGAACAAGAGTGAGGTCGAGCGGACAATGTCGCGTGTCGTAACGATCGGCACCTCGCGCCGTGAATTCCTGCGTTTGAGATCTTTCGCACTGGTCGAACCATAGCAGGACCCGAGATAGTTGACACAGATGAATGCATCCGCGGAGGTGTCTAACGCACCGCCTTCTGCAAGAACGCCGTTCCACCAGTCGTGGATCCTGGATGAGCCGGTAAGGGCATGAAAGACAAGCACCGCGTTCGATTTTTCTGCATTGAGTTTCCCGTAGATGGTGGTGCGAAGCTTAAGTTCTGTAAGAACCTCGCCGGACTCTAGTTCAAAAGGTTCATTTATTAAAAAGTCGATCTCAAACATTTGTTCACTCCTGNNAATGGAGGCGGCATTTTCCCACGTTGGGGATGCCCCAGATGCCGCCTCCGCACTTGCAGTGTTCGGCTAGTTCGACGCCGAATTCACCGCTTCGGCCGATATGGCCAAAGCTTGATCGATATCCGCAAGAATGTCGCGAATATCCTCGATCCCGACCGACAATCTGATGAGGTCGGGCGTTACGCCGGTCGATGCCTGCTCTTCGACACTTAGCTGTTGGTGCGTTGTTGATGCAGGGTGGATCACCAGCGATTTGGCATCACCGATGTTCGCAAGCAGCGAGAAGAGCTTCACAGAATTGATGAAGCGCCGGCCGGCCTCGTATCCGCCCTTGATCCCGAAGGTTACGATCGAGCTTGCACCCTTTTCGAGGTACTTGTCTGCAAGCGCTTTGAATTCGCTCGACTCGAGTTTTGGATAATTCACCCATGCGACGAGCGGATGCTTTTCGAGATGTTCGGCGACGGCCAGAGCATTCTCGCTGTGCCGTTCTACCCGAAGCGGCAGCGTCTCGGTTCCCTGCAGAAGCTGCCACGATGAGAATGGTGAAAGGGCGGCACCGGTATCACGCAAGCCCTGGACACGAGCCTTGATGATGAACGCCAGCGGCCCGAATGCCTCGGTGTACGAGATGCCGTGATAGCTCGGGTCCGGATCGACAAAGGCGGGAAAGCGGCCGCTTGCCGCCCAGTCGAACTTGCCGGCATCTACGATCACGCCGCCGATCGTCGTACCGTGTCCGCCGATGTATTTCGTCGCAGAATGGAGGACGATATCGGCTCCCCATTTGATCGGATTCGTGAGTGCCGGCGACGGGATCGTGTTGTCGATAATGAGCGGCAGTTTGTGTTTATGCGCGATCTTGGCAAGCCGCTCGATGTCGATAACATCCAGCTTCGGATTTCCGACCGTTTCCGTGTAGATCGCCTTCGTGCGTTCGTTTATCGCGGCCTCGATGCCGTCGTAGTCGGCACCGTCAAGGAAATGGAATTTGATGCCGAGTTTCGGCAGCGTGTGATGAAAGAGATTGTACGTTCCGCCGTAAAGCGACGTGGTCGAGATTATCTCGTCGCCGGCCTGTGCGAGCGTCAATATCGCGAGCGTCTCGGCGGCCTGTCCGCTTGCAGTTGCAAGAGCCGCAACACCGCCTTCAAGGGCCGCGATGCGTTTCTCGAAGACATCCGTTGTCGGATTCTGCAGCCGCGTGTAGATGTTGCCAAATTCCTGCAGTGCGAAAAGCTTCGCCGCGTGATCCGCGTCGTTGAATGCATACGAGGTTGTCTGATAGATCGGCACCGCACGCGAGTTTGTCGTCGGGTCGATCTCTTGTCCGCCATGAACCGCCAGTGTGTCGAAGTTATATTCTGTTGAACTCATTATATTTTCTCCTAATTTGGTTGTTGACTTTCGTCCGTTATGTCTTCGTACCCAGGCAACTTTTTGCGAAACAACGAAAAAAAGCCCTCGTGCTAAAGTGCACGAGAGCTTCTCTTAGATCCTCGTTTTCTTTCGGCGAATTCTGAAATCGCCTAAGACGCTTTAGCAGTTTTTTTCGTGGAGCAAGTTGCCTTAAATCGCCACGTTTCTTTAGTTTTCATCGCCCGTTATCCGGGCCGAACTCTCAAGCAAACGTAAGCGCCGTGTCGCAGCAGCGACAACAACACATACATTTATGTTTGAGCGTTATTCTGTTCATAAGAACGTCCCGAAGCTTTTCGCGTCGAGTGATTTCAAGCTACCTTAAACGGCAGATCGCTGTCAAGTTCCATTTTTCTAGCCGCACAGAACAGCGCCGCCATTGATATTCAGCACCTCGCCTGTGATGTGCCGTGACCAGTCGGAAAGTAGGAAGCAAATGGACAAAGCCACGTCGTCGGTCGTCGCGACACGCTTGAGCGGGATGGCATCGATCACCTGCTTTTCGTATTCCTTGTCCTCGAACGCGGGACGGATCATCGCCGTCTCGATCCAACCCGGAGCAACGGCATTTACGCGAATGGTCGGGCAAAGTTCACTCGCAAGCGCCTTGGTGAATGAGATCTGGCCGCCTTTCGAAGCGGCATAGTTCGAGTAGTTCGCTTCGCCACGCTGACCGGCCGTTGAAGAGACAAGAACGATCGCCGCCGCTGGCTGTTTTCGCATCGCGGGGACACACGCCTTCGTCGTTGCCCACGCGGATTTCAAGTTCGTGTTCAGAACCTTATTCCAAACTTCCTCGTCCATCTCCTCGATCGGCGCGCCTTCCCAAATACCCGCATTGCAAACCAGCAGATCGATCTGGCCAAAGTTCTCCAACGCGGCACGGGCAACAGCTTGCGCGCCCGCGAATTCCGACACATCGGCAGCGACCGTGACTGCCCTAACCCCTTTGGACACACACACTTCCGCCGTCTCGGCAGCCTCGGCGGAATTCGAAAGGTAGTTGATGACAACATTCGCACCACCCTCAGCAAGACGTATCGCCGTCGCCCTTCCAACACCTCTCGAAGCACCGGTAACGATCGCCGTCTTCCCTTCAAATAGCTTTTGCGGCAGCTCGATACCGACAGACAGTTCGTTCATAAAATCTATCGTGATAGCATAACTTTAATACAGCTCGTGAATTTGCCAAACTTCTTTTATGCAGGATTCTAACGCCTTTGAGAACCAGCCTTTTGCCTGGACCCCGACGCCCGATGTGATCGAACGGGCACGGCTCACGCAATTCATGAAACAAGTCGGCGTCTCGACGTGGGATGATCTTTACACATATTCGATCCGCGATGTCGAAAAGTTCACGGAAGAGGTACTCAAATTCCTCGACATCAAGTTCGACCCGCCATACGACAAACTCCTCGATGTCTCGAACGGCCCCGAGTTTCCGGTTTGGTTTTCTTCACCGCCGAGACGCCGAGACGACGAGTCAGAACCGGGAGCGATAGCGACTGGGGCTTCCGCTGATCCTAAAGATTCACCGCAGAGACGCCGAGACGCAGAGCCGCGAGAGGCGGAAACACGACCGGTAGGGAGTGTGTCTGACTTGTCGGAAGAACCGGCGATCGCGGACGAGGGCGTCCGCGTTCCGTCGGGTCGCGTTCCGTCGGCGGGGTTGAATATTACAACAATGTGCCTCGACCGCTGGCAGACGGATGAGATGAAAGACCAGCCCGCAGTGATCTGCGAAAGCGAGGACGGCGACGTCAGAACTGCCACCTACGCCGAACTCCTCGGCCTTGTCGAACGATGTTCTGCAGGCTTGCGAGCCGAAGGGTTCGGGAAAGGAGACGCAATCGCGATCCATCTGCCGATGACGATCGAGACGGTCGCGATCCTGCTTTCGATCAATCGGATCGGGGCGATCGCAATGCCGGTATTTTCCGGATATGGTGTTGATGCGATCGCGTCGCGGCTTAATGCAGTTAGAGCGAAGGCAATTTTCACCTGCGACGGTTTTCCGCGACGCGGCAAGTTCTACGATGCGTTTACGACGGCCGAGGAAGCGGTTTCGCATAGTCCTACCATCGAGAATATTTTCGTACTCAAGTTCCGCAAGGCAGCTATCAGCTATCAGCTGACAGCTGTTAGCTACATCGAATTCGAAACTCTTATTTCCTCAGATGAGAATAGAGTTCCAGAACCCACGTTCGCCGAAGATCCGCTCATTATTCTTTACACTTCCGGTACGACCGGCAAGCCGAAGGGCATCGCGCATACGCATGCGAGCTTTCCTATTAAAGCGGCGCAGGATATGGCGTTCGGGACGGACGTTGGAAAAGGCACGCGGATCTGCTGGTACACCGATCTTGGATGGATGATGGGGCCGTGGCTGATCTACGGTGCGCTCATTAACGGCGCGACGATCTGCATCTACGACGGCGCTCCCGACTACCCGACCGCGGATCGAATGTGGGAATTCTGCGCAAAACACGAGGTCGAGGTGCTCGGCATCTCGCCCACGCTCATACGCTCACTTTCCGCTCAACGGAACGCGGACGCCTTGGTCGGAACGCGGACGCCCCCGTCCGCACTGAGTGCGAAGCACGAACAAAACCTCTCGCCGGAGGAACCGGCGATTGCGGACGAGGGCGTCCGCGTTCCGTCGCTTCGTATTCTCGCCTCGACCGGCGAGCCGTGGAATCCCGATCCTTGGTGGTGGCTCTTTAACGAGATCGGCGGCGGAGAATTACCGATCGTGAATTACTCTGGCGGCACGGAGATCGCAGGCGGCATCTTGATGGGCAATCCGATCCTGCCGATCAAACCGTGTTCTTTTCCGGCTCCGTGTCCGGGAATGGACGTCGATATTTTCGACGAGAACGGAAAGCATGTTGAACGCGGCCAAGTCGGCGAACTCGTCATTAAACAGCCGTGGATCGGAATGGCTCGCGGGTTTTGGGAAGAGAAGGAACGCTATCTTGACGCGTATTGGCGACGTTTCGATGGAATTTGGGTTCACGGCGACTGGGCGATGGAGGACGACGACGGATGTTGGTATATCCTCGGCCGCAGCGACGACACGCTAAAGGTCGCGGGCAAACGCGTCGGCCCGGCCGAGGTCGAAAGCATTCTCGTTTCGCACCCGAACGTTGTCGAGGCCGCAGTTATCGGCGTGCCGGACGAAGTTAAAGGAACTGCGATGGTTGCCATCTGCGTCGTGTCAGAACCGGGAGCGATAGCGACCGGGCTAGAGGTTGAGCTCAAGGCCCTCGTCGCTCACGAAATGGGCAAGCCGCTCGCCCCTTCGGCAATTCACTTTGTTTCCGCTCTTCCAAAGACGAGAAATGCTAAGGTGATGCGTCGCGTGATCCGAGCCGCGTACCTTGGCGAAGATGCGGGTGATGTTTCGTCACTGGAGAATCCGCAGACGATCGAGGCGATCCGACAACTGAATGATCGATAGAAAACTCACTCGCTATCTCTGGCTCTCGATAGCGGCGGCCATTGCAACTATCTCGCTCAAGGCGGGGGCGTATTTTTATACAGGCTCGGTCGGTCTGCTCTCGGATGCGCTCGAATCGATCATCAATCTTGTCGCCGCGGTCTTTGCACTATGGATGCTTACGGTTGCTTCACGACCTCCCGACGATGGCCACAATTTTGGCCACACGAAGGCCGAATATTTCTCCGGCGCACTTGAAGGTTCGCTCATCGGCATGGCCGCTATCAGCATTGCGTGGGCCGCGATCGAAAGACTCGTAACGCCTCGGCCGATCGAGAACATAGGGATCGGCATCGCCATCTCTGCGGCCGCCTCGGTAATAAACCTTGTAGTCGGCCAGCTTCTCATTCGGCGGGGACGTGAACATCGCTCGATCACGCTCGAAGCGGACGGCAAACATTTGATGACCGACGTTGTAACGTCGATCGGCGTCATCGTTGCGATCATCGTCATCGGCGCTACCGGTTGGACGATACTCGATCCGCTGATCGCGTTGGCGGTCGCCGGCAACATTCTCTGGACAGGCTACCACGTCGTAAAAAAATCAGCTGAAGGTTTGATGGACGCGTCCGCCTCTGATGAGGATATGGCAAAGATCGTCGCCGTTCTCGATGATTATAAAGAGAAGATCGGCATCGATTATCACGCACTCCGTACGCGTGTTGCCGGACCGCGCATCTTCGTGTCGGTCCACGTCCTGATGCCCGATGACTGGACGATCCAACGCGGGCACGAACTTGCTGAAGAGATAGAGGCCGCGATGCGCTCGGCGGTTCCCGGCGTGATCGCCACGACGCATATGGAGCCGCTCGACGACCCGCTCTCTATGGCAGATATGGATCTCGTATGAAAGACGTCACGCTTTACACCATCCGCTGGCGGAAGCTGTTTGGCCGTACTGGCGTTCCTTTTATTGACCGACCCTATTCAGCCAAGTGCCATAGGCAAGGACCATGGCGGACAGTAGGATTACGTAGATAAGGAAAAGCCCCGCTTGCTTAAGCAGCACCTTCCACCATGGTTCTTGAAATAGCTCCTTTGCAAAATAGAAACTATACCCTGCCATTACGATCATTTGAACTGGGAGGATAAAAGTACCCGTCAGGGGCAGTCCTTCTCTTAACGGCGAGGTTGAAATGACTATCAGTGTCCCGAGAAATATATTCTGACCGCTAAAGTAAAGCGAACAAGCTGCATATTCGGCGACGCCCTTGAGCGAGCCGCGGTAAAACAATGCCCAGAATATCCCCCAGAAAATCGTAGAGACCAGTCCAAAAAACTGCACCCAAGGGTCGCCGGCGAGCCCGGGGCTGAATGCCTCATCAGTGGTCAGATTGCGTAAAAAGCTAAGAAATATTACCTGTACAAGCAACGCATATATGTAAAATTTGAATGGGCTAATAAACCCCACTCGCTTCCCGGCAAGAAACGCTCGCACAAACTCGCCCGGCTCCGCCAGGAGTTCGACAAAAGTAAAGAAGGTGGTCGTTATGTCGAACTTCCGAATATTCCGGAAAAACTCCATTCCGAAACTGCGGATCGTAAATGGCTCTACCGCTGCAGCCTGGCCGCAGGAATTGCAAAAGCTTCCGGTATATCGATCACCACAATTCAGACAAGTTATCTTTTCCGGGCTCAGCACCTGAGGCTTACGCCTCACCCCCTTCAGAACCTTTTTAGCTCGCTTTCCTATCTTTGTAGCCTCCTCAGGTACAATGCATAGAGATCGCTATGTATTTTACACGATAATGCCACTCAGAAAATGATGTCTGCGTCGTCCATATACACCATCGGCCACGGCCGTCATGCGTTTGATTACTTTCTCGACTTGCTGCGGCAGTTCGAGATCGAGTTCGTGTGCGATGTCCGAACTAACCCGCGTTCACGCTGGCCTCAATACAATCGTCTAGTGCTCGCCGAATTGCTCGGCGAGAAAGGCATCGGCTACGAACACATTCCCGAGGCCGGCGGCCGCCTTCGCCATACGTCCGAAGAGTTTGAATGGGCGATGCATCGGATCATCGAGATAGCTTCAGAACATCGCACGGCCATGATGTGTTCGGAATCAAAACCGCTTTCGCAGCACAAAGTTCCTCGTGCGAATTGCCATCGCGTCGGACTGCTTTCTCCGGCATTGAAAGCGAGAGGCGTCTCCGGCATTGTTCACATCCTGCCCGACGGCCAGAGCATCGAGCTCGATGAATCTGCGGTCCCGTCGATCTGGTGAAGAGCGTTCGCGTTGAGGCCGGTTCTTTCCAATTAGCAATGCACCAATGGACAATTTACAATCGGAAGATCTGCAATTGTTCATTGTAAATTGTGCCATTGTGAATTGGTTACATTTTGTCGTGTCCTGCTACTGATCGATCAAGTATTGATGCCGAAACGCCTCAACCAGACTAAACTCGAACGTGCCGTAGCCGTCCTTGCGGCCGATCACGCTGAATTTGCGGTTGTTTACGAAAAGTACGGCGTACCGCCGATGTGGGATCGCGAGCCGGGATTTGCAACGCTTTTGCAGATCATTCTAGAACAGCAAGTCTCGCTCGCCTCGGCAAAGGCTTGTTTTGACAAACTCGAACTTCGGCTCGGCGAAGTCACGCCGGAGAGATTTCTGACGGTGAGCGATCTCGATCTGAAACGCGACGGCTTTTCTCGCCAGAAAACGTCATATGGACGCAGCCTTGCGAACGCGATCATCGAGGGAACGCTCGACTTGAGCGACCTCGAACCCCTTTCGGACGCCGAGGTCAAAGAAAAGCTGATCGCTCTAAAAGGTATCGGGCACTGGACCGTGGACATATACCTTCTAATGGCACTCTTGAGGCCCGATGTGATGCCGCGTGGTGATATCGCCCTTCATTCGGCGTGGCATCGCATAAGCGGCGAACCGAAGCCGACGTCGGACGAATTCCTTGCGATCGCCGAACGGTGGCGGCCGCACAGGTCAACCGCGGCACGCCTTCTCTGGCACTTCTACCTAAGCGAAAGACGGCCACGTCAAAAGTCCGCACAATTGCGAGATTGCGCCCGTTATGAAGGGGCGTAAACATACTCGTTCGGTCCGCCCTTGCTAACCCGCCGGCTACTTCATATCCTTTAATCGCAATGAAGATCCTGGATGTCGGCTGCGGCGTGAACAAGGTTGAAGGTGCGGTCGGGCTAGACATCAGCCCGCGTTCGCACGCGGACGTCATTCACGATCTGGCCGAAGTTCCCTATCCCTTCGAAGATAGTGAGTTCGATCTTGTCGTCTCGAATCACGTTGTCGAGCACGTGCCGGACGTGATGGCCTTCATCGCCGAGCTGCATCGCATCACAAAGCCCGGCGGACGGATCAGATTGCTCGCACCGCATTACACAAACCCCGATTGGCCGAACGATCCGACGCACCGAAATCACATAAATTCGTACAGTTTCAACACATTCATTGAGGACCGCATCAACTTCGATTTCTATACCGACGTAAGGCTTCGGCCAATTTCATGCAGCGTCTCGACGCTGAAACTATGGCGGATGTTAGGTTTTCAGGCCTTTATCAATCTTGACCAAAAATGGCCTTCGATGCGTTTCACACGCAAATTTTGGGAGCATTATCTGAATCCGATTGTTCGCGGCAAGGAAATTCGATTCGAATTCGAGGTCTTGAAAGCGGAAAACCCACATTAACAGCAAACTCTTGACGAACTTTTAAGCATCTTTTAGCGTTAGGTCTAGGTATTATCCTGAACAGAGGTTTTGCACCGTATGAAATTTCGAAATATCTTTGCGGCCGCCCTTGCCGCAGTATCGCTGGCAGCAATAACGTCAGCTCAAACGATGGAACCGGCGACGGCGAAACAAACCTTGGTCGATCTTTTACCGGCTTCCAGTGCAGTGGCCACGATCAATGTCCAAAAGGGCTTAAATGATGCCCTCCCAAAACTGCTTGTCGGAAACCCGCAGCTTAAGGCCGAGATCGATAAAGGCTCCGCGATTTTAACGTCGAAAGCCGGCTCGGACGTACTTAAATTTGACTATCTCGTTGTTGGTATCGGGACTGAAAACGTGTCGAATGGGCAGCCGAAGATCCTTCCGGTTTTCATCGCCAGAGGTGATGTTAACGCCGCACAGGTGATCGCAGAGGCTTCGAGATCGAGCAAGACACCTTGTGCAGAGCGTATCGTGTCGGAAAAGACCATTTACGTTTGCCGATTCGAGGTGCCTGTAAAGGAGGCGGCAAAAGCGGTCGGATCAAGTGCCGCTGTTCCCGACAATGTCACACAGGAGACCGCATTCGTTGCATTGGACCCAAATACCTTGGCGTTCGGCGCAACCTCTCGTGTCGTTGAAACCGTCGAACATCAGACCTCGGTCAACCCGACGCTCAAGAGCCTTTTGAAGAATGCGCCAACGACCGTAGCAGCCTTCGCGATGGAGAATATTGACGGTCTCGGGAAATTCATCCCGCTCGAAAATGACGATCTTGGAAATACCCTGAAGAATCTTCGATTTATGGCCGGTTCGGCAGACTCGGTTAACGATGGATTCGTATTCTCGGCACTTTTTAGAAGCGTCGATTCAGCGTCGGCAAAGCAGCTTAATTCGACCCTTCAAGGCCTGCAAGCGATCGGAAACGCATTTCTTGGCGGTTCGAGCCGAGCCGACCAAAGAATGTATGGCCGCTTGATCAAGAGCGTAAAGATCGCTCAGGCAGAGACGGACGTCACAGTTTCTATCGCCCTGCCGCAGGCCGATGTCAACGCCCTTATGGGACAAGTGAAATTTACCAAGAAATAACAGGCCTTATCGCCTTCTTCGCGGAAACCGGCGTCTTTGGACTGCCGGTTTCTTTTTTTCTGCGGCATCGATGTCGCGGTTATATCCGCCGTCCGCTCCATAAAGCGGATAGAGTTCTAACTCGCTCGAAAGATACGCGGCCCGAAGTTCGACCGGCCGCGGCCCGGCTTTTACTACTCGAACCTTCGTCTCCCGAACCTGTTCGATCCAACCGGCAAATTCCCCCGCACCGCCGACCGTCGCCGAGAGCAAGAGCAGCCGGATCCGCTTTGGCGAAAGGATGATCGCCTCTTCCCAGACGTGTCCGCGATCTTCGTCCGCCAGATAATGGGCCTCGTCAAGGATGACAAGATCCGTCTCGACCTCGCTGCCGGTCCGAAGAGCGTCAAAAAGCTGATTTCGATAGATCTCTGTCGTGCCGACGATCAGCGGCGCGTCGAAATTCTCTTTCCTGTCGCCGGTCAGAATGCCGACGTTCTCAGTCCCGAATTCCGACGAAAACTCTGCATATTTTGAGTTTGTGAGGGCCTTTAGGGGCGTCGTGTACCAGGCCTTTTTGCCGGCGGCGAGAAGGCGGCGGATCTCCTCGCGTGCGATCCAGGTCTTTCCACTGCCTGTTGGTGCGGTAACCAGAACATCTTCGGTCTCGATTGCCGCGAGTGCCTCCAATTGGAACGCGTCAGGCTTGAAAGGCTTGGCGTCCGGCACACCGATCCCCGAAAGCAGCTTTTCGACGCCCTCAAGCCGCCTTTTATTTCGCACGGGATCGACGGAACTTGGGGCTGCAAGCTTTCGTTTATCAAAACGTTCATAGAAGTGGCCTTCGGTACGCTTTTTTTGCTGCTTTTGGGGCCGATCTTTGCGATTTTTTGTCATCTAGAACGTGATTTTAGGCTCCTATTGACGTACTTGTCGAATCTTTACGCGGCAGGACGCGTGTATGTTACGATAATTATTTATGCCGCAACGCAAAGCCGCGGCATTGCGTCTAAGGAAATTGAGTTTTGACTTGGTTCTGAGGGCAATTTGGTCAATATGTTCGAGCAGTCGATCTACGAAGTAAATGAACCGGCGCCGCCGGCAGAAACGGGCGATTTTCTATACCACTACGAGGTTAGGACGTGGGATTGGACGCCGCGTTTCTACAAGATCGTGGGCGTCGTGGCGATCGTAAATTTGCTGCTGCTTGTGGGCATCGCTCAGACTTCGCTATTGACGACAAAAGCCTGCGACAGCCCGTTTGTCGGCCGCGTTTGCAGCGTACTTGATGCCGTCGCGGTTGCCAGCACGCTTTTCGGGTCGGATCGTGAATTCGTTGATAAGCAGTACGAACGCACCGAACTCGGCAATGGCGATTTTGATGTTACGATGATCGACGTCGGCGGCGAAAACGCACCGCTTGAGTATCCGCAAGGCTATTTTCAGATCGCAAATAAAGACGAGTACGACGCGATGCTCGCAGCCCAGAACGATCCGAACGGCTTTAATTCCGGGGCGTTCACGTCCGGCTTTCCGACCTCGAATCCTTTTCCGCGGCCTTCGACCGGTTCGGATCTAACGAACACGAAGCCGAAGTACGCAAAGCCGAACAAAAATCCGGTCGACGGCGACCTTCCGACCTTTGGAGACGCGGACGCAAAACACCCAAATTCGGGCGACAAAACTGATGGTATTCCCGGAATTCCGAATTCGACCGGCACGAAGACCGACCCGAAGGTGGCGACCGCTTCGCCGACCCCTGAAGACCCAACCGCGATCGCAGGGCAGATAAACCGCTTGCCTTTCAAGGATCTGGCAAAAATGGTCAATGCCCTGCCGGACGACAAGCGCGCGGCGGTGCTTGATTCGCAATTCATCGTCGAGGCGTCCGGCAAGCTCAATAAAGACGGGCATTTGGACAAGAAGTCCTTCCGCATCACGCGCGCCGAAAGCACGGATAAAGATGCTGTTGCCGTTCTTAAACGGTCGATCGAAGCCTTTAACGAGAGCGGATTCCTTGCCTATCTTGCGGATCTTTCCGGAAAGACGCTGACGCTCTCACTACAGCAAGATCAAGCGAACCTTGGAGCACGAGCTGTTTCGCAGCTCGAAAGCCCTGAGAGTGCTTCGGGCAAGGCGGCCGGAATGCGCATCCTTGCTGATCTCGCACGCAAGGCAAAAGAGGCTGACATCCAACAGATGCAGTCGGTGAATGACCCTGCAAATGCCGAAAAGCTGAAAGATGCGCTCGACGACCTCGCTCTTTTGAACGCGACCACGATAACCTCCGAGGGCAGCAACCTCGTCATCCAGCTGAATGTCCCGAAAGAGATGATCAAGACGATCATTGACAGAAAGTTGGCTAAAGAACGTGCAACTCAGCAGCAAAATGATAAAGTTAATCTTTCGACCGAAAAAAGGCCGGGGAGCGACAAGATCGGGTAATTAAGTTTTGAGCGAACATAGAACGACAAATTCGATATTGACGGCAGCGGTCGTCGCCGTGTACCTCGGGCTCGTGCTCGCCGGTGCAACGCCGCAGCTCGTCGCTCAAACGTCACAGCAGCACTCGATCCAACGCCGAAGCGAAGTTCGAGAGTTTGAGCCGAAGCTATCTGAGAGAACGGCATCGAACGACTCTGAAGAATCGACGATCAGTTTGCCGGGCTCCGATGAGACGAAACAGCTCGATCTTTCACGGTCCGACGCTTCGCTCTATCTTGCGCTTGCATTTGCTGCCGCGGACGCTTCTCGAACACACATCTCGACAAATGCTTTTAGCGCCGTTGAAGCATTTGCCGGCTCGCTTTCCTCTCTAAGCGAACGGATCGGTTACGCCCGTCTCGACGCTCTATCGAGCTTCACCTTCGCCCGCTCCGTTCCGCTCGCCCGCTCCGGGCTTGACGCCTAACTCGCCAAAGACGCAATGTAGCGGCGAGTTCAAACCAAGCACATCTCGTCAAATTCATCAGACGGCAGCTGACCCGAAGTTTGTGTGTCAGCAGCCCGCACGTGAACTGTGAATACAGTTTTTATAGGATCTAGCAATGGCTACAAATAAGTTTGCAGACAAATTAGTAAAGAAGCTCTTCGGCACGTCGAGCGACGTGTTCTTGAAGAAAGTACAATCGACCGTCAAGGAGATCGAGAATTGGGAGCCGACGATCAAAGCGATGTCCGACGACACGCTGAAGGCTCAAACGCCGAAGTTCAAAGAGCTAATACGGCAGCGGCTCGACGGCATCGAAGACAAAGATGCGCGCCGCAAGGCCGAACAGGAAGTCCTGAACGAGATCTTGCCTGAAGCCTTCGCGACAATGCGTGAAGCGTCGATCCGTGTTACGGGAATGCGGCACTTCGACGTTCAGATGATCGGCGGCGTCGCTCTGCACCAAGGCCGCATCGCCGAGATGCGTACCGGTGAAGGCAAAACGCTCGTAGCGACCTTGCCGTCGTATCTCAACGCCCTCACCGGACGCGGTGTCCACATCGTTACCGTGAACGACTATCTTGCATCGCGCGACTCCGAATGGATGGGACGCATTCACAAGTTCCTCGGCCTCACCGTCGGCTGCATCCAGAACGACCTCGATGACATCGAGCGAAAGGAAGCTTACGCGAGCGACATAACATACGGAACGAACAACGAATTCGGCTTCGATTATCTTCGCGACAATATGAAGTTCGATGTCGAATCACTTGTCCAGCGTGATCATTATTTTGCGATCGTTGACGAGGTCGACTCGATCCTC
>JRYD01005313.1_pt1 | contig 42556 bp, 35 predicted proteins | sample 235311 | NCBI WGS metagenome assembly JRYD01 (sample SAMN03074213, study PRJNA261472) | activated sludge metagenome | biome: Common Effluent Treatment Plant; feature: Wastewater; material: Activated sludge; isolation source: activated biomass in a lab-scale reactor treating industrial wastewater at... | reverse complement strand
CCCATGTCTTCGAGTCGATTTATAGTTCTGATCGTCGCTCCGGTCCGCTGTGCCAAAAAGGCAAAGCGTTCGCGGGCGGCTCGGAACATCTCGATCTGTCTTGGCGTAGGATCTGCGAGTTTCGCAGGGTCGCCGGTCGGCAGGGCAAGCGGATAGATGGACACTCCCAATTTGTCCGACTTGCTGAGAATGTCATTCAACGGGCCGTAAGAATCCGGGCCGATCGCGTCGGTCACCTTGTCGTCCGCCATAGACGCGAGCATGTCCCGATCGGACGATTGTGCGACGCTGTCAACGCCATCAGAAAGTACAATGATCGCCTTTCGCCGTCCCTTTTCGGCGGACAGTTTGCGAAGAGCAAAGTCCAGGGCCTCGTAAAGTCTCGTTTTTCCCCGGCCATTTGAGGCGTCGATCGNNGATCGTCTTCCCGTCCGTCGTGAAGTCGTTTCGTAGGTTTATGCGGTCGTAGAACTCGACCACGGCGACGCGGTCGTCCGGTCCCAAAGCATAGACGAAACGGTTTGCGGCCTGTTTTAGGACCTGTCTGAACGGCAGCGTGGAACCGCTCATATCGAGCATCAGGACGACACTGAACGGTGCGGTAGAAGGCTCAAAGCCAATGATCCTTTGCTTTACGCCGTCTTCATAGACCGTGAATGATGCGCGTTCGAGGTCTGTTATGGGCCGGCCTTGGCGGTCAACAACGCCTACGTTCAGACGGACGATCGTCGATTCGACGCTGATCGGATCGTCGATCTGGGCGGCGGCCGCGGCCGTGAAAATTGCTAGAAGGGCCAAAATGAGCGCAAGGCGACACATAGATAAATACTAACACTCAGATGTTCTGAAAGTTAGAATCGCTTGCTGCAAAAAACAAAACTGAAGCCCGGCCGCGAGGGTGCATTCTACTTTGACCGTTGCCTTGCAGTGTTGATCGCGGAGTTATAGAAACTCAGCACGCGGCTGTCGTAGTCGCTGAAGAAGCTATGGTTAGCGTAAGACGACCCAAGTATGGTAGAAATGCCCGAAATATAAGGGGAATACTGGGCCGGAATGACGGATTGCCAGTTGGTATTTCTCGGATTGTCGATAAGGAAGTCCCGGCCGTCGAGAAAGCCGCCATTCTTCAGAGCGTTGTAAATGTTATGTGAATCTGCTTCGGTAAGATTTGCGAGCCGCCAAAATCTCTCCGGATAAACCGGAGTTGCCGGATGAAGGTTGAAACTTGCCATTATCCCGCGTTGCTGAAGGCTCACCGCTTGGTCGTGAGCCCTCTGGTTGCCTTCGGGCCCGACCAGGTCTTCGTCGTCGTTGACAGCCGAGCAGAATATCGTCGGTACGGTCGTTAACGGCATTATTGAGTTCACGCCGAACCCAATATAGATGGCGGCTGCCTTAAAGTTCAGGTAATAGGCGGCCACAGAGGAGAACACGCCGCCGCGCGAAGTGCCTTGAGCAACGATCGGATCAGTTGCCGAGATAATTCCGCGTTGCTGGAAGCTTGTGATCACTGCCTGAATATTTGTCAGGTCCGGGTTATTCGGCGGCGGCAGGAAACTCCAGTAGCCGTTTACGCGATCCGTGCTGTCAAGAGCAATGATCCCGTAACCGGCGGCAACCGCATCGTTCGAAAAAATACGGCTTTCTACGCTTGAAAGAGTCGATTGGGCGCTGCCGCCCGAGCCGTGGAATCGAAAAATGATGCCGACACGTTTCGGCGGGATATAGTAAAGGACGTCAACGCCGTTGATAGTCTCTTCGGTAAGACTCCAGGAAGGCGCCGGCTTATAAGTTGCGGTTAACGCTATATCTTTGCTCAGCGGATTTACGAAGGATGCGGCCGATGTCGGGTCCTCAACAAGCGTCGTGTCGCCGATCCATCTATCGAAGACCATGTTTTCGGGGTCCGGATCCGCCCAAATATTCACGCGTTGCTCGCGAACGCGAACAGTCGATCTGCTTCCGTTCGTTACGGTCAGTTTCGTCTGTGCCGATAAGGCCGTTGCAAGGAAGAGGAAAAGTAGAGGCATGGCATCAATGAACGAGAACGGTACATCATAGGACAATTGGACGTTTTTCAGTTGTCGAAAGTCCAAATTTCGGCTATGAGGTCTGCCGTGCCTCTCTGAGACGGCGATCAGCAGATCGTGAAGGGCGTTATTTGCGTCGCGTAGCGAGCGGGACGCCCAACCAAAAAATTGGCATTTCCCCTCGAAACCTAAAAAAGGGTCTTAACATACGCCTTGTTTTCTAATATACTTATCTGTCTGACAAAACGTCACGTTAGCAGTCAACTTGCGTGGAATGCAGCTACTTTTTCGCCCAAAATTCTGTGCCAACTGCGGAGAAAAGGTTGTGCGTGATGACTGGCATATTTGGACAAGCGGTCGATTTTGCGAACTTTGTGAAACAGAGTTTCAGGGTCGGGAGATGGCATGGCGAGCGGCGTGTGTCGGTGCGGTCCTGTTGGCGGCGGCGGTAAGCTTTGCTTTTGTCGCTCCGGCGAAACCGGTCGAAACAAGACTAGTCCCCGCGGGCACGTCGCCGGGGACGCCAAAGGCTCTTCTAAGCAAAACGGAATCAGCGAAACTTCCTGCAAACCAGGTCAAGGAGCAAGTAGTAGAGCGACAAACATCTCAAGCGGTCCCGACGCAAGAACAAAAGCCTGAGGTGACCGCATCGGAGCCGACATATATGTGCGGAGCCGAAACCAAGAAAGGAACGCCGTGCACCCGCAAGGTCAAGGGAAACGTTAGATGCTGGCAGCACCGCGGGATGCCCGCGATCGTGAGTGCCGAAAAATTGCGGGTAGAGTAGTTCCGTCTGATAATTTGTTGTTTAATCTTAGGTATATGTCGGCAAGTCGCCGACCAATGACGAAATGAATCCGTTGTCCCCAAATACAATGATCCAGGATCGCTACCTGGTCGTTCACTTGATCGGTAAAGGCGGAATGGGCGAGGTGTATCTTGCTGTCGATCAACGGCTGGGCAGTGCCGTCGCCTTAAAGCGGACGAGTTATGCGAGCGATCCGGCTCTTGCCGGTGCATTTGAGCGCGAAGCCAGGATCCTTGCCCGCCTTCGCCATCCTGTTCTCCCTAAGGTCAGCGATCATTTTGTCGATGGCGGAAATCAATACCTGGTGATGGAACACATCGCCGGTGACGACCTTTCTACGAGGCTTGAGGCGACCGAGAAGCCTTTCCCGGTAAGCTGGGTGATGTTTTGGGCGGATCAGTTGCTGGATGCTCTAACTTATCTGCATTCTCATCAGCCGCCGATCATCCACAGGGACATCAAACCGCAGAACCTGAAATTGACGGATGAGAATCACATAATACTTCTGGACTTCGGCCTTTCGAAGGATTCCCCGAATCAGACTCGGAGCACGTCGGGGCAGTCGTCCGGCAGTGTATTTGGTTACACTCCGCACTTTGCCCCAATGGAGCAGATCCGCGGGACAGGCACAGATGCACGCAGCGATATTTATTCTTTGGCCGCCACACTTTATCAACTGTTGACCGGTGTAAAGCCTGCAGATTCACTTACGAGAGCCGACGCTGTTCTCAATGGAAGCCCTGACCCGGTTCAAGCCCTGCACGAAATTAATCCGGAGATCGCGAGCACGGTTTCCGATGTCCTGATGCGTGCCCTTGAGATCACACAGGATCGGCGGTACAAGTCCGCGGCTGATATGCAGCGTGCGCTGAGGTCTGCCTATTCAGATATGAAGGATGCGATGTCGGCCCAGACCGTGATGGTGCCGACGCCTGTCGTGCCTGATGTTGCTTCGAGCGCCGAAGTTCCTCCGGTCGAGCAGACACCTCCGCTTGATGCAACTCTGCAGATGGACGCTGTTCCGCTTGAGGCCACAATGCAGGTGGATGCAGCACCGGTCGATTCGGGGCCAAGACAGGCTGATATCAAAACTGAAGTATTTCTCGCGCATCAGATCGAGGTGCCTGATCAGTCTGAAGGTTCGGCCAACGGTGGGCAAAGCTATCAGGGCGATGCGACCGTGCCGCTGATCTCTTACACTCCGGAGGCCAAGGAAGAAGAGGCTGCAGAAGAGGTGCTGCCTGTGCCGGCCGAAAATGTGATGCCGTCGGCGGCGCCCGAGTTCTTCACGTCGCCCAATATTGAGGCCGACGCGCCGAAACAGGATTTCGGAGCTACTGAATCGTTTACGGCTGAAGAGATTCCGGAGGTTGAGCCCGCGGCAGCGGAAGCGGTCCCACCTTTGCCGCCTGTTCCCGGTCCGCCGGCGAAAGCGAAGAAATCGGGGTCTAAAAAGGCTGCCGTGATGCTCCTTTTGCTCGGCGGGTTCTTTGTCGTGGTGCTTGGCGGCGGTGCTGCCGGTTGGTATTTCTGGCCGACCATTATGGGGACGGTCGGAGGCGATGCCACTCCATCACCGACTCCGATCGTAGAGGAGAGCCCTTCGCCGACCCCAATAGAAACGCCATCTCCGACGCCGGAATCAACACCGGACGAATCGGCAAACGCAAATTCGAATGCGTCCGTTGACGTCTCTCCGACTCCGACGCCGGTAACTACGCCTGAGGTCTCGAATCCGGTCGATCGACCGGCCGATGTGCGGCCTCAGACAGATACGAGAAAGCGGCCGACGCGAACTCCCGCGCAGAGGCAGTCTCAAACTCCAAAACCCCAGAAGCCCAACGGCGGACGTACTGACATTTTGCAGTAGCGTTTTGATTGAAATTATGAAGCCCGTTCATTTAAGGAAAATCGCAGCACTTCTTTTAATAGTCCTGGTCGGCTCGGTCGGGGCCGTACTCGCCCAGTCCAAAAAGGACAAAAAACGGGCTCAAGAACTTGTGCTCGCGGGTGACAAAGCGTTCAGAGCGAGGAACTACCGTGACGCCACCGCAAGTTATGGACAGGCGATCTTGATCGTGCCCAATAACTCCTACGCACATTACTGGAAAGGTGTTGCTCATTACAACCTAAAGGAAAACGCGGATGCATTGCGCGAGTTCGATATCGCTCTAAGCCAGGGCTTTAAGCCTATCGAGGTCTATCGAGTTCGTTGGTATCTGCATTACGAGGCGAAAGAGTATGAGGCAGCACTGAGCGATGTGTTAAAGGCGATAGAGATCGATCCCGACAACATTGATTTTAAGAAGGGAATGGGTGAGATCTATTACGCGCAGGGCCGGTATGCCGATTCGCTCCAGACCTTTCAGGCAATTGTCTTGAAACAGCCTAAAGATGGTGACGTTTATTACAACATTGCGCGGGCTCAAGCCGCAATGGGAAATGCGGTCGAGCAGGGCAATGCTGCCCAGGCAGCCCTTTCGAATAACACTCGCATGATCGGCGAGTCTTATTTCCTGTTGGCCGATTCTCTCCAAAAGCAGGCAAAGTTGGACGCCGCTATCGATAACTATCAAAGGGCGATCGCTGCTAAACCGGAAAATTACCAGGCATATAAGAATCTCGCGGATGTTTACCGCAGTATGTCGAACTTTAAAGCGGCCATCGAGGTTGCGAAAAAAGCAATTTTGAAATTCCCCGACGACGGAAGCTTCTACACGGATGTATCGTGGTACTACAGCCTGGATAACGAGCCCGCGAGGGCCGCTGAAGCAGCTAGAAGTGCCACAAAGCTCCTTCCGAATCAGTACCTCGGCTATACGAATCTATGCCGTGCTCTGAATGATCTCAAGGATTACAGCGGAGCGGTCGCGGCCTGCAACACTGCTCTCAAACTTAATCCCGGCGATGGTGAAACTTATTTCTATCTCGCACGTGCGTATGACCTGGCCGGCCGAAGGGCTGATGCGACCCCGCTTTATACAAAGGCAGTGGTTGGACTGGAGGAGTTTGTTAAGCGCAATCCCGATTATTCGGACGGCTACTACCTTCTTGGTAACGCCTACTACGCTGACAATCAGACGGACAAGGCCATCGAATCGTACAAGAAAGTGATCAGCCTGAATCCGGGATTCTCGAGAGCAAGGTTCAATCTTGGAATGGTTTACCTTCAAAAGAAAGACAAGACATCCGCAATGGAGCAGTATTCTGCCCTTCTTCCGATCGATCCGGCGTTGGCCGGCAGGCTAAAGGCAGAGATCGATAAATCGTAAGTTAGTTGCGGGATCTTTTGTTCGGCGAGACGACCACGTTCTGGATCTTTAGCACGACCTGTACGTCATTTCCTCGGCCATCCAGTTTCGCAGGGACGAAAGGCGTCGATGAGAGATGATCTTGTAAGGCATGCTCAAGGTCCTCGACCGCCTGCGGATCGCTCGCCGGCTCGACGACGTCCGTGATCTGAGCCAACCCGTTGCCAAAGACCCTGGCAACGACAACCATCTCATCATTCTTTAGATTCGATCCCGAAAGGCCTCTTGTCATTGCGACTAGGGCTCCCTGCGGGTTGATGCTGGGTGATTCCGCGGAATACGCCAGTCGCTGATTTGCGAAATCGGCGGCAGAGACCGAATCGCGAGAGTTTGCAGGACGCCCAAAGCTACCCACGTTCGGCCGCGGTGCATTGGCCACTATAGAACTGTTTTCACCGAGGACGCCGGAAAGCAGATAACTGAATAGGGCAAAGCCCACGAGAACACTCGCCAACGAACTTCCAACGAGCGGCAAAAGGTTCTGCCGCCAGGCAAATCCGTTAAGCCTGGGGAATGAGAACATCGCCGGCCTTGCGGCAACGATGGCCCTGACTTTTAGGTCTTCACGCAATGCCGCAGGCAGTTGCGTCCTCGAGAGTGATCGAAGGGCCGACCGCATTTCTCTATATTCAAAGAGTTCCTGCCGGCAGATCGGGCAGATCGCGAGGTGTTCTTGCAGAGCGTTCTCAAATTCACGGGACAAACATCCATCGCCGTAAAGCGATATGTCCGACCGAATGTCGTTGCATTTTAATACGCTCATCGTCTAAACCTTCATATCAGACAAATGGCAGGCTGACCCCGGTTGGCGTTCACGCTGAACGACAACACGAACCCGACAGAGGTTGCGGTTTTATTTCTGCTTACGGAACCATTAAAGACATCAGGTCGGTAGGGAAGCAAAATCGATTGTTGCTGGTCGATCAAAGTCCCCACCGTTTTGCGTCTTCTGCTTCGTTGGCGGAAATAAAGACTCGTTCCATCGGACTCGTTTTTTTTGACCTCGTTCGTTGGCACCGATCGTTGTGTACAAAAAATAAACCCGGGGTGAGTCTGCCATTTTCCTGATTATCAAAAATCCATCAACTTGCTCCGAAGCTCTTCTCGAGCACGGGCTATGCGCGACTTCAATGTTCCCATATTGATATCGAGAGCGGCGGCGCATTCCGCGTATGTCAATCCTTCGATATCAGCTAGAACGATCGCTTCTCGATATATTGGCTTCAGCGTCGAAAGGGCGTCTAGCAGGGCCGATTCTCGTTCGCGTTCAAGGGTATCCGCTTCCGGGCTCGATGCGTTGCCGATGATCGTGTCCCCAAGAGTGATTCCCGTTTCGCCTATCGGTTCATCCAGCGACATCGTATTTGCACGCCGCCGCCTTCTCCACCATCTGGCTCGGTTCCGAGACTGATTGATCGCGATCCGGATGAGCCACGTCTTCAGGCTGGCGTCTCCGCGGAAACCCGAGATGCTCCTAAATGCCCGAAGAAACGTCTCCTGCGTAAGGTCCGCCGCCTCCTCGCGGTCCGCGGATAACCTGAACGCAACTGCATAGATCGCACCGGAGAATCGTTCGACCATCGTTTCGAACGCAGCCGCATCGTTCGCTTTAAGCTTGTCAATAAAACCGTTTTCGGAATGGCAGTTGTCGTGATCTGAGGCAGAAATGGCGCGGGCCAACTCTTCGTCGCCAAAGGTTGTTGCCTTGCTAAAGAACATTCCGCTCATTTTCCTCAAGTCGAAAGAGCCATTTTCCACAAACGAATATGCACGATTTCCGGCATATTCGATCACTTTGACACCGTCGGCCCAATATTGTTCCACAAAAGAGTGAAAAAGTTTTCCGGTGTCACACCACTGCATTTTCCTGTGCTTATTTGCTCTTCGCTGCAATTTGAGCTAAATTAACACTTTTGAAAAACGCCCGTTAAAGGCAATTATACAACGAACGAGCAAGATCGAATTGCAGTTTTTTTCATAGAGCATGGCAAAGAAGAAAAGACGTTTTGGCCCGGTTGAAGGGGCTGATGATCAACCGAAAGATGTGACGTACGAAGACCGGTTCCAAAAGACGGTCGGTCGCGGCGTCGAAGGTTTGGGTAAAGCTGTCGAGGGCCGAGGACGAACGATCCTATACATCATCGGGGCACTCGTCGTAGTCGGGATCATTGTGTTCGTGATCGCTTCTTGGTCGCGCCGCTCGAGTTCGGAGGCTCAGACGGCCCTCGGGCAGGCGATAGAGATCGCAGAGGCTCGTGTGTCAAGCGTACCGATGCCTGCCGGATCGACCGAAAAGACGTTCAAGACGGAGAAAGATCGTGCCGATGCGGCTATCGCTGCGTTTCAAAAGGTCGTCGATATGGGAAGCGGCGCGGTTGCGGAAAAGGCGAAGTACTTTATCGCGATGAACAAGCTTTCGACCGATCGTCCGGGCGGGATCTCAGATCTTGAGGCTTTGTCGCAAGGGTCGTCCGACACGGCGTATTTGGCGAAATTCGCGCTTGCTCAGGTCCGAACAGATGACGGCCAGTTCGATCAGGCCGCGAAATTGTACGAAGAACTTGCGGGCGTCGATAATCCCGTACTGTCGAAGGAGACGATCAACTTTAATCTTGCCGGCGTCTATCAGAAGCAAAATAAGACGAAAGAGGCCGCAGATCTCTATTACAATATCGTCAAAGCCGCAAGCGAGGCGAAGAACGCAGACGGAGAGCCTGCAGCTCAGACAGAGACAGCACGCACCGCTCGCGAGAAACTGACGGAGATAGCTCCGGATCGTGCAAAAGAGATCGCCGAGCCCGAGGCCGCCAATCCTTTTGGCGGCTAGGATCCAACCGAGTGTGTTAGGTCTGGCCTTTTTTCCCTATCGCCGGTCTGCTCTTTGTCGTACTCTCACTTCTGAGCCATGAGAGAAACCATACCAGCACCGAATGAACTTTGTGAGGAAGCAAAGCTTTCTGAGGCCGTTGGCGTGCGGGCGCCATTCAATTCTTACATAACTGCCTTTCTACTTGGTTCGTATGCGTGCGCACTGCTCTTCTATGCAGAGTACGTCATCGCCGGCTTCGTTGCCTTCACCTTCTCGTGGGTGGTCGTACCTTTCCTCGCGGCATCCGATCACATCGTTTTTAACGGCAAGCGTATCTCTCGAACCGGCATCGTTCCGGTTCTCTGGGCAAGATTTAACTCGAATCGGAATTCTCTTAGGATCAGCGATATTGAACAGGTAGATACGCAGGCGATCCGCGTACTGCGTCGAGGGAATCGCGTTCATTATCGTTACCGAACTTCGGTTCGCGGTCGGGGGGTCGCGTTTGCCTTCACCTCGCATGGGGAGAATTTCCGTCGTCTCATCGCACAGCTTTTGCCTCGACTGAGCGAAGACGTGCTCGATGCCAGGTCGCTCGACCTGCGTTCGTATCCATTGGATCCGAAAGAGGTGCTGATGAAGGCTTCGTTTGCAGGGATCCCGAGCGCGGATGTCCTGAGGGAAACCGTTATGACGCGTCCCTCAAAGATGCGCGGCAAGGTCGAGATCGAATTGGATATCTCAGGTGACTGCGAGAATCGAGCCCGATATTTGGCCGACCTTGGCAACGAGCTTCGGCTTTCGGGACATTTGGTGAGGGCCTTGGAGTGTTTTCGCCGAGCCCTTTTGATCCAACGGCGAGATGGGCGCTTGATCTATGATTTTTCGCGGTGCCTTCATTCGCTCGCTGCCACAGAACGCAGCCAAAAGCTTGCGCGGCGATCTCTAGCGGCGTTAAAGCTTGCAGAACGTTACTCAGCCGGTAATGCGGCACTTCTTGCTCGTATTGGAGAGGGATTTGCACAGATAGGCGATTGGCGGAGTGCCGAGAGTGCATTCGGTCGGGCGGTAGAGGCAGGTGGTGATACCTTCCTTGCTTCTCGAGGCCTCGCTGAGGCAGCGTTGCGAGAAGGGAAGATAGCCCATGTGATCCACAGGTTCGCCGCCGCTGCGAACACGACCCTGTCTCCGGCGCTTCGGCGCTGGTCCCTCGATGAGGCGAGCTACTATAGCAATCTGAATTCTGACGAAACCTATATGGAGATGGAGGTTGGCCGCGTGAACCTCCTTGGGTCGCTCCAACGCACGCGGCGGACACTCCTTCGAATCTCTTCGTTCGGCTTTTTTGTTGTTGCCGTAGGCGTCACGGGGGCGGACGCCTTTATCACGAATGTCGGACTGGCCGTAGCGACGTTGGCACTTGCCGTTTGGCTTGGCCTTAGGATCTCTTCCGGCCTAATGGCGGAACGCATCGCATACGACGACGTTGCAAGCGAAGATTAGGGTCTAGCTCACGCCCGGTTAAGCATTCCCGTCCATCTGTATTCCGGCTTCTCAAAGCCTTCATCCAATTTCTTCAGGATAAAGTCGGTCATATTATCCACGATCCAGCGGTGATTGTATTCACCGACCGAGGCGAGTTCGGCGTCGGGAGCAGGATTCATAAAGTCGATCGCATAGGGAATGCCGTCCTTGATCGCGAATTCGACCGTATTCAGGTCGTAGCCAAGCGCCGTGCAGAGTGTCTTGACGTCCTGTTCGACGCGAGCGTGAAGTTCAGGCGTCAGGTAGTTATCGACATTCACATACTGCATTCCGGAAAGATAGGGCTTCGACGGGTCGTAGGGCATAATAAGCACCTTTTCCATGCCGACACAGTAGCAGCGGACGAATTGATCGTATTCGATGCCTTCCTGCAGCGTCATGCAAAGCGTCCCGGACTCGTTGTATTCTCGGAGCAGCTCCTCAGCGTTGTGAAGTTTTGAAACGTTCTTCCAACCGCCGCCGTCGTGCGGCTTCAAGAAGGCCGGGAAGCCGATATATTCAACGATCTCATCCCAGTTTAGCGGGAATTCAAGATTACGCAGCGATTCGCTCGTAATGTCCTTTATGTAGCTCTGCTGCGGCAGAAGTATGGTCTTCGGGACGGCCACGCCGATCTTCTTGGCAAGCGAAAAATTGAAGAACTTGTCGTCCGCCGACCACCAGAACGGGTTGTTTATGATGTACGTCCCTTCAAGGGCCATACGCTTGAGCATCGCCCTGTAATAAGGAACTTCGTGCGAAATTCGGTCGATGATAACGTCATAACGTTTTGGCTCGTCCTCACGAATCCCGCCGACATTTACCATCTCAGCAGTAACTTTGCCCGCACCCTTTTCATTGATCGTGTTAATAATTGATTCCGGGAACGTAACTTCACGTCCCACTAAAATTCCTACTCGCTTCATAATAATTATTTCTTCTATCGGTAGTAGCCAATATCTCTCCACTAACTGGAATCCCTGATTTTAATAGATACACTCGACGCACGCAATATCGGGTCGAACGATGATGCAGACGCCTACCGTTATGGCGATGGAGAGAGAGCTAGCCGACTTCGGTGAGCAAGAAAAGCGTGCAAAGTTAAATGGTGCAAGTCCCGTTCTGGGGTGACCGAATCGATCAGGTTTCACGCTTGCCAAGTTGTAAACTCTTCTTAGCTCGAGTCTCTACAAGCGTTTTTGCTTGAGTCTCATTTCGGTTCCTCAGCGCAGATATCATCAGTCGGCGCCAGCCTGCACAATGCCTGTCGAAGTGCAGAGATCTGGGTTCGCTGGGTTTCGATCTCCATTTTCAGAGAGTCGTTCTCTTTTTTGAGTTCGTTGACCGAGTTAGTTAGGACGGTCGTGAACTGTCTGTCTTTCACATCCTCGACGGCGCCGGACGTGCAGGTTGAGATCTGGTTCGAAGCATTTCGACAAAGATGAACGGAGCCCGGTGCTCCAAGACCATAAACTACCACCACGTCCGCTCCGCTCGAACGGCCAAGGGCGATCGTATTGCTGGTATCAACGGTCGAGCCCGAGCCTATCGCAGTGGCGAAGTTGAGACTGGCGGAAACAGGATTCGCGTTAAATCCTATCATGGTGTTATCTGAGCCAGTAGTGTTGATTTGACCCGCGATAAGACCAAAGAAGGAATTCGTGCCGCCGATCGTGTTGCCCGAGCCCGCCCGTGAGCCAAAAAAGGAATTGCCGGACGCAGTGTTGTTTTGGCCGGCAGAGGTGCCAAAAAACGAATTGTTGCCGCCGGCTACGTTGCTGAAGCCGGCAAGACTGCCAAAAAAGGAATTGTTGCTGCTGGTTGTGGTGGCCCTTCCCGCGGCAGTGCCGAAAAACGAATTGCCGCCGCCACTCGTGTTGCTTCGGCCCGCGTCAAAGCCAAAAAAGGAATTGCCGCCGCCGATGGGGTTGGCGAGGCCCGCATGGACACCTGCGAACAGATTGTTGCTTCGGATGGAAAGCAAGCGATCTCCGCCAATGTTGTATTGCGTAGCTGCATCGAAGATATTTGCCGTTCCGGTTCCGTCGATATTGAAGTTCGCCGTTCCCTGCGGCCCGGCATTTTGGTTCTGGACGTAGTTCGCACTGCCGGATGGAACACCGGCGACAGGTATCTCACCACTCACCACACTTCCGTCCACGCTCCCGATGTGCCCGCTAGCCACGCATCCGACGCAATTTGCCGACAGGCTGTCGGCTCCGAGGGAATTTAGACTCCTGACAGCGTATGGGGCGCTAGAAATCGGCTGGCGTGGGGTAAGCGGCGTGTATGAACCTCCGCCCGATGCCCTGACGGCGATCTCCAGAAAACGGCCAGCTCCGGGAAACTCCGCACCAAAATCAAGCTGAACGGTAAAGACGCCGTCCCTCACCGGCACGCCGAGGACGGTCTGTGTCGTGCCAAGCTGTGTCCCGCCGCTGCCGGCATCAAAAAGAGCGAACTCCAGATCGTAAGCGGCATTTGCGGGTAAAGATCCGTCAAGCAGTCTCCCTTGATACGTAAACTGCGTCGTCTGAGCTGTCGCTATCCCAAAAGCGATCGCAATGACAAAAAGCGTCGAAAGAAACCTTCGATTGATCGTAGGCATTGTCTGCTTGCCCTCCTTTAGGCTATTTTGTTGGTCTTTTTTTGAGTAAGGCAAGAATACACGGAAACGATGACTTGTCAAGCGGTCGGAGCGGATGAGCGTTCTCATCCGCCTCTTTCAGGTACGCCATCGCAATATTCTGTCCTGACCCGCGGAAAAGACGAGATGTACAATTTGCGAAGCCCGATGCGGGGAAGTCGTTGGCGGATCTTAGGTCTTATTTGGTTCCGGGAGCAGGTCGTAATTTCCCATTTCGCGGTTGTAGCTGTCGAGTTTGCCCATTTCGTCGGCGGTCGCGTCGAGCATCTGCTTCGTCATCGCGATCGAGTCGGAAAGCTGCTCGAAATCAAGCAGCGAGAATTTTTCTGGGGTCGTGATCGTCACGATCTCGTCATTCAGGTAGCTGAAGAAATTCTCGATCGATTGGAGCTGCCCTTCGACGAGCTTGACGCTGCGTTCGATCTCATCGAATGAAGCGATGCGGCGTTTAAGGATCTCGACGTTGGTCTGCTGAATGCGGCGTGTCTTGTCGTCGCCCGCACCTTCCATCGCACGGAAAGCCTGCGAGAGTTGATTGTGGACTGCCTGCCGATTGATCGTCTTTAGGTGCTGTTTCCGTCGCCTGTAAGTGTCGAGAAGGTCAACGAAATCCTCCCAACGCTGATCCAAAGCCTGCAGATTCGACGGCAAGCGGCTTGCTCCGGTGAATTTGCGATAATTCTCCTGGATCTTGTTCTTCAGCCAGCGAAGGTATTCGACGGCCTCGCGTTCACGCGGAGTGAACGTCTTGATCAAACCCTCGCGGTTCGCAATATGGGCGGCGAGCAGTTTTTGCTGGTGCCGTTCTTCGACGAGACGGCGATACGTCGGAAGATTCGGAACCGTGACGAGATATATCGCCTCGGCGACAAGCGCGATAAGCAGCGGGATCACGCTTCCCGTAAAAACCGCAGCGGCAAGAAAGCCTGCGAGAGCCCAAAAATTGAAAGGTTCCTTCAAAGCTTCCTTTGCGTAGCTTTGGTTGAACCTTTCTACATCCTGCCGATATTTGGCAATGTCAGCCATATTTTGGGCGTGTTCTCCTTGAGAGAAGTTAGTTCGATTGGCCGCTTTCCGTTTCGTTGACGATGACGTCGTTCAGAACTTCTGCCTCAGGCCGAGCAGGCTCGCCGGCCTCGATCTGCTTTGAAGCAGGCGGTGTTCCCGCACCAAGCATTCCCATTTGCTGCTTGTATGCGAGCAGTTTGTCCTGGAGCTGAATGTCCATTGCCTCGCGTTCGATATCCTGCATCTGCGAATCGACGGAACTTGCCCCGAGCTGAAGTTTCGCTTCGGCGGCGGCAACGCGGCGGTCGATCTTCTCACGCATTTCGTTGAAAGTGGAAGAATCGTCGCCGATGTTGAAGGAATCCATCGTCTGCGCGAGCTGCTCCTGCAGTTTCGCCTGTTTTGCGGCCGAGATAAGCTGCATCGCCTCGGCGGTGCGCTTCTTCATATTGAGGACGTAATTGTCTCGTGCTTTTAGAGCCTGCTGCGAAGCGACGCCTGCGTGTTCGGCCTGAACGCTGGTGCGGTCGAGATCCATTTGGGCCTGTTGGAGTTGTCCGATGTACGCGGTCGCAATGTCGTCGCGTCCCATCTTAACGGCGGCCTTGATCTTTGAATCAAGCTCGACGACCTGGCCCGAAAGGTTCTCTTTCTGCTTCACGAGCAGGCGTTCGGTGGCCATGACCTGGGCGACCGAGTTGTTCAGTTCGGGCACGCGGTCGCGCATGTCCCTGATCGTCTGCTGTAGAACGAGTTCGGGGTTCTCGATCTTATCGAGTGCCGCACCTGTGCTTGCACGGAAAACTCTCTTTATTCTCTGCCACAATCCCATCTTCGATGTGCTCCTCAATTTATGCCAAAGGTGCTAACCTTTGGCGAAATGCCTTACGTAAAACGCTTCCGCAAAGTTGCAAATTCAATCCTAAAGTATAGCAGGAAATGCGTGATATCGAATATCCAAACATCATTGAGAACTAAGAATTGCGTTTGACCATCGAGCTTCGACGAGACCGGATGCAAGGAAAATAAAATCTCTCGTTCATACTAATGAAAGCGACATTTCGTGCATCGAAGTCGTAAAGGAAGGGCCGGTTGCGGCCATAAGGCTTTATGCTGCAACATTTAACTACATAACTTGAGGATCCAATGAAGACCACCATCACATATCTCCTACTATTTTCGATCTATCTGGGCATTTTTTCACCGATCACAAATTCGGTCAAAGCACAGTCTGTCGCGGCAACGGCAGCCGAGCAAGATCAGCCCGAAACTGGCCTGAGCTTTCGCCTGAGCGAAGGTGAGGAGACCGCTGAAACGCGTGAAACACCGCCTCCCGCGAACGCCGATCCGCTTTCTGCCGACGAGACGAAAGGGCTTGTCGGCCGGCTGCCAAAGATCGGTGAACAAGCCGGCGACCAGCAGGACGCGGCCTTGAGAGCCGGTTCACTGCCGGCACCGAAAAAGGGCGAGAAGATACCGGTTCCATTTCCCGGCAAAGGCGACGCCGATCGACCGCAGATCGATACGACGAAGGAATTGGCGGTCGTTCGCTACGCTCCGCAAGGCAAGGTCGAGCTTGCTCCCGATATGAGCCTTACGTTCTCGGAGCCGATGATCGCGGTCACGTCGCAGGAAGAGGCGTCTAGATTCGTCCCCGTCGAATTAACGCCGCAGATCGAAGGAAATTGGCGTTGGCTTGGGACGCGAACCTTAAAATTCGATCCTGCGAAACGCCTGCCGATGGCGACGGAATTCAAGGCCAGAGTGCCGGCCGGCACCAAGTCGGTCACGGGCAAAGCCCTAAAAAAGGACGCCGTCTGGACGTTCTCCACACCAGCACCGAACGTGAAGATGCCGATGCCGACCGAGAATTGGGGGCCGCAGCGGCTGAACAAGATCATCTACATCGGCTTCGATCAGGCGATCGATGCCGAGGCCGTCCTCTCGCACATTTCGGTAAGCGGTGCGGGCCGTAAGCTGAAAACCCGGCTTGCAACCGCCGAAGAGGTCGCGTCGGATCCGTCCGTCGCCTCTGCCTCAAAGCAAGAGCAGCCGGGAAGATGGTTGGCTTTCCGTGCGATCAATGCTGATGGCGGAACCGATGCTTTGCCCGCCGATTCAACGATCGGCGTTACCGTTCACTCCGGCACGCCCTCGGCCGAGGGCCCGCTCAAGACGGAGAAGGATCAGTCATTCGCCTTTCGGACATATGGCGCGATGAAACTCGGCCAGTACTACTGCCGGTATCCGTCTGCGGTCAATTGCTATCCGGACGACACGTTTACGATCCAATTCTCAAACCCGATCGAGGGTTCGAAGTTCGACAAGTCGATGGTCCGCATCGAACCGGCACTCGAGAACGCGAATATTTATGCCTCCGGGTACGCCATTTACGTCGCCGGGTGGAAGAATCCGAATACGAAATACCGCGTGACGGTCGCTGGCGGTCTGCCTGATGTGTTCGGCCAGACGCTCGGCAGCGATGTTACCGTTCGATTCGAGGTCGGGAATCCGCCGCCCTCGCTGATGGCGTCGAGCAAGATGATGCAGGTCCTGGATCCTTTCGGTCCACGGCAATATTCGGTGTACTCGATCAATATCAGGGAACTGCGCGTACGGCTCTATGCCGTTCAGCCTGAGGATTGGCCGAAATATACAAAATATCTTCGCAACGAGAGGGCATCGTCCGGTGAGCCGGCAGCGATCCCCGGAGAGCTTGTTTCGGATCAGAAGGTAAAGGTAAATGCCGAGTCGGCGGCCAAGATGGTCGAGACGCGGATCGGTCTCGACAAGGCCCTGAAGGGCGGCTTTGGCAATGTGATCGCCGAGATCGAAGACACCTCCCCCGAGAAAGACGAATATGCGCGGCGGCGCAAGACCGTATGGATACAATCGACGAACATCGGGCTCGATGCGTTCGTCGATAGCAATGAACTCGTCGGATTCGCGACCGATCTTAAGACGGGCAAGGCGCTCGCAGGGGTGAATTTTCACATTGCGCCTAATGGTGTCCAGGATGTGAGATCCGCCGACGCTGAGCCCGGCGGAAGTTGGCTCAGCAACGCGTGGGCGTGGATATCGAGCTGGGGAACATCTGATCCGCAGGCCGCGACCGCGACGGACGAGAACGGCGATCCGCTTTCGATAATTTCCATTCCTGAGACGGAAACTCAAGCGTCATCCGCAACCGGCATCGCGCGTCTGAGCCTTCCTCAGAAGCAGTCAGACACTGAGAATCTCCTTATTGCGCGTCTTGGCGACGACACGGCATTTGTTCCGGAAAATTCCCAGTACTTCTGGCAGCAGCGGGGAAATTGGTACGAACAGCCATCGGGCAAACAGGTTTCGTGGTTCGTTTTTGATGACCGACATCTGTACAAGCCAAAGGAGGAGATATCGGCTAAAGGCTACGTTCGATATATCGATACGAGCGAGCTCGGCGATGTCGAGAAGGCGGCCGAGATCACCAGAGATGCAAAGAAGGTCAACTATGTTGTCAGAGATTCTAGAGGTGCCGAGATCGGAAAGGGCACGACCGAACTGAACGCATTCGGGGCATTTGACCTAAAGGCGAAACTCCCCGACAACGCAAATCTCGGATATGCGCGGATCGATCTTGAACTGCTGAATAACGACGGTGTCAGGATCGGGACATATTCGCACAGTTTCCAGATACAGGAGTTTCGACGCCCCGAGTACGAAGTGACGGCAAAGATGGAGACCGAAGGGCCGTATATGATCCAGGGTTCGGCAAAGTTGAGCGTAAACGCGAAATACTTCTCGGGCGGCGGCCTCGCAAAAGCACCTGTGAAATGGACCGTAACGGCGAACCCGACGAACTTCACGCCGCCGAATCGCGACGATTTTACGTTCGGCGTATGGACGCCATGGTGGAGAAGTTTCTACGGAAATAGCGGCAATAGCGAGACGAAGACTTTCGACGGCGTAACGGACAAGGACGGCCGGCATCTTCTCAAGATCGACCTTGACGCTGCCAATCCGCCGCGGCCCTACAACGTCTCGGCATCGGGAGCCGTTACAGACGTGAACCGACAGACCTGGTCAGGCAATACGAGCTTTATAGTTCATCCGTCGTCGCTTTACGTTGGGATACGAACGCCGCGGACATTCGTCCAAAAGGGCGAGACGATCAAGGTCGAATCGATCGTCACGGACATCGACGGCAAGATCCAGACAGGCCGTCGCGTCGATATCAAGGCGGTGAGGCTCGAATGGACGAACGAAAAAGGGAATTGGATCGAGAAAAACGTCGATCCGCAAAACTGCGCGGTTACGAGCGGCGAGAAGGCACAGACCTGTAATTTCGTCGCCAACGAAGGCGGACGATACAAGGTCACTGCGCGCGTCGTGGACGATAAAGAAAGGCCGAATGAGAGCGAGCTGACGATCTGGGTGCCGGGCGGCGAGCGTCCGAAGAATCGCGATCTCAAGCGGCAGAACGTCGATATCATTCCTTCTCAAAAGGAATACAAGCCCGGCGATACCGCTGAGATACTTGTGCTTTCGCCATTCACTCCCGCGGAAGGCGTGCTCACGCTGCGGCGTAACGGAATCGTCTCGACGCAGCATTTCAAGAGCGAAGGCAATTCCGTAACGCTGAAGATCCCGATCCTTGAGGCATATATGCCGAACATCGAGGCGCAGGTCGATCTCGTCGGTGTGAGCGAACGCGATACCGGCGGGCTGAACTTTACAAAGAAACTTCCGCCGCAGCCTGCGTATGCGTCAGGCAGCATCGATCTGAAGGTCTCGACGGAATCGCGAAAGCTGTCAGTAACGGCCGATCCTGCGGATCCTACGCTTATCCCCGGCGGCAAAACGAAGTTAAGCGTTGCGGTAAAGAATTCTGCGGGAAACCCTGCGGCGAACACCGAGGTTGCTGTCGTCGTCGTTGACGAAAGCGTTCTCTACCTTGCAGGATACACGCCGCCCGAACCACTGCCGAGTTTTTACGCTCACCGCGGCCCGGGTGTTAGGGAATTTCATTCTCGAGACAATATCGAGATCGAGAGACCCGAACTCGTTGCGTCGTTTTTGAGGTTGACGCCTACAGATCCGACCGAAACCAGACTGCAAACGAATCTAACTCAAAGGCTGATCGAATCACTTCCAAAAGGAACGACATTCACGAGCATGCTGAGTGCGGCGCGAAGCGTGAAGTATGAGATGAAGGCAAGAGCAGATAGCTTCCAGATTGACGGAGCGTCTGCCTCGGAGGTGGCGGTCAGGGGAGCCGATAAGGAGTCGGCACAGATCACTCTTCGGCAGAATTTTTCGGCTCTTGCGGCATTTATGCCGAGTGTGAGGACAGATGCGAGCGGCAAGGCCGTTGTCGATGTGAAGCTGCCGGACAATCTGACGCGTTATCGCATCATTGCGGTTGCGGCTGATGACGGGAAGCGTTTCGGCAAGGGCGAATCTTCGATCACTGCACGCAAGCCGCTGATGGTGCGGCCGAGCGCTCCGCGGTTCTTGAATTATGGCGATAAGGCGGAAATTCCCGTTGTCATACAAAATCAATCCGACAAGGATATGAAGGTCGATGTCGCGATGCGAGCTTCGAATGTGAAGCTGCTCGACGGCGCGGATTCTGCGGCAGGAAAGCAGGTCGTCGTCAGGGCGAATGATCGCGCGGAAGTGCGGTTTGCGGTCGAGACCGAAAAGGCCGGGACGGCGAGGTTCCAATTCGCGGCAGCATCGGGGGAATATTCCGACGCGGCCGAGATCTCGCTGCCTGTCTGGACACCGGCGACCAGCGAGGCGTTCGCGACATACGGCACGGTCGATCAAAATACGTCCATTTTCCAGCCCGTGAAGGCTCCAGCGAACATTATCCCAAGTTTCGGCGGACTCGAGGTTACGACGAGTTCGACGCAGCTGCAGGAGCTGACCGACGCGTACATCTACCTCGCGAAGTATCCTTTCGCGTGCTCGGAACAGCTTTCTTCGAGAATGATCTCGACGGCCGCATTGCGCGACGTTCTGACGGCTTTCAAAACAAAGGATATGCCGAAGCCTGAGGAGATCGAAAGCGAGTTCAAGACAGATATGAAGGCTCTTGCTTCGCGCCAGCGTTCTGACGGAAGCTTCGGCCTTTGGACGAGCGCTCCGGAGCGATACCAGTGGCCGTTCCTGACCGTGCACGTGGTCCATGCGATGGCGCTTGCCAAGGAAAAAGGTTACGACGTGCCGCAGGATGCGATCGAGCGGGCGAAACCTTACCTCAGGGACATCGAACGCTACTATTGGTTCGATAACCCTAAAATTCGTTGGACGATCTCGTCATACGCCCTTTACGTGCGTGCAAAACTCGGCGACCGCGACGTCGCAAAGGCGAAGACACTCCTTGCCGAAGCGACGGTCAAGGAAATGCCGTATGAGGGCCTCGGCTGGCTGCTGTCCGCCTTTTCCGATGATCCGAATTTTGCGGCCGAGAAGACGGCGATACTCACATTCCTGAACAACCACGTTACCGAGACCGCATCGACCGCGAATTTCGTTACAGAGTACGGCGACGGTGCGTGGCTGATAATGTACTCGAACCGACGTGCAGACGGCGTGCTCCTAGAAGCGCTGATAAAGGCAGATCCGCAGAACGACATCATCCCGAAACTCGTTCGCGGCCTGCTCGATCATCGCGTCAAAGGTGCCTGGGCGAATACGCAGGAGAACGTCTTTATTCTGCTCGCTCTCGACCGCTATTTCGCGGCGTATGAGAAGGTTACGCCGGACTTTGTCGCGAAGATGTGGCTTGGTGATACATACGCCGGCGAGCAAGTGTTCAAGGGACGTTCGGTCGATTCGAAGGTGCTGAATATTCCGATGTCCTATCTCTTGAAACAAGGCGGCACGGCCGATCTGATCCTCGACAAGAAAGGGCCCGGAAGGCTCTACTACCGAATCGGGATGAAGTATGCTCCGAGCAGTTTGAAGCTCGAACCAGCGGATTATGGATTCACCGTGCTGAGGTCGTACGAGCCGGTCGATAAACCGGACGATGTGAAGCAGAATCCGGATGGATCGTGGACGTTCAAGACAGGAGCGAGGGTGCGTGTGCGTCTTACGATGATCGCGGAATCGCGTCGGTATCACGTCGCACTCGTCGATCCGATGCCCGCGGGCCTCGAAACTTTGAATCCGGAACTTGCCGCGACCGAGGAGATCCCTGACGACAAGAAGCAAACGCCGCTCATAACCGGCGGTTCGCTGAGTTACGGCAGTTGGTTCTGGTGGTATCGCGCTCATTGGTTCGAACACGAGAACTTCCGCGATGAACGTGCCGAAGCCTTCACATCGCTTTTGTGGGAAGGCGTGTACAATTACTCGTACGTAACGCGGGCGACAACGCCCGGAAAATTCGTGGTCCCGCCCGCCAAGGCCGAGGAGATGTATCATCCCGAAACCTTTGGCCGCAGTGGCACGGATTCTGTTACGATCGAGTAACTATGAAGCTCAAGTTTTTCGTCGTTTTCGCAATTTCGGTCCTTGCCGGCGCCTGTTCGTCGGCGGGGACCGATACCGTCTCGAATCAGCCGCCGCAGACGAACGCAAATGTCGCGGCGGCATTTTCCAACAACTCGCAAAAGGCTGCCGCGGACGCGAATGCGGCCCAAGCTTCGGCGCTTGCGGCAGGTGAACCGACGCTTGCCCAGTGCTATCAATCGAAGGTCGCGGGCAAAACGCTAGTGCGCGAGCAGACATTCATTTTCGATCACAAACCGTACGAAAGATCGTGTTTCGTGACCTTTGCGAACCCTGATGAGATGGTCGATGAGCGCGACGTGCCGCGAGGTTCGACCTTCCACATCTTCACGAAAGGCGAGGATATGTTCGAATTCCCGGACGCTTTCAACGGCCAGACGGCGTGCTGGGTCGAGGCACTGTCTTTTGACGATCTGAACAAGGACGGCCTCACCGACGTCATAATGGCCGGCAAGTGTTTGGGCGCCAAGGATTCGTATCCGACGAACGCTATTTTCGTGAATGTCGGCAAGGGATTTTCGACCAACGAAGAGGCGAACGCCGAACTCGACGATCTAAAGAATATCCAACAGATACGGGAATTCGTCGGCAAGAACCTGAAACGGTTCTTTGATCGTTAAGAAACCGAAAACCAAAGCTACACAATTCACAATTCGCGATCCGCCGATCGTGCATTTGTTCATTTTGTTCATTTTGTGCGGTTTGTGTCGATTTGTGCGTTTTGTGTCGTTTTGTGCGGTTTGTGCTTCGCTAGGGTGCGTTAGTTCGTTATGATAGCGAGCGTGGAGAGAAGGCCGGTAGCGGCCGATCTACCTTGGACGTTGTGAAAATTTACGAGAAAACAATTGAGATCCTGCGGCTTGAGGCAGCGGCCATCGAGAACGTGGCGTCACGCATCGCACGCGATGCGGTCGAGAAGGCGGTCGAGATCCTTCTGAACTGCAGCGGCAAAGTGCTCGTTACGGGAGTCGGAAAAAGCGGCGTGATCGCGCAGAAGATCGCTCAGACGATGACGAGCACGGGCACGCCCGCGATCTTCATTCACCCATCGGACGCGATGCACGGCGGACTCGGCATCTTGGCGGAAGGCGATGTCGTTCTCGCTTTGAGCAATTCGGGCGAGACCGAGGAGCTTCTCGCGATGCTGCCTGCGATCGCCCGGCGGGATGTTGCGTTGATAGCGTTGGTCGGCAACGCGGGCTCGACACTCGCACGTTCTTCGACGGTCGTTCTCGAAGCGGCGATCGACAAGGAAGCGTGTCCGCTGAACCTTGCGCCGACATCTTCGACGACCGCGGCGCTTGCCTTGGGCGACGCCATCGCGATGACGCTGATGGAGGCAAAAGGCCTGACCGAGGCCGATTTTGCGGTGAATCATCCGGCAGGGCGTTTGGGACGGCGCTTGACGATGCGTGTCGCGGATCTGATGCAGGAGAATCCTGCGGTCGCTCCCGATGCGGGCTGGATGGAGGTCGTCAAGGCGATCTCCACATACGCTCTCGGTGCCGTGAATGTCGTCGATGAGAGCGGCGGTCTCTTGGGGATCGTAACTGACGGCGACCTTCGACGAACGATCGAGCGCACGGCGCCCGACCGGCTTGAGTCATTGACGGCAAGAGCGATGATGACCGCCGATCCGATCGCGACGAGCTCGGAAACGCTCGCATTCGAAGCCTTGCATATCATGGAAGACCGAGCCTCTCAGATCTCCGTGCTGCCGGTCGTTGATGCTGAAAAGTGCGTCGGTCTGCTCCGCCTGCACGACATCGTCCGCAGCGGCATCTGAGCTTCTCCGGCGAACGCGGCGGGAAGGAGGGTCATCTCACGAGCCGTATATTATGAAACGCACCTTCTTTAATGCAGCCTTAGTTTTGATCGTTCTCGCTGGTTTTGCGTCTGCCGTTTCGGCGCAGCGGACGGAGGTTACGCTGACCGTCAACGAGCAATTCTTCGACGCGCTGATCGATGCGACGTTCAAGAATTTCGATCCGCCGGCTTTCCCGATCGGCGGCGGTGCGGTCGCCTCGAACGATACGAATTTTGTCGAAAGGCTGATGCCGTCCGCGTTCGGGCCTTCGGCCGGCGAGGAGATTCTGAATTGCGGGACGATAAAGGTCGTGCGCGAGACCGGCGGCGTGAGCACGGCCGTGCGGCTCGGCGAGGGCCAGATCCGCGTTCCGCTCGCATTTAACGGGAACTACTCGATGCCGTTCGTCGGATGCGTGGATTTTGCGGGCTGGGCCGACGCGGTCGTGAATCTCGAATTCGATTCGGCGAATCGCAGGCTCCTCGGCCGTGTGAAAGTAACGAGCGTGAATATGAACGGCACGAATGGCTTGGGCGGCAGCCTGATCGCGGACCTCATACAAAGCTCGGTTGACCGCAAATTCAACCCGATGGAGATCCTCACCCTCGACAAGGTGTCGTTCGGACTGCCGATTCCGAACACCGGCAAACTCAAAATGAACGCCGTCGGCATCCGCACAGAGATTCGCCCCGGCGTGATGAACATTCACATCGTGTATGAATTTTCAAAGGACCGAGTGCAGTGAGTGGTGAATGATGAATGATGAATGATGAATGATGAGTGGTGAATATTCGTGACTTCGTGGCTTTATTTGCGTGCGGAGCACGCGTTAAGAACGGTAGCTACACATGGAGCCGCAGGCGAAATGTGTAGGATGTGTCAAGAATATTATCCCGAGCGTGCCGAGGAAGATGGTTCTGCCGTTTGGCCTCGGAGGTCGGACGACAATGAGAGACAGGCGGCGGCGCTTTATGAAACCGGGAAGATGAGAAACTTGAGTCTGTCTTTTCATGCGTGCGCACAACACGGTGCCCGCGTTTACTGTTATATCCAGTTGCCGATCGACCGAGAAGAGGCTGACCGGCTTTTGCTCAACAGCTCGTATCTTAAATTCAGTATTCGAAGTCCTCTTCGAGAGGCAAAACCGCAGGAGGTAAAGCGGCGGTGTATCGATTGATATTTGGGGCGAGTATCGTACTCCAGCTCATTGCTTCGGCTGGCTTCTTGATCGATGAAGGCCGAAAGCGGGCCGCATCGGAGTTCTCCAACGAATGTCTTCTATGTGTCTTCTTCATAGCAGGTGCCGCGTCGCTTGTGTGTGGGCTACTTTTTCTGTTCTCGGACAGTCTCATTTGCAGGCTTCTATTCGCGGCCTCACTCTCGCTCGCTGTTTTATCAGACGCCCTTATCCTGCTTAGGGCGTATGAATTGCGAAAGTCGGTTGAGGCGCTCCCGGCGGAAATGCTTCCACTTGCCGACGCATACTGGACGTGGTTCAGGTATCTAGAGATTCTACTCGTTGCAAGCGCTCTCTTGGCCGTTTTCGCCGGGGTCAGATATCTGTCATCATCCCTCTGGAGAAAAAAATAGCTCACGATTAGGGCAAGCCGGAGATACCACTGGTAAGTAGTGTGTCTCAGGGAATTGCGATTGCCGATTTCGAATTTGGGATTCTTGGGTCGGACCGCAAGCTCCGTTAGGAGCGAAATGTTTGTAGGACGAACCGCAAAATGAACCCACTGAAGCTCCGTTAGGAGCGAAAGGATAAAGGCGAAAGGATAAGGGAGAAAGTTGAGCTTCGAGGTCTTGTCCCTGAAAGGGACGGATAAAATAGCGTAGGGTGAAACCCTACGTTTTCGGCGACAATAACATCCCGCTCCCTGAAAGGGAGCAACAAGGAACTCAACCGTCGCTGACGCGACGGTATGGTATTTGGCACTATGATCCGTGGGTTGCACCCACGGCTACATTCAGGGGCCGCTCACGCGGCATTGTCTTCGTCCCCGTAGGGGACGACGGAATTTAGCCTAGGGTAAGGCCGCCTCGGCCGCCACCCTGGGAACCCGTGCCAAAATAGATCCCTGAAGCTCCGTTAGGAGCGACAGAAGTTTGTCGGCGGCCGAGCCGCCTCCGAGAATTCATTTTCCGTCCTGCACCACGCCGTAAACGACGTGGCAATTCAAAGGCAACGCCCTTACTAGCGTGCGGGCTTCTGCAAACCTGGCCGCCCGCTGATGCAGGCGGTAGCGACTTTTGAACGCCCGCTGCTCCCTCCACCCCGGCCTTCGGCCACCCCTCCTCGGGCAGGAGGGGAGCTGGCGGTTCAGACAGATGACACTTGGGCTTTAGGCGGCGGCGCCCTTTTTGTCGAGGATCCCAAGGTATGGCACCCAAGGGCCGACATTAGCTTCGTACCGGCGCGCCATGAATGTCGCGATCTGGTGAATGTGGTTCAGATCGTGGACAGCCCAGGTGGCAAGGAGCTGTTCGAGCGTGACCTTCCCAAGCTCCGGATGAAAGCCTTCGAGAGCGAGATGCTCTGAGGTCAGTTCCCAATTTAGCAGCTTTGCAACGTTCTCGCTCCGCAAATGGGCGAACTCTTCGAGCAGTTCGTTGAGGCCTTTGCCGGCCGAGCGCTCGAATTGAGCCATTCTGTCGAACTTTTCGAACACGCGTCCGTCTTTTGCAAGAATGATCTCTGCCCGCGGTATCCAATCCGTCTCTTCAGCGTGGATCAAGTGGCCGAGAACATCGTAAGGGGACCAATCATTGAAGCCGCCTCCAAACTGGGTCCATTCGGGTGAGAGCTCTGCCAAAAACCGTTCAAGCGTGTAAGGAGTTTGACGCAGGATCTCGACAGTCTTTCCGATATCGAATCTCATACACTTCGCACAATATACTGACTCTTTGATAGAATCAAGCGTTTAGGATAATGTCAGCTCCACTTGTTGCGATCATTGGTCGCCCGAATGTAGGTAAATCTACTCTTTTCAACCGCTTGACAGGCTCCAGAAGGGCCATTGTCGGCGACGAACCGGGCATTACGCGCGACCGAATGTTCGGCGAAGTCGAATGGCGCGCCCATCGATTCAGGCTTGTCGATACGGGCGGTATCGTGCCGGACGACGAGGCGGTAATCCCTTCAAACATTTTCAAGCAGGCGTCATTTGCCATTTCGGAATCCGTTGCGATCATTTGGGTCGTCGATGCCAGGGCCGGGATCACGCCGCTCGATGAAGAGATCGCCGTACTCCTAAGAGCGACAGGAAAGCCTGTCTATATTGCGGCAAATAAGGCGGAAACACGCCACGTCGAGACGGAAGCGGGAGAATTTCACCGTTTCGGCTTTGAGGTCGTGCCCGTTTCGGCGGAACACGGAAACGGTGTCGGCGACCTGATCGACGAGATCTTCGAGGATATTGATCCCGAACCGGAGGAAGAGAAACAAGAAGAGCGCGAGATCCGCCTTGCGATCATAGGAAGGCCGAATGTCGGTAAATCCTCGCTCCTCAATAAGCTTCTTGGCGAAGAGCGTGTGATCGTTTCGCCGATCGCCGGAACGACGCGCGATGCCGTGGATACGCATCTTGAGTTCGAGGGCAAGAAATTCCTGCTCATCGATACCGCCGGTATCAGGCGAAAGGGGAAGACGACCGAGATGGCGGAGAAACTCTCGGTCATAATGGCGAAAAAATCGCTCGAACGAGCCGATGTCGCCATAATCGTCATCGATGCGGTCGAAGGCGTCACACACCTTGATGCGACGATCGCGGGTTACGCTCTCGATTCAGGATGTTCGATAATCGTCGCGGTCAATAAATGGGATGCGCTCGAAGAAAAAGAGACGAACACGATATACGAGTTCGAACGCGAATTGCGGCAGGCGATGAAATTCCTTGATTGGGCGCCGATGGTCGCGATCTCGGCGCTTACAGGCCAGCGAGTGACGAAGATCCTGCCGCTCGCGATCCGCGCACACGAGGCGAGGGACAGGCGAATACAAACGTCGCGGCTCAACCGATTCTTTGAGGACGCTATAACGCAGCCGAAAGGCGGAACCGCTCCGGCGCCCGTGAAAGGCGGTTTTTCACGGCTGAAGGTACAGTTTTTGACGCAGGCCGGAATTCGCCCGCCGCTATTTATCCTATTCACTTCGGGAGGCAAGGCCGGGCTTCATTTTTCGTACTTAAGATACGTCGAGAATCGATTGCGCGAGGAATTCGATTTTTTCGCGACGCCGATACGGCTTGTCGAAAGACATAAGACGAAGGGCAAAAAGGGAGACGCGTAACCCGTTCATTCAGCGATGGACCTATTTATCCTCATTCTCAGGCTGATCTTCGCGGGCGTCTTTGCGACCGCCGCGATCGGCAAGGCGTCCGATATCGAGGGAAGCCGCAAGTCTCTCAAGGGCTATGGCATTCCCGAAAGCACGACCCTTTTCTTCAGCATTTGGCTTATCGCGGTCGAGCTGATCTTGAGCGTTGGTTTCCTGTTCGTTGACACGGCTTGGGGTGCGGCAGCGGCAGCGGTGATTCTTCTAGCGATCTTCACGGGCTTTCTGGCGTATCAGCTCATTCGGGGAAATCGGCAGAATTGTCATTGCTTTGGACAGCTGATGTCAGAGCCGACCGGGGCAGGTGCGATAGTGCGGAATCTCGTGCTTCTCGCGGGCGTCGTGTTTCTAGCCCTTCGAGGAGCGGAAGGGCAAGGTGCTGCGTATTCGAGCCTTTCGCGGATCGATGTCGCGATCATCCTCGAACTCGCAGTGTTTGCGGCAGTTCTGCTGTGTTTTATCACGCTGCGGCGAATGATCCTCGATGCTCAGGCAGGTGTTTTTGATGAACATGAACACTCGCACGGCGAGGTCGAACGCGATTCAGGCGCATTGACGGATTCGCTGCCGATCGGTGCCGAAGCTCCGCGTTTCACGCTGCCGAATACCGACGGCGAACCGGTCTCGCTCCAGGCGATGATCGATGAAGGCTATCCGATACTGCTCTTTTTCGTCGGATTGACGTGCACACCTTGTGCATCGATGATCGAGGATTTTCATTCGTGGCAGAATGAATTTCGGCAGGGATTTAATCCGATCTTTCTCAGCAGCGGCGACGCAGAGGCGAACGAATTGAAATTCGGCGACGCCGGCGAACTGGTGCTGCTCCAAGAAGCTCGCGAGGTCGCCGATGCGTATTTTGCGCGTTGGACGCCGTCGCTCGTGGTGATCGGCCGCAACGGAAAGCTCGTGAGCAATGTCGCGGCGGGCGATATAGCGATCCGCAGCCTTGTCGAACGAGTGAGGCGGGCGGATTTCTCCGATGAGTTCCTCCATTTTCCGATCGCGGGAGCCGGCCATTCGAACTTTGTCGGCGAAAAGGCAGCGGAATTCTCACACACGGCCTGCGACGGCACCGAGATCTCGACTCGTTCGCTGTCGGGCAAGCGGACGATGCTTCTCTTTTGGGGCGAGAACTGCACTCACTGCAAGACGATGCACGACGAATTCTTCGACTGGTTCGCAAAACGTTCGACCGGCGAACCGGACGTTGTCGTCTTTACCGACGACGCATCGCTCGAAGCAAAAATGCCGGGTCGCGTCGTTGCTGATGAGAATTACAAGCTTGCGGCAAAGCTCGGAATGTACGGCACGCCTTCGGCCGTAATGATAAATGCGGACGGTGTCTTTGAATCCGAAACCGCCGTCGGCCCTGCAAGCATCTGGGCTCTCTTGGGCCAAAATAATGTCAACTGAATCCGCGAAAGCTATCGATTGGAATGTTGAGGCTTCCGATGGCGAGGCACGCGCCGGCGTGCTTCGAACCCGCCGCTCTGTGATCGAAACGCCCGTCTTTATGCCGGTCGGAACGCAAGGTGCGGTCAAGGGAATTCGCTTCGAGTCGCTCGAAGACGAGCTCGACGCACGCATCATCCTAGGCAATACGTATCATCTTTTTTTGCGGCCCGGCGTCGAAGCGATGCGGCATTTCGGCGGGCTGCATAAGTTCACGAGTTGGAAAAGATCGCTGCTGACGGATTCAGGCGGTTTTCAGGTGTTTTCGCTGACGGATCTGAGAAAACTCACGGAGGAAGGTGTTGAATTTCGCTCGCATTTGGATGGCAGCAAGTACTTTCTGTCACCGGAAGTTTCGATGGAGGCTCAGGCTGCATTGGGAAGCGAGATCGTGATGGCGTTCGACGAATGTCCGCCGGGCGATGCCGATCACGCGACGACGAAAAAGAGCCTCGACCTCACGATCCGTTGGGCGATGCGGTCGAAGGCAAGATTCGACGAACTTCAGGCAAATGGCGAAGATCTCGGTTTTGTCTCAGATACAGAAGGCCTTAGCGGACGGCAGGCTCTGTTCGCGATAGTGCAAGGTGCCGGTTACGACGATCTCCGGCTCGAAAGCCTCGAGCGTACGGTCGGGATCGGGTTCGACGGCTATGCGATCGGCGGCTTGAGCGTCGGCGAAGAGAAGAGCGTGATGTATCGCGTGCTCGAAAATCTTGCGCCGAAGATGCCGCAAGATTCGCCTCGATACCTGATGGGCGTCGGAACGCCGGAGGATATGCTCGAGGCCGTCGGCCGCGGCGTAGATATGTTCGACTGCGTCATTCCGACGCGGAACGGCCGCACCGGAAGAGCCTTCACGTCGCAAGGGAAGTTGAACATCCGCAACGCGAAATTCCGGCTCGATGAAGCGCCGCTCGACCCTGAGTGCAGCTGTTCAGTGTGCGGACGATATTCGCTCGGATACCTTAGGCATCTCCAGCAAGCGGGCGAGATGACGGCCGCAACTTTGATATCGCATCACAACGTCGCGTTCTTCCTGGGACTGATGCGGCGGGCGAGAAGGGCGATCATCGATGGCCGATTTCAAGAATTCCGGCGAGAAGCCCTCGAAAAAATGGCGTCCGAGAGTCCCCTCGGCGTTTGATAATCGCGTTTTAGTTGTATATCATTTGCTTTTTGTCTTTAGAGGGCACGCTCTTTTTTACCGATGAACATATTGCTTTTTTTCTTTCAGGACTCGGGTGCCGGCTCGATATTCGGGCTTGTGCTGCCGTTGCTGCTCATGGGCGGCATTTTTTACTTCCTTGTGATCCTGCCGCAGAAGCGCCAGAAGCAACAGTTGGCCGAGTTGGTTGCATCTTTACAGATAAATGACGAGATAGTGACCAATGGCGGCATCATCGGCCGCGTGAAAGAGATCCGAGCCACGAGCTTTGTCATTATGAGTGCCGAAAAGACGCTGATCGAGATCGGAAAGGCCGCCGTCGTCGGCAAAAAGGCCGAGAGCTAAAGCTCTGCAAGTTTGATAGCACGTATTTTTAACCAATGAAAAGAACTGGGTTGTGGATCAGGACGGGCGTAATTCTCGCCATCACGCTGGTCGGAATTTATATGGTGTTTGGCCCGCGTCGCATGCCGACGTCGGCCGACTTTACTTGGGAAGGGATCAAGACGAATCTTGCCGAGAATATCAATCTCGGGCTCGATCTCAAGGGCGGCTCGCATCTCGTGATGCGCGTAAAGCTCGATGATTACCTCAAGACGATGACCGAGAATAACGCACAGGCGGCGGTCTCGGCGATTCAGGACAGCACCGAACCCAAGTTTCAGGTGACTAACAACGCGACGGTCGCAGAGAATGGAAATTATTCTTTCAACGTGACCTTGGCCGACGGGACGGACCTCAGCGCAGTTGCCGAGGCCGTGAAAAAGAAGGTCGATCTTCAGACTTGGAATGAGACCACTTCGGGTTCGACGATCTCATGGACGCTGGGTGCTGCGGCGCAAAATGTCCTGAAAGTCGATGCGGTATCGCAGGCAAAGAAGATCATCGAGAGCCGTATCAACACATACGGCGTCAAGGAACCGACCATACAGAATCAGGGTTCACCGACTTCGGGCCAGATCCTTTTGCAGATGCCGGGCGTTGACGATCCTGAGCGTGTGAAGTCGCTTATCGGTGCGGAATCGAACCTCGCGTTGATGAAGATCGTCAGTGCGGCAAACCCTGCACCTGTAACGACTTATCCAACGGTCGATGCGGCAAAGGCATCGCTTGGCGGAACTGTTCCGGCAAATCGCAAGATCCTGCCGTACGCTGAGCGTGACGAACCGACGGCGGCCGGACAAACGCCGGATCAGAAGGCTCCGACGAGGTATGTGGTGGTCGAATATCCGGCGGTCGTTGACGGAAGCGAACTTCGAAACGCCGAAGCAGTTTCCCGCACCGGCGCCCAGGGCGATTACCAGATCTCGTTCCAATTCAAGCCTTCGGGTGCACAGAAGTTCGGTGAGTGGACGGGCAAGAACATCAATAACTATATGGCCGTCGTCTTGAATGACGAGGTCAAGTCCGCGGCGTTTATCAAGTCGCAGATCTTTGACAGCGGCGAGATTTCCGGCAAGTTCACAAAAACGTCGGCCGAGGACCTCGCGTTGACGCTGAAATCAGGTGCATTGCCGGCGAAGATCGTCTATCAGGAAGAGCGAACGGTCGGGCCGAGCCTTGGTGCTGACTCGATCCGCTCTGGCGTCGAAGCGTCGCTTGGCGGCCTTGGGCTCGTTATCGTCTTCATGCTCTTTTACTATCGCGGTTCGGGCGTGAACGCGGTCGTGGCCCTTGTGCTGAATATGCTTCTGACGATCGCCGCACTCGTGCTCATACGCTCGACGCTTACGCTGCCGGGCATCGCGGGACTGATCCTCGGTATTGGTATGGCCGTTGACTCGAACGTGCTGATCTTTGAGCGTATCCGGGAGGAATTGAAGGCCGGATTTGATATTCCGACGTCGATCGACCTTGGGTTCGACCGGGCCTTCGTGACGATCATCGATACGCATATTACGACGATCATCTCGTCAATTATCTTGTATATGGCCGGCGGTGCCGGCCCGATCCGCGGCTTTGCCGTCACCCTCATCTTAGGCTTGCTGATCAACCTGTTCACGGCCGTTTTCGTATCGAGAACGATCTTCAACTGGGAGTTGAGTTTGCGGCCGAAGATGGACAGGCTAAGTATCTAGGTTTTCTATGCGGGACGGGGAAGCGTCTTGATGCTTCCCGTTTCGAAAGTGTTAGTGATTACAGATGTTAAATCCTTTTGACAACTTCCATTTCGATTGGCTTCGCCGTCGTCGTGCATTTATTGGTATTTCGATCGCGATCATGATCGCCGGACTGGTCTCGGCGGTGGGCCGCGAACTTACTCCGGGCGGCACGGATTCCTTCAATATGGGAGTCGATTTCAAGGGCGGAACGATCGTGACCGCGAAATTCAGGAACCGCCCGACCGACGACGAGATACGGGCGGCCCTCAATAATTCCGGCGTCGGCGATCCGGTCATCCAGTCGTCCACGAACAAGCCCGATGAGGTCTTGATCAAGATACCGCTTCTTGAGGCGGAAACGAGCCCTGAGGGCGTTTCAGATCAGGATCATACGCTGCAGGTCCAAGCCGGCCGCGCAGAGGTGAAATCTGCGCTTGATACGTTCGGTACTGCCGCTGAGGGCGACGCAACGCTCGATACGGCCCCTGACGCAGCTTACAAGATCATCGGAACGGATTCTGTCGGCGCCATCGCCGGATCGCAGCTTAGAAATCAGGCGGTCATCGCGACGCTTTTGGGCCTCGTGGGCATACTTGTTTTCATCGCTTTCCGATACGACTGGACATACGCTGCCGGTGCGGTCATCGCCGTATTCCACGATGTGATCATGGTGCTTTCCTTCTTCTCGATCTTTCAATGGGAAGTGAATTTGACCGTTATCGCGGCAATTTTGACCATCGTCGGTTTTTCAGTTAACGACTCGATCGTCATCTTCGACCGTGTGCGCGAAAATGTCCCGATGCGGCGCCATGATTCACTGTTCGAGATCACGAACGATTCGATCAACCAGACGCTTTCGCGAACGGTCATCACTGCGGGCCTTGTTATCCTTTCGGTGCTTGCTCTCGTGGTCTTCGGCGGAGAGGTCTTAAGGAGCTTTTCGCTGGCGTTGCTCGTCGGCTTGACGCTCGGCTGCTATTCGACGATCGCCATCGCGAGCCCGATCGCCATTTGGTGGCAGTCAAAATTGGGTGATTCGAAGATCAAAGATGCGCTTGCGCCTTCGACGACTAAGGGTGAAAAGCTTGCGTCTTCTTCGCGTAGATCCGTAACGCGTCGTCCGGTAACGCGGTAGTTCGACGCGGGCGCAAAAAGGGTATGGCGGAAAAGCCGCCCTTTTGTAATAAAAAGCATTATTCATCTTGACTTTAGGGTTTCAAACTTTTAGACTTTCCTACGTTGCTGGTCAATTAGAAAGTTTGTTTAGCTCGTATCCGAATTCGCAGTTAATGCGATAGGTGTCGGGTTTCCCGTTTTGCGAATTCAGGCAGTCGGTTGACGTTCAAGCAGCCCTCGCCGATAATTCGGATCTCATCGATCTAAACAACAGGATATCGTCTCGTCGCGTCGCCCTGATCCCATGTTTGCGGCTGCAACGAGAGCAGGTGCGGCTACATCTAAGTTTTGAAAACGTTTCGTGACCGTTGACCTCGAATTTGGCACCAAGAGGCAGAATGGAGGATTAAGATGCTTGATCAACTAGTAGAGTCTAAAAACAACTCGCCGGAAAACCGACGAAAAGGAGCACTGTTCCTGGTGTTCTTTGTGCTGGTTCTCGCAGGGTTGGTAGCGGGCACGACCGTTAGCCTGTTCGGCAAGGATTATGGAATGGGCACCGGAGACCTTGAGCTTACCGCTTTGGTCGCACCGCCGCCGCCCGATGAGGCACCTCCGCCGAAGGAGGAGAAGCAGCCGGAGCAGAAGAGAGCCCCGGATGTCGATATTCGCAAGGAGCTGATCGCGAACATCAACACGACGCCGCCTGACAAGCCGCCGCCGATCACCACTGATAACAAAAAGGTCGTCGCCATGCGCGAGAACGTTAAGACGATGCAGGGGAATCAGGACGTGACGAACTTGGCGGCCACCCAGCAGCGCGGTCAAGGTGCGGTAGCTGGAACGACGAATACTTTCGGTGACGGAAAGACCGCAAACGGTGATAAGGACGGCAACGACGATATCGATGCTCCTCCGCCGACGCCAAAGCCGGTTCCTAAGACGGTTTCGGGCGGTGTGCTGAACGGTAAGGCCGTCAACCTCGTTCAACCGCGTTATCCGGCTACCGCTCGTGCGATGCACGCTTCGGGAACCGTAACTGTCCAGGTGCTTATCGACGAGCATGGGAACGTTGTTTCTGCAACGCCTGCGGGCGGCAATCCGCTGCTCGTACAGGCTGCTGTCGAGGCGGCCCGACGCTCGAAGTTCAGCCCGACATTGCTTTCGGGACAGCCCGTGAAGGTCTCCGGCGTGATCCGGTACACGTTCAATCCGTAAATTACGGATAGTTGGCGACGTATTCGCGGGATGCCGCTCCTGACGCTATTAGGCCCGGCATCCCGCAAATTTTCTGCAAATACAGAGTAAAAATATCTTCGATTTCTTTTTGGAGGAAAAACAATGACACTTTTTATGATGTTCGAGGGAGGCATTTCATTCGGCCTCTACGATATCGTGCACAGCTTGACGATCCCCGGATGGGGCGTGGTTATCGTTCTGCTTATCCAGTCGGTCTATATGATCGCAGTGGGTATTGAACGATGGCTCACCTATAACAAGGCAAAGACGCAATCCCGTCAGTATGCCCCGAAGGTCGCTCAGGCGCTCAAGACGAGCAATATCGACGAAGCGATCAATATCAGCGACCGCCACAAGGATTCGCACCTTGCNNGCCTTAAGGAGTTCTCAGCTCACCAGAGCAACTCGGAGATCACTGATCTCGAGATGGAATCATCCAAGCGTGCCCTCGAGCGTGCCATTGCCGTGAAGACGGCTGAACTGAAGCGCGGCCTCGCAGGCCTTGCAACGGTCGGCTCGACGGCTCCGTTCGTCGGACTCTTCGGTACGGTTATCGGTATCATCGGTGCGTTCCAGGCTTTGAGGACCAACGAGACGGCCGGTATCGGCGCGGTCGGCGGTGCTATCGCTGAAGCCCTTGTAACAACGGCAGGCGGTATTCTCGTCGCAGTTCCTGCGGTGTGGCTTTTCAACTATTTCACGAACAAAGTTACCAGCTTTGGTGTCGAAATGGAGAACTCGGCTTCTGAACTCGTTGACTACTTTATCCGTCAGCGCGGAAAGAATCTGAAGGGCTAGGATCGCAGCGTTCTCGGCTTTTTTACAAAAGCCCGAACTAGGAGATGGTTAATTATGAGTATGCAGGTCGGCGGAGCCGACGAATACAATTCGGATATTAACGTAACTCCGATGGTCGATATCATGCTGGTGCTCCTGATCATCTTTATGATCGTGACACCGCTGCTTCAGTCGGGCGTGACAGTTAACCTGCCGCGCGACATGATAAGCCCGGATGAGGATCCGGATATCGCAAAGGAGTCGTCAGTTGTAGTTGCGATCCCGAATTCCAACAACTTCTACATCGGTAAGGAGCAATACCCGATCGATCAGCTTGGTGACATCATCAAGAAGAGGATGGAAGGTAAGGCACCTGCACAGCGTATCGTCTATATCAAGAGCGGTATCGATGTGGATTACGGAACGGTCGTTCAGGCGATCGACACTATCAGGCGACAGGATATCGACAAGGTCGGCCTCGTCGCGGATAAGAAGAAGGGAGCCCCTGCTCAGCAGGGAGGCTAACGCAAAACAACTCGGAGCAATGAAGACGGACCGAAAAGGACCTCTCTGATTCATTGCTCCCGGGTACTGAGGAGTTTATATGGGAATGTCAACCGGCGGCGGTGACGGCGCCAAACCAAATATCAATGTGACCCCGTTGATCGACGTGCTGCTTGTGCTGCTCGTTATCTTCATGGTCATTACTCCGCTGAAGCCTAGCCGATTTGAGGCGAAGGTCCCGGCCGAGAAAAAAGATCAACAGGATGTTGTGGTTCAGGCGAACCCGTACACCCTTGTCGTCGCGATCAATAAAGACACTAAAGGCGTAACCTTGAACAACGAGCCTTATGGCGATGTGACCAATACCGAAGGCCTTATCGCAAAGCTCAAAGAGGTTTTCAAGGAACGTGCTGATAAAGGCGTCCTGAATGAGAACACCAACCAGGTCGAGCGGACACTGTTCGTAAAAGCGCCGAAAAGCGTGCGGTACGGTGATGTGGTCCTGGTGATCGACGCGGTCAAACAGGCCGGGGCTTCGCCCATCGGCCTGCAGATCGACGATCTTGCAAACTAACAATTTTGGAACGGGGCGTGGCCTTGTTGCCGTTCGTTCATTCGAGCGGAAGGCGCCTTTGGAGCGATCGGCCTTTAGGGGAAATGGCCTTACGTCCCGGCTCTTATTAACTGGAGTGTAATAATGAGAATCTCTCGTTTAGGAGTTCTAGCGGTGGTCGCAGTGATGGTCTCACTCGGCTCCGGCTGCTCCTTTTACAATCGCGTAATGGCGCGTAAGAACCTCGTGGACGGTGCCAAGGCCTATAAGGACCGAAAGTTTCCCGAGGCCGAAGAGCGTTTTAGGTATGCTGCATCGCTTGACCCAGAGGGTGAGACACTCGAAGGACGTACGGCGCAGCTTTCTCTTGCTCGTACCCTCCATTCGGAATACATCGGAAACCGCTCGGACAAAGGAAAGGCCCAAGAAGCGATCGATGCTTATAAGGTCAGCCTTCCGCAATACCTGAAGGACCTAAAGGAGACCGAGGCGGCATACAATGCGAACCCAGCATCTGCGGATGCGCAGCGTATGTATCTCAATTCGCTGTCGTCGGTGAACTCGACCTCTAGTGCGATAGCGAGCCTTTACGACAATATTCAGATGCCGGACAAGGCTACTGCTTGGCTCGAACAGGTGGCGAAGGATCAGGCATATCCTCCGACGGCCCGTGCCCGTGCCCTCAGCGCTCTTGCCGCAAAGCAGAATACCTGCGCGAGCGAGATCTCAGATACACCTGAGACCAAGAAGACGGTGGCTGCCGGTGACGGCAAGCAGGCTTATCAATACGTTAAGCCGGCGGATGCGGCCCAATTCGCAAAACTGCAGCAGTGCACGACCGACGGTATGGCGCTGATCGATCAGGCGATGGCCCTTGAGCCGGACTCGGTCAAGAAGTCAGGTTCGCTCAATCCGGACACGATGTCGGATGTCGAACTCGCTCTTGCTTCCGAGGTGCTGAAGATATTCCAGTCGGTTCGTTCCTATAAGGCTAGCTTGATCAACCAGCAGGCGCGCATCGCCGAGATGAACGGCGATAATTCGGGACGCGACAAGTTTAAGGCCGACTACGAGACGGCGAAAGGCGCGATGAACCAGTTGGGCGATGTCGTTCAGAAGATCGATGACGCAGTTCAAGCACGAGCTGCGGCCAAGGAAGCGGCCGAGGCGGCGAATGCGGCCAACGCCAACGGTTCTGCGAACGCAAATAAATAATCGGACAGTCGATTTTCCTTCCAATTTAGCGAGGTGCCCATTTACAATTAGATGGGCACTTTTTTTGTAGGTTTGGCCTGGGCGACATGCCTTGCCGAAATACCACCGTATGATCCGGATCGAAGACGTTATCGAGACAGTTACGACGAATCGGCCTGACGCCGACGTCGATCTGATCCGGCGCGCATACCTTTTCTCCGCGCTTCATCACAAAGGCCAAACGCGCGCATCTGGCGAACCGTACCTTGTCCATCCGCTGGAAGTTGCCGAGATCCTTGCCGAGATGCGGCTTGACGAGGTCAGCGTTTCGACGGGACTGCTTCACGATGTTGTCGAAGACACGCTTGTCGATCTCGATACGATAAAGTCGTACTTCGGCGATGAGATCACGCATCTGGTGGACGGCCTTACGAAAATCGCTCACATAAGCAATCTGTCGAAGGAGCGGCAGCAGGCCGAGAATGTCCGAAAAATGGTTCTCGCGATGATCACGGACGTTCGGGTCGTGCTTATCAAGCTTGCGGATCGTCTGCACAATATGCGGACGATGGAATTCCTGAAGCCGGAAAAGCGGGCTCGGATCTCGCAGGAGACTCTCGACATTTACGCCCCTATCGCACATCGGCTCGGAATGGGTAAGATGCGAAGCGAGCTCGAGGACCTTTCGTTCAAGAATCTTCATCCGGACGAATACAAACGCCTTTCCGATATCGTCGAAGCCCGCCGTCCCGAACTCGAAGCTACCCTCGCCCGAATACAAGAAACCATAGAAACAAAGCTGCTCGAAAATGACGTACCGTTCGTATCGGTCGAGGGCCGTGTGAAGCGTCTGTATTCGCTCTGGAAGAAGCTCAAGAAGCAGAAGATCCACATTGAGCAGGTCTATGACCTGATAGCCGCACGCATCATCACGCCGAATGATCGAAAATACTGCTATCTTGCGTTGAGCGTCGTCCACGACATCTGGACGCCGGTGCCGGAGCGTTTTAAGGACTGGATCGCGATCCCGAGGGATAACTTGTATCGATCGCTCCACACCTCGGTGATCAGCGGCAGCGGACAGGCATTTGAGGTGCAGATCCGGACTGAAGAAATGCACCACATCGCCGAAGAGGGCGTTGCTGCCCACTGGAAGTACAAAGAAAGCTCTTTAGGTTCGAGCGAGGATGACGAGAGCCTCGATGAACTAAGAAAAACGGTCGAAAAGCTTCTGCTTCCGCTGGTCGAGACCACCGAGGATAACGAGAATTCTGAAGATTTCATCGAATCTTTGAAGCTCGATCTTTTTCCGAAGGACGTTTATGCCTTTACCCCGATGGGAAAGGTGATTCAGCTTCCAAGGGGATCGACACCCATCGATTTCGCGTACGCTATTCACTCGGTCGTTGGCGATACGTGTACGGGTGCGAAGATCAACGGCCGGATCGTCCCGCTTCGCACTGAGATCCAAAACGGCGACGTCATCGAGATCCTCACGACGCAGAACTCAAAACCCTCCCGCGACTGGCTCAACCATGTTGTTACCTCAAGGGCCCGCAACCGCATCAGGCATTGGATATCAGAACAGCAGAGGCAGGAATCGGTCGATATTGGGCGGAAGCTGCTGGAACGCGAGGCTGAACGTTTCCGGGTTTCGGCTAAGAAGCTGGTAAATAACGAGGCCGAAATGAAACGCATTGCCAGCGACTACGGCCTCAGTCGTCCGGACGATCTTCTTGCGTCTATCGGCTACGGTAAGACTTTGCCGCGAAATGTACTTTCGAAGTTCCTCGGTACGGAAAAGTTCGAAGAGCTCGATCCGGAGAAAAAGTCACCGACGCGGATCTCTGCCGGCGTCAAGGCCGTTAAGAAGTTCATTGGCCTCGGCGAAGATGCGATCAGCGTCAAGGGCGTCGAGAATCTGCTGGTAACGCGAGCGCGCTGCTGCAATCCGCTGAGAGGCGAGGACATTATCGGTTACATCTCTCTCGGGAAGGGCGTTGTTGTGCACAATAAGCGGTGCAAGAACGTGCGGCAGCTGATGGTCAACCGCGACCGGATCGTCGATGTTGAATGGGCCAAAGATCGCGACGGAGAGATCCAGTCCGTCCAGCTGCTTGCAACGACCGAGAATCGCACCGGGATGCTCGCCGGTATCACGAATGCGATCGCAGAGATCAAGACGGGAATTCGCGATGCACGCGCCAATGTCTCGAAGGAAGATATCGGACTGATCGAAGTAACGGTCGAGGTCCACGACAAGAAGCACCTCGACAAGGTGATGAGCGCCGTCCGAAGCGTGCCCGGTGTTATCGCCGTTGAGCGCACGAACGTATAAAATCCTGCCCTTAAACTTTCCTTTTACCCCGAGTTTTGTTACTATTTCGCTTTTGCTCAAAGGCATAGGAACCGGGCAATTTAGGAGAGATATGATCGAGGTTGTTGCGACAGATAAGGCACCGGGTGCGATCGGCCCGTATTCGCAGGCGATAAAGGCGAACGGAATGGTCTTTTGTTCGGGTCAGATCCCGATAGATCCGGCGACCGGGAATTTTGTATCAGAAGACGTTGCGGAGCAGACCGAGCAGGTCTTGAAGAACCTTGGTGAAGTTCTCGCCGCGGCAGGAGCAAGTTTTCAGACCGTGGTCAAAACGTCGGTATTTCTTGCGGATATGAATGATTTTGCCGCAATGAATGAAGTTTACGGCCGGTATTTTGATTCAAACAAGCCGGCAAGGGCGACCGTTCAGGCGGCTCGTCTGCCTCGAGATTGCCGCGTCGAGATCGATTGCATCGGGGTCGTTGAGTAGGGAATAAAGTAAACGCCCCCATTTTTAATGAGGGCGTTTGGCAACCAAAAGCTTGGCCGTTTACTCAAATATGAATTACGCGGCCTTAACGATCTTTCCGGACTTGATGCATCGTGTGCAAGCTTTGATTCGTCCGGTGCCGCCGGCAGGCAGCGAGACGCGAACCGGTTGAAGGTTCGGATTGAAACGACGTCGAGTTTTATTGTTCGCGTGTGAAACGTTGTTACCAAATTGCGGACCTTTTCCGCATACATCGCAGCGTTGAGCCATAAGTTTAAAGCCTCCGTATCATTACGAGGAAGTATTGCAGAGTTTGTTAAAAACTCGAAAACAGATTTTATACCAGAAATAGACGGTAATAGTCAAGTTATGTTAATGACCGAAAGGTTGAAAGGAGCGAATTCCGTAGTGGAAAAATTTGGAAGGATCTTTTTGGTCGCGACTCTGTTCGCGATCGTGTCTGTCGTTTTAACGGCGTGCGGTGGCGGAACAAGCAGCAACAGCTCGTCGGGCGGTATGGACCCGAATGAAACGGCAGCGACCGTGAACGGCAAGGCCATCAAGAACGAAGAAGTTGAACGCGTCTTCAAAATGCAGGCACAGGGCCAGGATGCACGTATGTCACCGCTTGAGCTTGCGAACTCACGGCTTCAGGTGCTTTCAGGGCTGATCGAGCAGGAAGTCCTGTTCCAGAAGGCCGAGAAAGAGGGCGTTGTTCCGACGGACGAGGAAGTTACCGCCGAGCTGAACAAGCAGAAGACGCAAAGCGGCAAATCCGCCGAGCAGCTTGAAAAAGAGATGAAGGACGCTGGCATGGACGATGCGACGGTCCGCCTCCAGCTCAAGAAAACGATCGCGATCCAGAAGCTTTTCGACAAGATCACCGGCAAGATCGAGCCGCCGAAGGACAATGAGATCGAGAAGTTCTACGAAGGCAACAAAGAGGCATTCGTCAAGAAGAAAGGCGTCAAACTTGCCGCTATCGTGATAGATCCGGCGAATAGCGGCGAAGGTGATGTTACCGTCGATCAGGCTTCAGCTATGGCTCGTGGTGACGAGATCGTGAAACAGCTTCAGGCAGGCGCGGATTTTGCGAGCGTTGCACGTGAAAAGAGTGAAGACCAGAGCCGTTTTCAGGGCGGTGATCTTGGATATGCTTCCGAGGAAGATCTTCGGCAGACATTTCCGGGCGATGTCGTCGAAGCTTTGATGAACCCGAAGACCGAGATCGGAAAGCTTTTCATTACGAGGGCGCAAGGCAAGTTCTTCATCTTGAAGCTGCAGGAACGCAGCGACCGAGACGAGGCTCTGACGCTTGAAAGCCCGGGTGTTCGCCAGCAGGTCACGGATGCTTTGATCAGTGCTAAAAAGCAGCTCTTGCAGGCTGCGTATCAGACGATCGCTATGAGCGAAGCAAAGATCGACAATATGCTGGCTCGCAAGATCGTAGCGAATCCGAACGAACTGAGCGGCGCACGTCCGGCAGGAATTGCCGCACCGGCGAATGCAAATTCGAACGCTAATGCTAATGCGGGAGCGGCTCCTGCGAACACGAACGCGAATTCGAACGCCGATAAGGCAAATGCCGCTCCGAACGGCAATGCCAAACCTGCGGTAAACGCTGCGAAACCAGCGGCGAACGCTGCAAAGAAATAGCCTGCTTTGATCTGGCCGCATACGCGGGCCAACCTTCAAAAGCAGCTTCTTAGATCCGAGAGGTAGAGGCGAACCGCTGCGGTTTTCTTCTACCTTTCGCTTGTTATTGGTCAAGTGTTATTTCGTCTCTCAAATATCTCTAAATCATACGGCGGCAACGCGATCCTTCGGGACGTCTCGTTTCAGGTGAATCCCGGCG
>JRYD01000646.1_pt1 | contig 42600 bp, 41 predicted proteins | sample 235311 | NCBI WGS metagenome assembly JRYD01 (sample SAMN03074213, study PRJNA261472) | activated sludge metagenome | biome: Common Effluent Treatment Plant; feature: Wastewater; material: Activated sludge; isolation source: activated biomass in a lab-scale reactor treating industrial wastewater at... | reverse complement strand
GTGCCCGGCGTCGGCAAGACCGTCCTCGCGACGGCCCTGGCGCGATCCATCGACTGCTCCTTCTCGCGGATCCAGCTGACGCCCGACATGCTCCCCTCGGACGTGCTGGGCGTGAGCGTCTACGACCGCAATCCGGCGACCGGGGCCGGGGCGTTCACGTTCAAGCCCGGGCCGATCTTCGCGCAGGTGGTGCTGGCCGACGAGATCAACCGCACGCCGCCGCGCACGCAGGCGGCGCTCCTCGAGGCGATGGGCGAGGGGACGGTGACGACGGAGGGGAAGACGATCGCGCTCCCGACGCCGTTCCTCCTGATCGCGACGCAGAACCCGGCGGAGTTCGAGGGGACGTATCCCCTCCCCGAGAACCAGCTCGACCGCTTCCTGATGCGCATCGCCCTGGGGTATCCCGATCCGGCGGACGAGCGGCGGATCCTGGACCTTCGGCCCTCGGGGGTGCGGCTGCACGAGCTCCAGCCGGTCCTCTCGGCGACGGAACTGATCGAGTTGCAATCGCGCGTCGACGGCGTGAGACTCGCGCCGGCGCTGGCGGACTACATCGTGGCGCTCGCGGGGGCGAGCCGTCGGAGCGGGGCGCTGGCCTTGGGGCTCTCGCCGCGCGGCGGGCTGGCGCTGGCGCAGGTGGCCCGGGCGACGGCGCTCATGGATGGGCGCGACTACGTCATCCCGCCGGACATCACGGACAATCTCGGGGTGGTGGTGCCGCACCGCGTGATCGCGCGGGGGGCGGTGGGGGCGGCGTCGGCGGCGGTGGAGGACGCGCTGGCGGAGATTTTGCGTCAGGTCCCGGCCCCGGCGTGAGTACGTCGCGTGCTCTCCCGCCGGGCCCGCGCCGCCGTCTGGCCGTTCTCCCCTCGTGGCCCGGGCGTCCCGCCGGGGCCTCCCCCTTCTCCTGGTTCTTCCATGAACGGATCCGCACGCACGCACGCGAGGAGGCCCCCGATGGGCAAGGCCAAGGCAGATTCAAAGGGCACTCCCGCGAACGCGGGCGCGGCCACTCGTTCCAAACCCGCGTCGCGGACCTTCACGGCCACGATCGTCGAGGACGACGACACGAGCATGGGCGCGATCGAGGTGCCCTTCGATCCCAGAGAGGTATTCGGCAAGGTCCGGGCTCCCGTGCGCGTCTCCATCAAGGGGCACGAGTACCGCAGCACGATCTGCTCGATGGGCGGGTGCTGGTGGGTGCCATTGCGCAGGTCGAACCGCGAGGTGGCGGGGGTGAGGGCGGGGGACACGGTCCGGGTGACGCTCGCCTCCGACGAGTCGCCGCGCGTGGTGAAGACGCCGCGCGATCTCGCGGTGGCGCTCAGGGCCGCGGGGGCCGGGGCGGCGTGGCACGCGATGAGTTACACGCACCAGAAAGAGCACGTCGAGGCGATCCACGCCGCGAAGAAGCCCGAGACCCGCGCGCGGCGCGTCGAGAACGCCGTGAGCATGGTGCTCGAGTGGCAGGAGAAGCGCGGCGAGGCGGCGGGGACGCTCACGAAAGCCTCGGCCTTGAGCGCGAAAACCGGTGCAACGACGGCGGGCGGCGCGGGCGCTTCGGCGCGGGCGTCGCGCCGGGCGGAGTGACCCGCGCGTCCGCGTACGGGGCGGAAGCAATGGGAGGATTCGCATGACCCAGTCGGAGTTGGAGGTGAGGTTCCGCGGCGAGGAGGCGTGCGCGTTCGACCCCAGCGCGATGGTGGCGCGGATGGCGCGGTTCCCCGCGATCCTGCTCGCTTGCGTCGAGGGGCTTCCCGAGAAGGACCTTCGGCGGCGGGCCCCCAAGGCGGGGGGCGGAGGGTGGTCGGTGGGGGAGATCCTCTGCCATCTTGTCGATGAGGAGATGGAGGACTTCCGGCCTCGCCTGCGCTCGACGCTGGAGGACCCGACGCGCCCCTGGCCCCGGACCGACCCGGAGGGGCTGGCGATCGAGCGGAAATACGCCGAGCAGGATCCGCTCGAGGCGCTCGCGCGCTTCCAGCGGGCACGGGAGGAGTCGATCGCGTGGCTGCGCGAGGTTCTTACAACGACGCCGCCCGACGACCCGCGCTGGCGGAACGAATATCACCACCCCAGCGGGCGCGTGATCCGCGCGGGGGACCTGCTCACGGCGTGGGGCGCCCACGACATGCTGCACCTGCGGCAGATCGCCAAGCGGATGTTCGAGTGGTCGTGGCGGGATGGCGGGAGCGGGGAGGGGGCGTATTCGGCGGAGTACGCCGGGCCGTGGGGGGCGTGAGGGAGCGGGCGCGGCGCGGGTGGACGCGGAAGGGAAGTGGGTTTGTGCGGGATGGCGGCGAGGCCGTGTTGCTGGCGTCGTCCCCGGTTTGTCAGGATCTGTTCACGGGTTCAATGACCGCTTCGATGGCGATGCCGTAGAGTTTCGCTATGAGGTCGCATCCGAGGCTGCGAAGAGTCGTGAAGTGGGGTGGGCCGGCGCTCGCGGTCATGCTGGCGATNNCTGGCGATTGTCTGGGTGTGGTCGGGATTCCGATACATGTACATTGAAACGTCATGTGGGGCGGACGTCTCGGTGTCATCGGGTCGACTGGGCATTCGCTATATCCGCGTGAACCCAGGCGACATGTTGTCGAACACGATCACCTTTGGGGCGCACAAAGACGGATTCGAGTTGTGGTTTGACAGGTTCATCCAGCCCGGCGCGTGGATGATCTCTATCCCTCTGTGGTTTCCCGCGGTGCTCTTCATCGTCATCGGCGGCGTTGGATGGTTCGCCGAGTCGAGAGCAAGACGTCGTGCGCTTCTGAAGCCATGCAACGAGTGCGGTTATTCCCGAGTCGGCCTTGACGGTGACGCCCCGTGTCCCGAGTGCGGCATGTCGCCCGGGAGCGCCGCGCCTCCACCGCCGTAGAGTGTCGTCATGGAGTCGCACCCGTGGCTGCGGAGAGTCGTGTTGTGGGCGGGGCCTGTGCTCGCGATCGCGACGCTGGTGGACTATTTCTGGTTCGTCCGCTCCTTCGCCTCCATCGCGACGGGGCTCGGGGTGGGTGTTGGGGTCGGCGGGGGCGCGGTCTTCGTCGGCGGCGGGCCCGAGTTCACGAGCGATCCCTCGTGGATGACCGCCAGGGTCGGCACATTCAATGGCGACTACCCCCTCTGGTTCGACTGGGGCTCTGAGCCCGAGCACTGGTGGATCGCGATACCTCTGTGGTTCGTGGCGCTCGTTGCGTGCGCCCTGAGCCTTCACGTGTGGCGCGCCGACGCGCGGGCGAGACGGAAGGCGCTCACTGACGCGTGCGTGGCCTGCGGCTACTCCCGCGCGGGGCTCGCCGGTGACGCCCCGTGTCCCGAGTGTGGCAGGGCGGTGACACGCGGCGCGTCCTCGACGCCGTAGAGTTTCACTATGAGGCCGCATCCGAGGCTGCGCAAGACGGTGAAGTGGGGCGGGGCGGCGGTGGGTGTGCTCATGCTCGCCGCGTGGGCCGCGAGCGAGCGGTGGTACCTGCACCACTACGCGTGGCCGTGGCTCTACGGCGCGCAGCGCGGCGGGGCGTACCTCGTGCACGACCCCGGCGCGATGTACCGCATGCCCCCGGGGGTGTACACGGGCCGCGTGGATCCGACCGTCCCCAAAGTCTGGTGGGCGGAGGCCTCGATCTCCGGCGGCCGCACGTATGTCGGATTCCCGTTCTGGCTCCCCGCAGTGGTGGCGGGAATGTGCAGCGCGATCGCGTGGCGGTTCGACGTCATCGCCCGCCGCCGCGCCCGCGCCGGCGCGTGCCCGAGGTGCTTCTATTCGCGCGCGGGGCTTGCCGGTGACGCCCCGTGTCCCGAGTGCGGCGAGCCCTCACCATGTGGATAGAACCAAAGGAAGAGATAACGGTCACCACGCGGAGCGTGGTGGTACCCCGGACTCGGAAAAGTCATCGCTTCGCGATGAGCCAGTCGTGGAGTTTCTTCTGGGGCCAGGTGTTGAGGCACAGAGATTTGGGGCACCAGCCGCGGCGGGCGGTCATGACGCCGAAGCGGAGGTTGTCGTAATCCTCGGCGGCGTGGACATCACAATCGATCGCGATCGTGCACCCGGCCTCGACAGCGAGGCGGACGTGGGCGTCGCGGAGGTCGAGACGCATCCAGTGGGCGTTGATCTCGAGGGCCGTGTGGTGCGTCTTCGCGGCGGCGATGAGTTTCATCATGTCGGGCACGAGGCCCTTGCGCTTGCCGACGAGGCGGCCCGTGGGGTGGCCGAGGATGTGGACGAGCGGGTGCGAGGCGGCCTTCACGAGGCGCTTCGTGCAGGTCTCGGGGTCCTGCGAGAGGGCGGCGTGGGGCGAGGCGACGACGACGTCCAGTTGCCTGAGGACCTTGTCGTCGTAGTCGAGCGTGCCGTCGGCGAGGATGTCGACCTCGCTGCCGGTCAGGAGGGCGAGTCCCTTCTTCTTCCATTTCGATTTCGCGCTGTTGATGGTCTCGACCTGCGTGAGGAGGCGCTCGATGGAGAGGCCGCTCGCCTGGACGGAACTCTTGGAGTGGTCGGTAACGGCGAGGGTGTGGAAGCCGCGTTTGAGGGCGAGTTCGGCGAGTTCGTCGAGGGAGAGCAGGCCATCGCTCGCGGTGGTGTGGGCGTGGAGTTCGGCCTGGATGTCGGCGAGTTCGACGAGTTTCGGGATGGACGCAAGGTCGCACTCGCCGCGGTCCTCGCGCATCTCGGGGGGGATCCAGGGGAGGTTGAGTCTCGCGTAGATCTCCTCCTCAGTGGCGCCGGCGACAGGTGTGACGCCGCGGAGGTGGGGGGCGGTCTTTTCTTCGTCGATGGGGAAGAGGCCCCAGTCGTTGAGGGTGAAGCCGAGATCGAGGGCCCGCCCGCGGAGGCGGATGTTGTGCTCCTTGCTGCCAGTGAAGTACATGAGGCCGCTGCCCCACGACGAGAGCGGGAGGACGCGCAGGTCGATCTGGACGGCACCATCGCCGTCGTTGTCGATCTTCCATCGTCCGGTGTCGTCGGAGGTTTTGAAGCGGACGGAGGCCTTGCTCTCTCCCGAGGCCAGTGTCTGGGTGACGCCCGGCGTGGTGGTGAAGAGATCCATGACGCGCTGGGCGTGTTTCTCATGGCCCTTCTTCAGGGCGACGAGGATGTCGATGTCGCCGATGGATTCCTTGCCGCGGCGGAGGGAGCCCGCGGCCTCGGCGCGGATGACATCCGGGGATTCTCGCAGGCGTTCGAGGAAGACCTGGGCGATGGACCACGCGGGGCCGAGGGAGAGGCGCTTGCCCGAGGTCTTGACGAAGGCGAGGGACTGGGCGATCTTCTCGACGGTCTTGGCGCCCATGCGCGGGAGTTTCTGGAGGCTGCCGTCGGTGATGGCGCGTTCGAGGGCGGGGATGTCCTCGATGTGCCCCTGTTTCCACATGACGCTCGCGGTCTTGGGGCCGATGCCGGGGACTTCCATCAGGGCGAGGACGCCAGCGGGGACTTTGGCGCGGAGTTCCTCGTACTCCTTGATGTCGCCGGTGGTGCAGAACTCGACGATCTTGTCGGCGAGTTTCATGCCGATCCCCTCGAGGGCGAGGATCTCGTCCTTGGACATCGAGCCGACGTCGGTGGGCAGGGCCTCGATGGCACGGGCGGCGCGGGTGTGGGCGATGGACTTGAAGGAGTCCTCGCCGAGGACGTCGAGCATCCGGGCGATGGACTCGAGGACGGCGGCGAGATCCGCGTTTCTGGACATGAAGCAACTGTATGGAGAAGCGCACGCGTGTCCGCGCGGCGAGCATTCGACCCGTCAGCGCGCCTTGCGGGTCGATCGTGTCGATCGCGAAGAGGTGGGCCGCGTCTGGTACGTCGTTTCGGTGTGCTCGGTGTAGCCGTCGTGCTGAACGGGCGGCGAGACGACGTGGAACTCAACGGATCCGTCCGTGTCGGCCGTGGCCTCGTGCGAGGCGTAGAGCGTGGCGATCCGCTGCTCGATGGCCTCGACGGCGGCCATGCGCTCGTCGCGCGGGATGCTGAGGAGGGCGGCGAGCCAGCGCCGCGCGAGGTCAGGTCCCGTGGGCTGGAGGAGTTCCACCAGCATCCGGACGTGGTCCGCCGGGGAGAGCGTCGGAGAGGAGCGTGGCGCGTCGGTGGGTCGCGGCGTCGCGCGGCTTGGCTTCGACGGTCGTCGCGGGGGTTGGCTGGCCTTGGCCATGATCGTGATCACCAGACGTTGCGGCGCGGGCGTCGTGCCCGGGGACGGGTGACGTCGGCGACCATGCCGCCCGGACGCGAGTCTCGAGTGTATTCAGGAAGAGTTCGAGGCGTTCGACGCGGGCGATGAGGTCCTCGATGGTGTTGGCCATCGCGGTCAGGAGTTCGGAGGCGTTGGCCTCCCCGAGCGTGTGGGCCTTGACGTCCGCGGCCTTCATCGGCCCGCGCCCGGTCAGGAGCCAGTCGATGTTGAGGCCCATGGCGTGGGCGAAGGCGGCGACGAACTCGACGGCGGGGGCCTGGCCTTGCATATACCGGCGGACGGTCTCGGGGTGGGTGCCCGTGAGCTCGCCGATGTGCCGGTAACTCTTGCTGCCGCCGGCCTCACGCAGACGATCGTGCAACCCGTTGGACATGGCGATCACTATACCCGTTGGTGTGCGAGAAGACGTTGACGCGGCGGACGGATGGATCGGCTCAGGGAGCGTGTGTTCGTGATGGGGACACGGGGATGTGTGAAACTGGGAAGTTGGGGCACGGAGTTGTGCCTAACCGACGTCGGCGAGACCGAGCCACTCGCCGTGGGTCTTGAGGAGTCGACGGCGGAGCAGGGCCTCGTCGGGGTTGCGGAGGCGCGGCGAGGCGGCGATCCGGGCGGCGGCATCTCGGCGCGCCATGCCGAGGAGATCGACGTCGCGCGCGAGGTCGGCGACCTTGAAGGGCATAAGCCCGGACTGGCGCGTGCCGAAGAGTTCGCCGGGGCCGCGGAGTTCGAAGTCCTTCTCGGCGATGACGAAGCCATCGTTGGAGGTTTCGAGGACCTGGAGTCTCGCCTGGGCGTCGTCGCCTTTCACGTCGGCGATGAGGACGCAGAGTGAGGGCTTGTCACCCCGGCCCACACGGCCGCGGAGTTGGTGGAGTTGGGCGAGGCCGAAGCGGTCGGCGTTCTCGACGATCATGATGGTGGCGTTGGGGATGTCGACGCCGACCTCGATGACGGTGGTGGCGACAAGGGCGTGGATCTGACCGAGGCGGAAGCGCTCCATGATGGCGTCGCGTGTCTCGCGGGAGAGATCGCCATGCATCGCGGCAAGACGCATGCCCGGCAAGTGCGGCTCGAGTTCCTTCACCAGTTCGAGGACGGCCTTGGTGCCGCTCGCGGGCTTGCCGTCGATCGCGGGGGCGACGATGAAGGCCTGCTCGCCCTGAGTGAGTCGGCGGAGGACCTCGGCATAGACAACGGTTCGCTGCGAGGTCGTCGCCACGCGGGTCTTCACGGGCTTCCGCCCCGGGGGAAGACCGGAGATCGTGGAGACATCGAGATCGCCGAAGAGCGTGATGGCGAGCGTGCGCGGGATGGGCGTCGCGGTCATGACTATGACGTGGGGGACGACGCCGGTCACATTGCCCTTGGCGCGGAGCGTGGCGCGTTGCGAGACGCCGAAGCGGTGCTGCTCATCGACGATCGCGACCGCGAGGGACTTGTACTCGACGCCCTGGGTGAGGAGGGCATGGGTGCCGATGAGGATGTCGATCTCGCCCGCGGCGAGTCGCGCGAGGAGGGACTCGCGGTCGGCACGCGTCGGCGTGCTGCCGGTCAGCAGCGCGACACGGACGCGCGAGCCATGGAGAAGTTGAGAGATCGTCGCGAAGTGCTGCTCGGCGAGGATCTCCGTCGGTGCCATGAGCGAGGCCTGGTGCCCGTCGGCGACGGCCATGAGCATGGCATAGACGGCGACGGCGGTCTTGCCGGAACCCACGTCGCCCTGGATCAGTCGATTCGTCGGCGTCTCGCCCGTGAGATCGCGGACGAGATCGGCGACGACGCTGTCCTGCGCCGATGTGAGCCTGAAGGGCAAACGATCGCGGATGTGCCGGTCGATCGCGGCGTTGTGCGTGAGGGCCGGGGCCTTCATCGTGACACGCAGGTGCGAGCGCTTCATGGCGACGCCGAGTTGCAGGAGGAACAACTCGTCGTACGCCAGTCGCCGTCGTGCGACGAGCGTCTCGTCCATCGACGCCGGACGATGGAGCATGCGGTACGCGTCGCGGAGCCGCGGCAGTGACCTCTCGGTGCGATACCCCTCGTCGAAGTGATCGTCGATGAGGGGAAGCGCGTGGTCGAGGACGCGAGAGATGGCTCTCGCGATGCGGGCGGAGGAGAGCCCCTCGGTCGCGGGGTAGACGGGGCGGAGATGACCGGCGTTGCCGGACTCGCCGGCACCGTCGGCATCGTCGTGCGGAGCGTCTTCCCCGCGTGGACCCGACGCCTCCACGCGTGGATTGACCATCTGCAGGCCCGGGCCCCGGCGTTGGAGTTTGCCCTCGACCCTGACCCACTCCCCCGGCTTCAGACGATCGGCGAGGTAGAGCATCCCGAAGAAGACGAGATCGAGGCGGCCCGTGCCGTCGTCGAGGATCACCTCGAGCCGCGGCTTGCGTCCGGTGCGCACCGGACGCGTCGCGATGACCTCGGCGCGCACGGTGACGATCTGCCCGACGCGGCTCCCACCCTCGTCGCCCTCGGTCGTGGCGGATGGGCACACATGAGATGGAGTTGGGTCGGTGCCCGGGGCGTGCCACGCGTGGACAGGCGGGCGTGGCCCCTCGAGTTGGGCGATCGTCGCCTCCGCCCCGACGAACTCATGGCGAAGAGGAATATGGGCGACGAGCGTCCCGACGTTGTGCAGGCCCATGCCCTTGAGCGCCCGGGCCACGGCGGGCGTGATGCCGCGGACGGAGGCGACGCTCGTGGTCAGGGTGATGGGGGCGTCGGCGATCTCGTGCGGCCCGTGACGATCGGCCTCGCGCGGGCGTGTGGCCTTGCGAGTCATGGCCGCCCTTCCGGATCGATCTCGCGCAGGTACCGCCACGAGTAGATCCCCGTCGAGTGCCCGTCGCTGAAGGTGATGCGGATCGCGTAGTTCCCCACGAGTTCCGCGTCGGTCGCGACCACCCCCCTCCCGCCTCCATCTCCTCCTCCGCCCGCCCGGCTCGACGGCAGGATCACCAGCGGGTTCTTCTCGATCTCGTCGCGGAGGTGCTTCGCGTCGGCCGAGGGCGACATCCGCCGGAGATAGCCGATCTCATAGCGCGAGACGCGCCCGTCGCTCCAGCGAATCGTGAGGGCCTCGTCCTTCTTCAGGTCGATCGAGATGGGTGCGTCGGTCGGCGGCATGCCCGTGCTATCTTTCGCGTGATGGCGGCCCGGCGAAGGGCGCCCACGCCGTTTCGGGGCGCGGATGGGTTCTTCACCTCGGTTCCACCTCGGTTCACGTCGGGATACGAACCATGACTCCCTTTGCGGAACTCTTGTGTGCGGCGATCGAGCGTGCCGGCTCGCCGGTGTGCGTCGGGCTCGATCCCGTGCACGAGATGCTCCCCGACGCCGTGCGCTCGGCCCACCACGAGCCACTGGAAGCCATCCGCCACTTCGGCCGCGGCGTGATCGATGCCGTGGCCGGTGTCGTCCCGGCGATCAAACTCCAGTCCGCGTGCTACGAGCGCTGGGGCGGGCGCGGGCTTGATGTTCTCTCCGAGCACGCCGAGCACGCGAGCGGCCTGGGCCTGGTCGTCATCCTGGACGCCAAGCGCGGCGACATCGGCGTCTCCAGCCGCCACTACGCCCACGCCGCCAAACGCCAGCACGCCCACGCGGTCACGGTGAACGGCTACCTCGGCCTTGGCGCGCTCGATCCCTTCCTCGAGGCGGGGCTGGGCGTCTTCGTGCTGGTGCGGACGAGCAATCCTGATGGTGATGCCGTGCAGGGCGCGCGATTGGAGGACGGGCGCACCGTCGCCGAGATGATGGCCGACCAGGTCGCCGCATACGGCGCGACGCGTGTGGGCGCGAGTGGGGGCGAATCGGGAGAGGGGGCTTCGCACGGACTGTCGAGCGTGGGGGCCGTCGTCGGAGCGACCAAGCACACAGAGGCCAGGGCGCTGCGGGCGCGGATGCCCGACCAGGTCTTCCTGATCCCCGGCTACGGCGCCCAGGGCGGCACGGCCGAGGACATCCGCGCCATGCTGCGGCCACGGGCGATGGTGAGACCCGCGAGCCATGCACCAAGGGGCGGCGCGCCGCGATCACGCGCGGCCGAGTCCGGCGTGCTGGTGACGGCGAGCCGCTCGGTGATCTATGCGACGGGAATAAGTGGGGGGTGGACCGATCACGTCCGTGCCGCGGCGGAGCGACTGGCGGGGGAGATCAGGGACGTTCTAGTAGTTGATGGTGAAGGTGGTGGCGGTGGTGGTCAGGGTGTGTGATGGCGTGTGGGTTGTGCCTGCCAGAGGAAGGGTCCCGCGGACGGCGGTGTGACCCATCCTCCGGCACCTCGATCCCTCCTTCTACACATTTGATTTCGACGGTGCTTGATTTCTCTGCTTTGCTGATGCCATTGGAGCGGTTTCGACGGCCTCCGTCATCATGGATTTGTGATTCTCGATATCCGTGTGGAATGCCCGTATCGCCGCCCGCTCCGAGTCAACCGCGGCTTTACCATCGGTTCCGCCTTTCAAAGCGGCGTTGGTCTCCGATTCACTCCCTCGAACCAGCCTCAACGACGCTTTGATCGTTGCTCGATTGGTCTGTGTCCAGATCGAGTCATTCCCGGTCCACGAGGAACGATTTCCCGTCCACAGAGAACAGTTCCACGTCCACGAGAAATCACCGCTCGTCCACGGGAAGCCGTCTTTGGTCCACGTGAAACGATTTCTCGTCCACGGGAAGTGGTTTCACGTCCACGAGACATGGTTTCTGGTCCACGGGAAGTGGTTTCACGTCCACGAGAAATGGTTTCTCGTCCACGAGAAATCACGTCTCGTCCACGAAAAATCGTGCGAGAAGGGTGATGTTTCTGGGTGATGTTTGGGGCTTGGGAATATGAGGGCGGTTTGGGGCCGGATAAGCGGGGCGGACGTTGGGAGTGAAGGTGGAGAAGTAAGGAGAGGCAGTCGGGACGCTCCCTTGCCCGTGCCACGAGATTGGGTAGGAGTGTGAGACACGGCACTGGAGAGTGGTGCCACAACGCAGAGAGGCACCCGTGGCCGCTCTGCCGTTGCATATTCCCGATTCCCTCGTGCCTGGTGCCTTGTGCCCAATGACTCACGGCCAGGGCCTCACGCCCCGGTGAAGCCGTGGTCGCTGTGGGCGCGGGGGTCGGTGCGCTGGATGATGTCGCTGACGCCCTGCTGGTTGAAGCCCTTGTAGCCGTCGTTGCGTTCGAGGTTCTCGAGGTGGCTGCCGATGGCGCCGTCGCGGCGGAAGGCGTCGGCCTGGCCCTTGGTGATGTACCCCTTGGCGAGGAGCGCCTCGATGCGGCGCGGCTCGACGCTCCAGCGCTCGCCCTCGGTGAAGGCCTGCCGGAGGAAGGGGAAGGTCGTGAAGGGGTCCATCGTCTTCACGTTCGCCGCCTCGAGTTGGGCGACGAGGGCGTGGAAGTCGAACTGGCACTCGAGGTGGTGCATCCCCGCGTCGAGGAGCGACTCGCCGTGGAGGCGGACCCACAGGCCGACGGTGCCGACCTCCTCTTTCGCCTCGGGGAGTCCCTCGTGGGCGAAATCGCCGAGGATCTCCTCGGGGGTCAGGTCGACGTCGTTGAAGGTGGTGATCTGCGTGACGGGCTGCTCCATGACCTGCGCCCCCCAGCCGGCCTCGGCCCCGGCGTAGAAGGCCTCGCGCGCGACGAACCCGAGTTTCTCCCAGATGGCGATGACGCGATGGAAGTTGTGGCGCGTGCAGCGGTAGGTGTGGTGGTCGTGGTTGGCCCAGCCCAGGCCGAGCTTGTTCTGCCGGGCGTGCTGGATGCGGGCGGCGGTGTTGCGGCGCATCCAGTAGCGGCGCTCGGCCTCGAAGAACAGATCGCAGGCCCAGTCGGAACCGAGATCCAAGACGGCGGCGTCGACGAGGCGATCGAGGAACTTGAGGGCCACGTGGTCGTCGGCGATGTCGCGCGGTCGCCGGCAGAAGGCCTCCAGGTGACGCATGGCGGCGATGGACTTCGCCGGGTCGGAGGGGCGGATCTCGTGCGAGCGCGTGCCGTGACGCTCGACGGCCCAGAGTTCGGCGGTCCCGGCGCGATAGGCGGCGGCCATCCGGAGTTGCGAGAGCGGATCGCCCAGGACCTCGCTCGTGAGCCCGTGGGCGGCCAGAAAGTCGGCGACGGAATCGACCTTGATGGCGACGCGGAGCGTGGAGTTCTTGCTGTCGAGGACGATCGCGGGAAGGATCGCGCCGGGATGGGTGAAGTTGCCGGGCGCGCCGGGGACGGGCGTCGAGACATACCCGACGCTCGAGAGGCGCTGGCGCATCTCGGGCGAATCGCCCAGGTGGATGTGGTCGATCCAGTCCTTGAGGCGCGTCGCGGTCTCGAGGTTCATGCGCCGCGCGAGGTTCTGGGCCTCGGGGCAGAGGGCGAGGAAGCCCTGGAGCAGATCGTCCACGAGTTTCTGGGCCGCGGGCTGCGGCTCCCAGTGGAACTTCTTCAGATGGTCCTGCGACGGCTTGACCTCGGCGATCGACGGGCTCCCCTTCATGCTCTGTTCAACTCCCCCGGCACGCTGCGGCAAACGGTGGTGAACGCCGGAACGATCTCGCCACCTTTTGGCGAACTCACTCGGCGAAAGCGTGAAGCGTAGTGCGGCATGTTCGCGTGCGTGGGGTGAGGGTGGTGAGAGAGAGGCGCGTCGTGGAACTGGGGAGAGTTCTGGCCTCTTGGCAGCTCTCGGCATTTGCCCAGATTCCCAGAATGCTCTCGCGGGGGACGACCGAAAACCCGGTCCATACCCTCACGTTCCGCGTTCGACGCCGACTCGCGACTCTTTGGACAGGATCCTCCGCCGTGCCCACGACCATCTCCGCCGACCGTCTCGCCCACCTCCGCGCCCTCGCCTCGCAGTTCCGCACCGCCGAGGACGCGATCACCGAGGCCGCGGGCCTGCGCGCCAGCCTCTCGCTCCCCTCGACGACGGTGCACGTCATCTCCGACGTCCACGGCGAGGACGCGAAACTCCGCCACGTCCTCAACAACACCTCGGGTGCCCTGCGCATCCTCGTCGATCAGGTGCTGGGCGACCGCCTGAAGCCCGACGAGAAGCAGATCTTCATGGTCGTGCTCTATTACCCGCGCGAGGCGATCAACAAGTACTCGCGCGAGATCGTCGAATCGGGGCGGCGCCTGGCGTGGGTGCAGGAGACGCTCACACGCCAGTTCGAGATCGTCCGCGTGCTCCGCGCGCGGTACCGGCGCGTGCACTTCGAGCGGTTGCTCCCCACGTGGTACCGCGAACTCTTCGTGGAACTGGGGAGCGCCCAGCGCCCCGAGTACATCAAGCAGATGATCGCCGGGCTGGCCGTGCACGATCGCGACTGGGGCGCCGTGCGCGCGGCGGCACGACTCATTCGGAATCTCGCCATCGGCGAGCTCATCGTCGCGGGGGATCTCGGCGACCGCGGCCCACGCATCGACCGCGTCATCGACACGCTCATGCGACAGCCGAAGGTCTCGCTCCTATGGGGGAACCACGACATGATCTGGCTGGGGGCGTACCTGGGGCACGAGCCGTGCCTGCTCACGACGCTGCGCTTCTCGGCGCGCTACCGCCGGGCCGCCCAGTTGGAAGAGGGGTACGGCATCCTCACCACGCCCCTCGAGCGCCTCGTGCGCGATGTCTATGCCGACGACCCGGCCGAGCGCTTCACGCCCAAGGGCGAGGGGCACCGCGACCCCCTCATGGTCGCGCGGATGCAGAAGGCCATCGCCATCATGCAGTTCAAGAGCGAGGGGCAGATGCTCGAGCGCCGCCCCGAGTGGAACCTCGCGCACCGGCGACTGCTCCATCGGATTCGGTTCGAGGGGACAGGAAAGAGCCGCAAGGCCGTCGCGATCGAACTCGAGACGCCCGCCGGGACGAAGTCCTACGCCCTCCTCGACCAGAACCTCCCCACGATCGACCCCGAAAACCCGTACGCCTACTCGCCCGACGAGCAACTCTGCCTCGATCGCCTGAAATCCTCGTTCACACGCTCCATGCGCCTGCGCGAGCACATGGACTGGCTCGTCCGCCGCGGGAGCATGTGGACCCGGCGGGACGACGTCCTGCTCTTCCACGGCTGCGTCCCCGTCGATGAGGCCGGCCACCCCCTCTCGCTCATGGTCGATGGCAAGGAGCGGAGCGGGCGCGAACTCATGGACGCCCTCGGCTCGGTCGTGCGGCGGGCCTTCCGCAAGCGATGGTTCGCGATGGACGAGGACGGCGACTGGCTGTGGTACCTCTGGGGCGGCCCACGCTCCCCTCTCTTCGGCAAGGACAAGCTCGCGACCTTCGAGACCTACTTCCTCGCCGAGAAGGAGACGCACAAGGAGCACAAGAACGCGTACTTCGATCTCATCCACGACGCGACGTTTGTAAGAAACATCGGCCGACTCTTCGGCTGCGGCGAGGACGTCCTCATCGTCAACGGGCACGTCCCCGTGAAGATCGAGAAGGGCGAGCACCCCGTCAAGAAGGGGGGCAACGCCATCACCATCGACGGCGCCTTCAGCGAGGCCTACGGCGACCGCGGGTACACGCTCGTCCTGAAGCCCGACCGCATCGACCTCGCCGAGCACGCCAAGTTCGACGGCATCGACGCGACGATCACCCGCGGGGCGGACATGGTGCCGAAGATCGAGACGATCCGGACCTACCAGAGGCCCCGCACGGCCCGCGACACCGAGGAGGGCGCCCACATCGAGCGCTCGATCGCCGACCTGGACGCCCTCGTGCAGGCGTATTACGAGGGGCTGATCACGCAGGAGGCCTGAGCGCGGCGACGATGGCCCAACCCGATCGAGTCTCGGCGCATGGACGACGCAAAATCGGCGTTTTCGGGCCGTCGGCGGGGTTCGCGTCCGGACATGTCTCGCATGGAAAGAGAAAGGTCGTCGCCAGCGCTCGGCCATGATCGCATGGCACGTGTCGATGTGCAAGGAGTACACGACGATGGGCCGCTCGCGCTCCTCCATGTGCCGGGGGCGCGCCGCGAGTCGTTGATCGTGTCGCGCGAGTGACCGACGGCGCGACTCCATGGGCTATCGAGGTTCCGCCATCGGTGGAGCGCCCGCACGTCACGTCGCCTCGTGTGCTTCCATGGCCAGGTGCCGTAGGACGGCCCCCCACGCGTATCGCCCGTCCCACGACGGAGCGCTTGGTCCGAGGCGTCGGCTGAGAGCCGCCTCCGTATCGGGGCACCCGGCGAAGTGCCTTCGATGAAATCGTGATAATCCCGTCACGGGCCTTGTTTTTTCTCAAACCTGGTGCAGGTATATAGGTAGAGGATGGTGTCCGTCCGCGCCCCGGCCCCGATCGTGGGGCGATTCGAGGGGCAGGAGGGGCAGGGGGGACGGGGGGGACGGGCACAGGGAGAGTCGGCAAGCACGAGCGATGGTCGCGTCCGCACCACGGCTGTTCGAGCCGGAGTTTGGGACGCCACCAGACATGGAGCGAACCGATGGATGCCCGACTCTCGAAATCAGACACTCAGCCCATCAGGACCGCGGGAGATCGTCCGCACAGGAGAGTTGATCTCGCGGCCCTGTTCGCCGCCCTCGCGACCGCCTGTCTCGCCGCGTCTGTGCTCGCCGTTCCCCCCGCCCCCCCCGCCCCCTCACCGATCCCAACTCCGGGATCGAGATGGTGCGGATCGACCATGCGAGCAACCCGGCCTATGACGGGTTCGATCCCTTTGGCGATCGTGTGCGGGGCCGCGGCTCGGTCTCGTATGACTACTCGATCGGGAAGTACGAGGTCACGAGCGGGCAGTGGGCCGAGTTCTTTGACGCGGCCCTGAACCGTCCCGACGGGCCGATTCCCTGGGTGCTTGCCCCCTTCACGACCGGCGGATCGGCGAACCCGATGCTCCCCACCGGGGGGATCACCTGGCGCACGGCGGCGGTCTACTGCAACTGGCTCACCAACAACAAGAGCCTCGACCGCTCGGCCTTCATGAACGGGGCCTACGACGTGAGCACCTTCGGCTACGTCGGGCAGACCTTCACCGACCAGTTCACGCACAACCCCGGGGCGACGTACTGGATCCCCACGTGGGACGAGTGGCTCAAGGCCGCGCACTACGACCCGTGGCGGGAGAACGGCGATGGTACGGTGGGCGGATGGTGGCAGTACTCGACGTCGAGCGATGTCGCGCCGATCTACGGCCCGCCGCCGGGGTTCCCGGGTGGCAGCCCGCTCAACCAGGCCAACGCGGGGTTCCTCGCGGCCAATCTCTCTGATCAGTTCCGCATCCCCCTCGGGGCCTACGACGTGACCAGCCCGTGGGGCCTCTACGACACGGCGGGCGCGACGAGCGAGTGGACCGAAGAGATTGCCGGATCATCACTTCTGCTACGAGGTCATGAGGGAGCTTCATGGGGAAATCTGTCCAATACGGCAAGCGACAGGATCTGGTTCTTGGGCGGTGATGTGCCGTCGGGGGTTGGATTCAACCACGGTCTACGTCTCGCATCATCTGTCCCAGCACCATCAGCATTGTTCGTGTTCATCGTGCCCGCGGCGTTCGCGGGTGCTCGTCGGAGGCGTCGTCACAACGGAGTGTGTTCATGCAAGACATCACGAGAGTCATCGGTGCGCTCGCCCTGAGCGCGGGATCGTGCCAGGCGCTGGCCCAGCCCATCCGCGTCACGCTGGAGCATGATTTTTCCAACGAGTGTGTGAACGGTTTCGCGACGGAGGTGATGCGCGTCGCGTCGGGTGAGCCGATCCGGCTCGATATGGGCGCGATCCGGGCGATGCATCCCGGCCTAGGCTTCGCCTTCGTGCGCATCGACGACACGGTGGGCGGGAATGACATCGGTCACATCATTGTTGAGAACGTTGACCCTGCGCTGAGCGAAATCAACGTTCTAATTGCGGATTGCGCGCACGCGTATTTTCCACAGGATCCTGAAGACTTGTTCTTCAACAGTGATGATGTTGCATGCAATGACTGGCTAGGCATGTCGCTCGGGGAGAATGTTCCCGACGCCTCCAGGGTCCGCCTCGCCGGGATCATCGGCGGGATCATCACGGGCGATGTCGTTGTGGGCGAGGTCTTTGTCTTGCGGGCCGTCGGCCTGAATAGTGTCATCCAGGGCGACATTCTCGCGAACGGACGGCCGTCGCTCGCAAGCGTCTCGAGCGCCGAGGACCTGCACTTCCTGCGCGAGTACAACGCGATCTCGCTGATCTCGGCCGGAAACCGCATCACGGGCGACATCATCGCCGAGCAGGGATCCATCGGCCGCATCTCCGTAGTTGGCGGCGTAGGACAGCCTCCCGTCACGATGGTGGTGATCGCCCGGTCAGGGTGTGAGCCGATCGAGAGCACTTGCGGGATCAACATCAGCCCGGCTCGGGACGACTCCCGGTCCTGGTTTCGTATTTTGGTTGGTACTTNNGGGCGGGGGGCTTGGGGGTAGAATGGCCGATGCGGGTGGCGTCGGCTGCCCGCGAGCGTAGGCTTTCCATACCGGGGAAACCGGTTCTGGGAGGCGGATTTCAAGCAAGGGAGGCCGGGCGTGGAAGCATACGAGCGCATCAAGAGGATCTTGGCCGAGCACGAGGACGACCTGCAGAAGGCCGAAGGCGGGAACAAGGCCGCCGGCACGCGGGTTCGCCAGGCGATGCAGGACGTGAAGAACGCCGCCCAGGAAGTCCGGCAGAAGATCTTGGACATGCGGGACACGTCCAAGGCGTCGTGAGGCGTGCCGCGGGTGCGGCATGAAGTCCGGCTGGTGCTCAGGGATTCCCCCGCACCGTTGGATGGAACGTCCTCACGCCCGCGCGGCACGAGCCAGGCGGCGTGGTCTGGATCACGGCGTCGTGCGGGCCTTTTCACCCGAACCGGCCCGCGAGCACGCCCTTGGCCCGAGAGCGTGTCCGCGTGATCGATCGGTGCGGGCGTTGGTGTGTGTGAACGTCGTCCTTTGAACCGAATGCGTGAGTGCCGTTGTCGTGCACGACGGCCCGGAATCTGGTTGTTCTGAATCTATGAGCCATGCCGTTTCCAATCCGTCGCCTCGATCGGACGAGCCGGGCCCCTCGAGCGGTGGCGAGCCCTCGATCTCGAAGCACGAGCCGATCTTCGATCTCAAGGGGATCGATCTCGGCGCGTGCCGGGCCGACAAAGAGGAGATCGCGCGCTGGAACCCGCACCGGGGCGTGATGGCGCTCGTGGACAAGGTCGTGTGGCTGAGCGACGACCTGACGCGGGGCGTCGGGCTCAAGCACATCAAAGACGACGAGTTCTGGGTGCCGGGGCATTTCCCCGGAAAGCCCATGTACCCCGGCGTGCTCATGATCGAGTCGGCGGCCCAGTTCGCGAGTTACATGTTCAGTTTCCGCAAGGGCGAACCCACCCTCGCGGCGTTCCTGCGGATCGAGGACGCCGCCTTCCGCAACATGGTCGTGCCCGGCGATGACCTGGTGATCCTGAATCAGAACGTGCGGATGCAGCGCAAGCGGTTTGTCTGCCGCGTGCAGGGGCTGGTCGGCATGGGGACGCGTGCCGAGCGGGTCGCCTTCGACGCGACCGTGAGCGGCATGGCGATCGAGTAAGCGAGCGTCCGGTCCTCAGTCGCAAGGAGGCGTGGCCATGCCCCAGCCCTATCCATTGATCTTCGAGCCGATCCTGATGGACAAGGTGTGGGGGGGCGATCGCCTGCGCGCCTTCGGCAAGAAGATCGCCGAGGGCGCGACCATCGGCGAGAGCTGGGAACTCGCGGATCTCGCCAAGACCTCGGCGTCCGGGGCCGGCGGCGGGACGCAGCGGTCGGTGATCCGCAACGGCCCGCTCGCGGGGAAGGACATCCACTTCGCAATCGGACTCTGGACGGACAAGCTGCTCGGGCGGCGCCACCGCGGCGGCTTCCCGCTGCTCATCAAGTTCCTCGATGCGCGCGAGAACCTGTCGGTGCAGGTGCATCCGAGCCAGGCTTACGCGGCGTCGCACCCCGACGCGCACCTGAAGACCGAGTGCTGGTACGTGCTTAACGCCGAGCCGGGCGCGAAGATCTACAAGGGCGTACGCGAGGGCGTGACGCCCGAGTCGTTCAAGTCCCGGATCGAGAGCGGCGAGGTGAAGGACGATCTCGAGGCCGTCGACGCTGTCGCCGGTGAGTGCCACGTCCTGCCGAGCGGGACGGTGCACGCGCTGGGGGCGGGGGTGCTGGTGGCCGAGGTCCAGACGCCGAGCGACACGACGTTCCGCGTCTACGACTGGGGCCGGGCCGGGCGCGAGTTGCACGTCGATCGGGCGATGGAGTGCATCGAGTTCGCGCGAGCGCCCGAGGCGACGCGGTTCGATCCCTCGGCCGGCGATCGGACGAGGCTCGTGAAGACGCCGTTCTTCTTGCTGGACGAGGCGAGGCCCAGGGCGGGCGAGAGCGTGGACCTCGTGGCCCACGGCGAGGGGCACGCGGCCGCGCACGGGCCGCTCGTCGTCATCGTGCTCGCCGGAGCGGGGACGATCGAGCCGTTGCCGGCCCGCGCGCGATTCGAGCCCGTCCCGGTGTCGATGGGGGAAACCGTGCTGATCCCCGCGGCGCTCTCGAACGGGACCAAGTTCACGGCCCACGTGGACGCGACGATCGTGATCGCGAGCGTGTGCTAGGTCGAGGGGTGTCAACTTCCGCCGAAGTTCCCGAACTCGCCGGGCTTCAACGCGGCGTCGTCCATGACATACAGCCCGACTAGCCAGTCGCCGACGGTGTACGGCTTCACGCCGAGGATGCCGCTGACCGTGCCGGAGACGGCGAAGCGGTCATCACCCCTGATGGCGGTGTTGGTCTGGACCTCGATTGCGTCGAAGGGCGTGGGCGGCACGCCGATGCAGCAGCCATCCCACTGGTTGAGCATGACGATGTATTCCCTGGGATCCTGCACATACAGAGGAAAGGCGACATAGCCGGTGATCCTGACGTGCTTGCCATCGAGCATGGCGACGGCACTGGGCATCTGCTTCTTGCCCTCGCGCGGGTTGTAGAGTTTCTCGGCCGAGGTCAGGAGTTCCCAGGTGACCTCGTAGGGCCTCTCCTTGGTCCCGTCACCTTTGATCACATATCGGTCATCGACAAGGAGCGAGCCGTCGGGCTTCGTCTCAATCTTGGAATCGATGATGGTGAAGGGCTTGGACGATGTGCCCGGCGTGGTGGCGGGGGCGATGCCCTTCGGAGTCTCGTCCGCGGCAGGAGTGGTGGTCTTCGGTTCGGGTTGAAGCGCCGGAGCAGGAGCCGAGGTGTCAGGCCCGGGGCGAGTGCGCTCGGATTCGGCCGGAGTGGGCACGGTGATGTCGTGCGGGACCTTCGGTGTGGCGGCCGTGGCCGGCGCTTCGGTCGTCGTCGGGGCTTGGGCGATCGCGTTGGGATCGGTGCCTGTGGTCGATTCCTTCACGACGATCTCACCCGCGGTGTCCATGACCGTCGGCGTGGCGTCGCGCGTGCCGGGCATGAGAAACGCGACGGCAACGGCGATCGAGAGCAGCACCAGGATGGACCAGAAGACCTTCAACGCATCGTTCCTTTCGGCGTGACGAGACCTAGCCGATGGGCCTGAGATTCTTGGCAACACTCGTGCGATAGGCCACGACCGCGGGGATGACCCCGGCAAGGCAGGCGAGAACGACCGTCGCGAGGGCGACGCCCAGGACCACACGCGGATCGGGGCGTGGCGTGATCACCAGGCCCAGTTGCGTCCGCATCGCACCCGCAACCAGCACACCCGCGGCCAGGCTGACGACGACGCCCACCACCGCTCCGATCACGCCCAGGAGCGCCGATTCGGTGAGCACGAGCGAGAAAATCCGAGCCCGGCTCGCGCCCAGCACGCGCAGAATCGCGATCTGTCGCCGGCGCTGCTCCATGGAGTTGTAGAGCGCGAGCATGATCGCGATGGCGCTCGAGATGACCACCACGATCGCCATCGCGACAAGCACGCGATCGACGCTGGAGACGATGCGGAAGAGGTTCTTGATCTGGTCCGCAGGGCTGGCCACGGTAAACATCCCGCCGCGACGGAGCGAGTCGAAGACCTGCGGCAAGTTGGCGGGCGTGTTAGAACCCTCACGCGTGGCGAGACGGACGTAGGCGACGTTGAGGAGTTGATCGGCGGGGGTGAGATCCTGTGCCGTCGTCGTCGTGAGAGATGGATCGTCACGCTCGCGGCGGTCGTGGGCGTGGATGACCCACGTGCTGGTGAGGTCGGTGAAGATGGCGCGGTCGTGGCTCCCGCCGGTGGGCGCGAGGATGCCGACAACGGTATACGCAAAGTCGGAGTGCTCATGGGGCTTCATGGCGTTGGCGTCGCCGAGTTGGCGCGATTGTGAGATGCCATGGGTGAGGAAGAGCCGATCGCCCAGCGTGACGCCGGTGGCCCTGGCGACGGCGCTCCCAAGTACAACCTCGAAGGGCTTGTCGAAGGATCGCCCTTGGGCAAAGGCCCACGCCTCGCCAGGGTTGGGCTTGAACCGCGTGAAGAACTCGGGCGTGGTCGCGGTGACGGGAAAGCCGCGGAAACTGTCGCCCTGCTGGAGGGGGATGCAGTAGCCGTTGCCGCCTAGAGGGAGCGAGGCCTTGAGGGTCTCGAACTGCTCGAGCGTCATGGAGCGTTTAGGTGGATCGGCGTAAAAGACGCTGGAGAGCACGGAAATAAGTGGGCTGGACTCGCGGCTGATGAGCAGGTGCATGTCGCCGCTCCCTCGCTCAAATGCCGCCGCGGCTGAGGCGCGAAGCACGAGAAGTACTAGCAGCAACGCCACGGCCACCGCAACGGTGAGCGACGTGGTCACCGTGGAGAAAAGACGCGTGCGAAGGCTCCGCAGGATGATCGTCCAATCACTCATGCCGAACTCCCGAGTCGCTCGCGGCGGGGGAACCGATCGCCCATCGATGGATCGTGGCTCACACAGAGGAGCGCGGCGCCCGAATCCCTGCACGCGTTCTGGATGAGGTCCATCGCGGCGGCGGCGTTCTCGGGGTCGAGGCTCGCGGTCGGTTCGTCGGCGAGGACGAGCGCGGGCCTGGTGCTCACGGCCCTCGCGACGGCGACGCGCTGCTGCTGCCCGATGCTGAGCGTCTCAACGGGAGCGTTGGCGCGCTCGATGCCGAGGCGCGTGAGAAGGTCACGCGCGAGCGACGCGTGCTCCTTGGGTGGGATGGCAGAGAACATGAGGGCGGCAAGGATGTTCTCGCTCGCCGAGAAGCCTTGGAGAAGGTTGAAGGTCTGAAAGATCATGCCGAGATGGGCGCCGCGGAAACGATCGCGAGCCGCACCGTGGAGTGAGTGGATCGCGGTGCCGGCGATCTCGATGGTGCCGGAGGATGGATCGAGAAGGCCGGCGATGAGTTGGAGGAGGGTGCTCTTGCCCTTGCCCGATGGCGCGGTGAGGAGGACCTGCTCGGCAGGCTCAAGAGAGAACGCGGGAAGCGAAAGCGTCCAGCGCGGCTCGTCACCGCGCTGGACGTGACTGAACTGCAGATCTCGGATGTGAAGTGCCGTTTTCAAGGCAGGACTCTACTCCGCGTGGGATCAGCAACCAAGGTTGAATCGAGCGAGGAAGTAGAGGAGATCGTCGATGGTGACGCCGCCGTCGGGCGCTCCGGTGCCGGTGCCGTCGTCGAGGTCGGCCTCGATGGCGCCTGTGTTGAAGACCGATAGGTAGTAGATGAGATCGTCGATGGTGACGCCGCCGTCGGGCGCTCCGGTGCCGGTGCCGTCGTCGAGGTCAGCGGGGCAGGACGGTGTCACGACGGCACGGAGGTAGCCGATCGCTTCGTCATGGACCTCCTCGTCGTCGCCCTGGTTGAAGACGATCCAAAATGGCAGGGAGTCCTCGATCGACGGATCGGACGAGAAGAGTTGGAGTTCCATCGCATAGACGCCGACGTCGGCGGGCGACTGGATTGTGTAGCCGAGGTGGCGGTGCCACTCGCCGATGGCGTTGACGCTGAGCGAGAAGCCCTCGACAACGCCGGGCGTGGTCTGTGTGTCCACGCTGAGGGGGCCGAACTCGATGTGGAAGGTAGACGGCGAGACCGTGTCGAAGCTCCCGTTGCTCCAGAGCATGACGGGGGAGAGAACACGGAATCCGATGGTGGAATCGGGCGGAAAGGCACCCTCGAGAGAGTCGAAGCCTGGTTCATCGGTGTACAGGGGCGTGGTCTCGCCGAGTTCGCTCGCAAAGACACGATCGGGTGACGGCGGCTCCGCGTCGGGGAGCAGGTTGGTCCGGATCGTGGAATCCTTGAGCGTGAGCAGGATGTCGCCCGCGTGCTGCGCGAGCGTCATGGGCACGAGCGCTGTGGCGGCGGTGGCCACGGTGAGCATGCTGTACATCTGAAAATTGGAGTTCATGGTGAGTTCCTCAATGGATCGAAACGACCGTGCGCGAGCACGATCAGGGTGAGGCGAGTGGATGGAACGAGTTGTGCGACCAATCGGTGTAGACATTCCGGAACGGATGTGACGCGGCGTGGCCATCGAGGTAGCCCCAGTTGGAGACGGCCGCGGTAGAGGCGGGCTTGCCGCCCCATGCCGCGATGTCGATCTGGGTCGAGGCTCGTGTCGCCGAAACATCGCCCGAGCCCCAGTTCTCGATGTGCGTGTGATCGGAGACGGCAAAGTCCCCGGTCTTGGTCATCAGCAGAAACTGGACGGTTCGTTCGGGGGAAGGGATCTTCTGGAGCCGGTCGAAGGGCTCTTTGGGTGAGAGTCCCGGGTTGAAGGTCCGGGAGAGAAGGTTGTTCATGCCATAACTTGTGTGTCGGTGTTGCCCGTTGATCGTGAGGCCCTGGCCGCCGGCGGACGCAGGCCAGTAGGGGCTTGTGTCACCGGGCGATCGAATGGCCAGGGGTGTGCCGTAGTAGTCGGAAAGGGTGTTGACCCACGAGAGTTCGGGAGCCCCCGAGCCGCCGTGCGCCAATCCGACATCGACCAGGGAGCCCTTGTTGGCGTCGGCATAGAGCGTCTGGGCGGTCTCGAGTGATCTCAGGTTCGCCAGGCAGACCGTCTGCCGAGCCACGCGTCGCGCGTTGGCGAGCGTGGGCAAGAGCAGCGAGATGAGCAGGGCGATGATGGCGATGACGACGAGTAACTCAACAAGCGTGAACGCGCGCGGACTCGCATTCGTGGGAGGCATGGCAACACTCCGAGCATGGACAACCGATGCTGGCGCGTTCGAGAACGCGTCGGCATGGGTCGGTTGGATGTTTGGAAGAATGGATCGACGATCCGACCGGGCGATCAGAGCCATGGCGGGCCGCGTGGCCGTGGGAGCGTCGGTTCGAGGCTCGAAGTCCAAGGGCGAGAGTCGGGCGTGACAAACGAACCGGGCTCTATCGGGGTAAGCGAGGGGCCCTCGCTCGGCATCACCCAGGTGTTCGGCAGAATCGCGAGGAGCGCGCACAGCGGGCAGTCGTCATGGAACGGTGCTGGCGCGTCGTGGTCATGCTCAAGATCAGCGTGGGTGTGAGCGTCGGCGTGTCCGAGATCCCTCTCAGTGAGGCACACGTGCGAATCGGATTCGCGCACGTGCGAATGGGTGAGAGGCGCGATGGTCGCGACCCATGCCGACAGCATCGCGGCAACGACGCCTAGCCATGTGGTGCGAGTTGTCGAGCGTGCGCATCGCATGGATCAATCGAGAATAGTCCCGCCGTCGCGGGTGAACATCAATGCTGATGTGATGACGGCTGCATGTGGCGGATTACGCCTCGGAGTCGTCGTCCTCAACGAACTCGTCGCTGGATTGCGAGTCCACGATACCAGCCCCGATGGCGATCCGGGCAAGCTCGACGCGGTTGTTCGCACCGAGCTTGTTGCCCAGTGAGACGCGGTGCCACTCGACGGTCTTGACGCTGCGGTGGAGTTTCTTGGCGATCTGCTGGGTGGAGAGTCCGGCCCCGATGAGGCAGAGGATCTGGAGTTCACGATTGGTGAGTTGGGAAAGCGCGCCAGAGTCGTCGACACGCGCACGGACCACGCTCTGATCGTCGGCGGGCGTCTTCACAGGATCGGCAGGCGTGGCCACGCGCGAGACAAGCAGGACCCGCCGACGGTTGAGTTGATCGAAGGGGAAGGGACGGACGACCATCCGTACCCAGCGGCCCTGGATCATCCCATCGACGGTGATGGGCCTCCCGGTGGTGGCGGCCTCACGGACGAGATCGATCCGTTCGCGGGCGATGGCTTCGTCCCATAACTCGCGGAGGTTCCGTCCGACGAGTTCGTGGGCCGGTCGTGTGGCCCATTGGGCGGCGAGCCAGTTCGCGAAGACGATGGTGCCATCGGGCTCGACGACGATGACGCCCGAGGTCGTGTCGTCGGTGAGGGCCGCCCATACAGGCTCCATGGTCTCAGGAATGAAGAGGCTGGCAGGCGCGTGGGTGCTCATGTCTGGTACTGCGGTGATCACGGCAATTTCCAAAGGTTTTTGCTGGAGTCGTCGCGAGGCATGGCGACAGCACAAACCCCAGCGAAACCCCGTGGATGATCGTCTCATGCCAAAGGGGATTCGTCAACCTATTTTGATGGTTGATCCGCAATTTTCGCGTAATTGGAACGCTTACAGATCGGCCGGTGAGACCCGAAGTCTCACTGGTGTAAACCTTTGGGACTGACGCGAACGCATAAAACAGAGTATCAACCACGAGGATGATTGCGCGTTCTCGAACCCGTCAGGAGTCCTTGGGTGGGAACTCGACCTGAACACCCACGGGTGGCGTTACTGGGCTTTGGAGGCGGTCGAGAACTCTTGCGCGAGTTGCGAGTAGCGATTCGCGGCGGCTGGATCCTTGAAGACCAGACGCTTGGAGGCGTCGTCAACGCGCCAGGATCCCCAGTTGGCCTTGAGGAAGTTGAGGAGGCGAACTCCAGCCTTGGCAAAGGTGATGTGCTTCTCGACGCCGAGTTTCTCGTCGTTGAGGTTGAGTTGCTTGACGGTGGAATCCACAAGGTCGGAGAGTTCGGCCTCTGGGGCGCGGGCCTCGCGATACGCGATGCGAAGTTCACGATCGAGTTTGTCGAGTTGGCCCAGGGCGTCCTCGGCACGGGTTTGGAAGGCCTCGAGGCGCGCGACGCGCTCGCCCATGTCGTTGGCGTCGGTGACGCTGGCGAGATTCATGAGGCCCTTGGGCCCAAGGGTCAGGCGATCGTTGTCGAGTTCGCCGGTGAGTGATCCGACCCGCTGTGAGGCATCGGCGACGATGCGGATGGAGTCCTCGTGCGAGAATGGACGTCGCGCCTTGGGATCGGAGGGCGTGATCACAACCTTGCCATTGGACGAGGTGACGGTCGCTTCGGTCGGCGAGGGCCTCTGGTAGTCGGCGCGCCAGGGTCCGGCGTTGGCGGACTGGGGCGAGACGAGTTGCTGCGCGATGCGCTCATCGAGGGCCTGGGCGAGGGGGTGCCCCGTGCCTGCCGCGGTGTTGAAGACGGTCATCCCGCCGAGGAGCAGGCAGGTGAGGGCGTTGCCGACGGCATTGTTCTTGGCGAAGAGGATGTACGCGAACCACCCGACAAGGATGAAGGCGACAGTGGAGACGATCCAGAAGAGCACGACGTTGGTGAAGAGGATGGAGATACTGCCCCAGGCCTCGGTGGGCATGAAGAAGAACTTGCTGCCCAGGGCGAGGGCGGCAAGGAAGAGCGTGGCCGTGTGGATGTGGAACCCGATCCTCGCGTCGGCGACGGGGTCGGGGATGGTGGGGATGCGCGGATGGTGCGAGTTGGTTGGCAGCGGCGGCGGACCACCGGCGGCGTTGGTGGTCGGAAGGTTGGGCAGGCCCGGAGTGCCGGCGGGTGCATTGTTCGGGGGCTGGGGAATCACGTGATGACCTCCACGGTGGCCCGTGCTTGTGGTCGGGCCGCTCGAGTGGAGGATCGGCGAGGTGGTGCGGTTTCATCGCCGGGGCGGGGGAAAACACGGGCGATCGGCGAGGCGCGATCGATCCAGTCGGCACGCGCGAACGGGTCGTGCGGAGTTATGGGAGCGTCGCGTCGGCGTCAGTATGATGGGTTATGCAGGGGCGAACGACCGAGGACGATTCGACATCGACCACGCCCGCGGAGCGTGATCGGAAGATCGCGTCGGCGCGGTGGCTCGCGGTGATCCTGGGATCGGCGGCCGTCGTGATCGTGGGGCTTGTGGGGGTGCTGCTCCTGCTTCGCCGTGGAACATGGGAGCGAGGGAACGGCGGCGGACGCGAGGCGCGCGATCGGAGCGGCACGCCGGGGACGAAGAAGGGTGGGAACATGGATGTGTGGCGGGAGTCGGCGCGTCGGGTGAAGCCGATGAGCGTTGAGGATCTCAAGAGCCAGTTCGCGGATGGGTCGTCGGAGGATGGTACGGGCGACTCGAAGGAGGGGCGATCGTGAGCCGCGGGCATGCGCTAGTGACAGGCGGGGCGCGCCGTGTCGGGCGGGCGATCGCGTTGGAGTTGGCGCGGGCCGGGCTTGATGTGACGATCACGTTCGATCGGTCGGAGCGAGACGCGAGCGCGACGGCCGAGGAGATCCTGGCACTGGGAGTTCAGGGCGAGGCGCTCGCGTTGGCGCTCGATGATCCGGGACGAGTGAGCCAGGAGTGCGCTCGGCTTGCCGCGCGATGGGAGACCGAACGCGGTCTGGACGTGCTGGTGCACAACGCGTCGGTGTATGGACCGATGGCGGTGGGGGCGATGGACACGGGTGAGGCCGAGCGTGCGATGCGCGTGAACGCGATCTCGCCCCTCGTGATGACGGCGGCGTTCGCGGGGTTGCTCTCCGCATCCAAACTCGAGGGCGGCGGTTCGGTGGTGGCGATGTCGGATATCCACGCGATGGGCCGGCCTCGGCGTGACCACGCGGCGTACTCGATGTCGAAGGCGGCGCTCGTCGAGATGGTCCGGAGCCTGGCGCGGGACCTCGCGCCAAAGGTCCGCGTGAATGGCGTGGCCCCGGGTGTGGTGGCGTGGCCCGAGAGCGGCGCGGAGAGCGAGCGAGCGATGCAGGAGGCCTACCTGTCGCGCGTTCCATTGGGGCGGTCTGGGACGATGGATGACGCGGCGGGGGCGGTGCGATGGCTGGCATTGGACGCGCGGTATATCACCGGCGAGATCGTGCGGGTGGACGGCGGGCGGTGGCTCGCGTGAGTCGTGGACCAGACCAACTTCGGGCCTGATGAGGCGGGCCAAGATCCGCGTCGGAGAAGATGGCCACCTTGGTGGGCCGTGCCACTTCCAGGGGTCGTGGCTCTACACTTGGGCTATGGCGCACCACAAGTCCGCGGACGTGAACGAGTTCATCCTGCCCGACCTTGGCGAGGGGGTCCATGAGGCCGAGTTGATCAAGTGGCGGGTGAAGCCCGGCGACACGGTCGCGGAGCACGACATCCTCGCGGAGATGGAGACCGACAAGGCCCTGGTCGAAGTCCCCAGCCCGCGCGCCGGGACGATCAAGGAACTCCATGGCAGCGAGGGCGAGACCCTGAAAGTCGGCAATGTCCTCGTGACGTACGAGGGCGGCAGCGGTGGTGGGACGAGCCAAAGCAAGGGCGCCGATTCGCGGCAGGTGGAGCAGAAGCCCGCGAGCGCGCCGAGGAACGTGATGGATCATGTCCCCGAGCCGGCCTCTCGTGAAGACGCGGGGACGGTGGTCGGGAGCATGAGCGGCGAACTGGCCGGGATGAGCGCCAGCGGCAAGACCCTCGCCACGCCGGCGGTTCGGCGACTGGCGCGCGATCTCGGCGTCGATATCGATTCGATCGCCGGCAGCGGAATCGGCGGGCGAGTGCTGGAGAAGGACGTGCGAGCGGCATTGGGGAGCGCGGGTGGGGCAGGGGGGGCGGCCCATGCCGGGAACGGACGAGCCCTCGCCGCGCCGAGTACGCCGGCGAGGATGCCCGCACCCTCGCGCCCGGCGAGCACCACGCCCCAGACAACGCACACGGTCACGCGATCGAGCGCCCCGGCCGGGCCAACGGCCGACGAGATCACGCGTATTCCATTCCGTGGCGTGCGCCGGACGATCGCGAATCGATTGCGCGAGAGCATCAACCAGGCCGTGCACTTCACGGTGATGGACGAGGCGGATGTCTCGGGGCTGGACGGGCTCCGACGACGGCTCGCGGGGGCGAGCGGCGAGAAGGTCTCGTTCCTGCCGTTCGTCGCGTCGGCCGTGTCGCGGGTGCTCGGGCAGAGCCAGTTCCGCGCGCTCAACGCGACGGTCGAGGAGACGCCGGGTGATTCGTCGAGCGACGCGTTCATCGTGCAGCACCGCAGCGTGCACCTGGGGATCGCGACGGACACGGAGAACGGATTGATGGTGCCGGTGATCCGGGATTCGGACCGTCTTGGCGTGCTGGAGTTGTCGCGGTCGATCGGGGCGATCGCGGAGTCGGCTCGGAATCGCTCGATCCCACGCGATCAGTTGATGGGCTCGACATTCACGATCAGCAACGTGGGGAGCCACGCCGGGCGGTTCGCGACGCCGGTGATCAACTATCCGGAGGTGGGGATCCTCGCGGTGGGCCGGGCGCGTGAGGGGATGGTGGTGAACAAGGGCTCGTTCCGCGCGGGGCTGCTCCTGCCGCTGAGTCTGGCGTGCGACCACCGCGTGGTGGACGGGGCGACGGCGGCCTTGGCGCTCGCAGAGATCGTGCGGCTGCTGCAGGATCCGGATGGGTTGCTGACGCCCGCGCGCGGCTGAGCGGTGAGCCGAAGGCTTCCTTAGCGCTCAGGGACGAAGATCGTGTAGGCGTGGTCGAGCAGGCCTGTATTGCTGGCGTATCCTGCGAGCATCTCATCGACCGCGGCGTCGATGACCCTCCTGCAGTCGTCGAGGATGGCGTTCGAGTTGGCCTTGCCGCCCTTGTTCATGAGGTAGGCGAAGGCGCGGGCCATGCCACAGTTCGCGATGAAATCGGGGATGATCGCCATGTGCTGGTCGGCGACGCGCTGGACCTTGAGCATGTCGGCGACCCAGGAGGCGAGATCGCCCTTGGACTGGTCGGCGTGGAAGGGGTTGTTGGCGCCACAGGAGACGATCGTGACGCCGCGCTTCTTGAGCAACTCGACGCGCTCGAGGGTGATCGTGTGCGAGGCGCCCGCGGGGATGAAGATCTCCGCGTCGTGCGCGAAGATCGCGTCGGGGCCGGCATCGTCGGAGATGAATGGCTTGTCCTTGCTCGGCGGGGCGATCGTTGTGCCGTCACGCGAGGTGATGAGGCTGAGGACGTCGAGGCCCTTGGGGTCCACGGCGGTGCGGATGCCGCCCTGGCTGTTACGCGAGGACGTGGCGATGACCTTCACGCCAAGGTGGTGGAGGTAATACGCCGCGAAGGCGCCGACGGCACCGAAGCCCTCGATGATGGCGCGCTGCCCCTTGAGGGGCGTGCCGCGAACGTGGGCGAAGCGCTCGATAGCGCGGACGACGCCAAGTCCCGTGATGACGTCGGCGATCATCCACGCGCCGGCACGGATGCCGGGGAGATCGCGGAGATCGACGCGTGCCTCAACGCCGTGCTTCAGGCGATCGATCTTGGGCGTGGGTCCCTCGCCGTCGGCCTGATAGACGGTGTGCCCGCGGGCGATGCCTTCTTGCGGGTGGATGTTGCCGACTTCCTCGGCGATGTATCGCGTGGCCTCGGAGACCTCATCGACGCCGACGTCGCCGCCCGTGCCGTAGCACTGCTTGAGATAGGGGGCGACGTGCTTGTACCACCGGCGGAGGACGCCCTCCTTCACGGCGGCGGGGCAGTGGGGATCGAAGTCGATGACGGACTTGCCGCCGCCGATCGCGGGACCAGCAACGTTGAACTTGGTCGCCATGGTCTTGGCGAGGAAGACGGCCTCCTCGCGCTTGCCGCCGGCGCGCATGCGGGTCCCGCCGCCGGCCGCTCCGCCTCGGAGCGAGTTGATGGCGAGCCATCCACGCGCGGTGGTCTGGTCGTCATGCCACTCGACGACGATCGCGGGCGGGGCGGAGAAGAAACGCTGATATCGCTCGAACCCGTCGCCCGGAGTGGTAGTCCGGCTGGGTCGCGCGGCGGCGGCGGGTGCTGCGGTCACGGCTGGCTCTCGGGTTGTGTGCGGACGTGCGACTTGGCCGACGTATCGGCCCAGTGACCTTGTGAGGTCGGACCGACCTGGATCAGCGGCCCGTGAGCGTCTTGGGGATGCCCAAGGCCTTGTCCTTCTTGGGGTCGAACTTCTTGTCGGCGGTCATCTTGGCGATGCGCTCGGCCCGGGTGAGGACGGAGCGCTTGCCGGAGAGGTTCTTGGAGACGCGGAGGGACGGATCGAGGCTCATGACAAACTCCAACAGACGGGCGATGATGGTCGGCATCGGGCCGACCCGGATCTCGGTCGAGTCCCCAAAGATGACTCACCCTTGGGGGTCGTAGCGTTCCCAGTTGGAGGACCGGAAGTTGGAGGTGCCCCGGCGTTCGCGTTGCCAGCGGGTGCCGAGGTCGTTGAGCGTGCGGACCAACTCGGTGCGTTGGGCCTGGCTCCGGCTGTAGTCCTTGCCCCCGGGGAATCCCGGGAGGGCGTAGAGGCGGTAGCGGTCCTGACTTGGGTCAGCATTGTTGGAGCGCGAGGCGGCCGGGTCGAGGGGAAGGGCGAAGGCTTTCACGGAGTTCTGGGCGAGGAAGGCGATCGCGTCCTCGGCCTTCTCTCGTGTCAGGATCGCGAGGGCAAGGTAGTTACTCCCCGGCTCTCGCGGGTCGGCGAGTTGGGTCCCGGCATGGGTCAGGATCGGGCTGGTTGACGGCGGCGGGGCTTGTGGGGGCTTTGGTTGGGTCTCTGGATTCGACGGGGGCTGGTTCGGCGGGAGAGTCCTCGGCGGATTGGGGATGGGCTTGGGGCTGGTCCCGGGGTCAAGATCACCTGGCTCCTTGATGGTGTTGGTGTCGGGTGGCGGCGTGAAGCCGATGAGTTCCTTCTCGGTGTCCTTGCGACCCATCGAGTACGCGATCACCCAGACGAGAACGATCGCGATGGCGATCCCGGCGATCCCGATCCACAGGGCGTTGCGCGGGAGGAGCATCGTGTGTGCGCTGAGGCGCTCTCGGAAAGTCGGCGGCTCAGCGTCGCTGAAGGCCTGATCGATCGCCTCGGCATCGAGCGATGCTTCGAGCGCAGTGTCCAACGCCGATGCTGACGATGGCTCGACATCGCCCCGATCGGAATCGACGCCGGGTTCCGGCTGAGAGTGGGGCAGGGATTGCGGTTTGGGCTGGAGTTCAACGCCGATGACGGGCTTGTCGCCGGACCAGCGGGCGCGCTTGGACTCCGCGTGCTCGCGGAGTTTCTGGTCTGCTCCGGCGACCAGGTCGAAGAGCGGGCGTTGTCCCTTCCCTGGGGGCATACGGGAGGATCGTACCACGGGCGCTCGCGGGATGCGTGGGGACCGTGCGTGAATCCGATGGCGAAATGGACGGATTTCACCGGGGCCGGTCCGCTACGATCGACCCTATGGCAATCCGCGACACCGATGTCCTGCCCATCCATCCTCCGGCGATGACGCCCACCGAGGCCGTGTACATCCCGGCGATCGTGAAGGGGTTCGGGACGACGATGCGTCACTTCTTCACGTCGTTCGGGCAAGGCCGCACCAGCCGGACGATGCAATACCCCGAGCAGCGCCGCGAGCACCTGCCCGTCGAGCAGGGCGGCCAGAACGCCAGCAACTTCCGCGGCGTGCACCGCCTCAACCGCGACGAGTCGGGACGAGTCAAGTGCGTCGCCTGCATGATGTGCCCCACGATCTGCCCGGCCCGCTGCATCCACATCACCGCCGGCGAGAGCCCCTGGGAGGACCGCGAGAAGTATCCGGTGAAGTTCGAGATCGACGAGCTCCGCTGCATCTTCTGCGGCATGTGCGAGGAGGCGTGCCCGGTCGACGCGATCGAACTGACGACCGAGTACGACATCGTCGGGGCGTCACGCCAGGAGATGGTGTTCGACAAGGAGAAGTTGCTCCACGTCTACGACGTGACGATCAGCAAGAAGCCGATGTGAGCGTCGTCACGACGTGGCATCAAAGATGGCGCGACACAGGACATGAAAAGACCCCGCGAATCGCGGGGTCTTTTGCTCGGTGGGTATAGGGGCGTGCGTGAGTTAGTCGCAATACCACGTGGAGCGGTGGCTGCGGGAGTAGCCGCCACGGTAACTGCTGGTGCAGCGTTGGCCGTCATAGTACGAGTTGCTGCTGTAGGAACCCTCGTAGTAGTAGCCGCCCCCGCCGCCGCCGCCGTAGTACGAGCGGCCGCTGTATCGGGCGTTCTGGTCGCCGAGGATGGCGCCGCCGAGGCCGCCGATGAGAGCGCCAGCGGCCGCTCCCTTGCCCATGTTTCCGGAGAGGCTGCCCAGACCCATGCCGACGAGCGAGCCGGCGGCGGCCCCGGAGAAGAAGCCTTCCCCGGCGTTGTTGCAGCCGGTGGCGCCCAAAAGAAACGTGCCGCCGACGACGGCGATCAGCGTGCGACGCAAGATGGATCGATTGGTGGTCTTCATGGCAAACTCCTTCCCGAAAACAAACGGCCCTCCAACGGGTGGACCTCCGATACGTCGCCGTTCGCCCTTGGCTTCGCGTGTCCTTTCCAGCGGCGGCTGCCGCCTTGGTATTGGATGCGGGCCGAGGCTAGTGGTTCCAAACAATATATCGAATGAGTTAGTGGTTGGCAACAAAAATCTGCGCATTTCTCGATCTGACCGATAAAGAGGTGGCTCGCGCATGAAAAAACCGCGCCTGTCCGGCGATTTGATAGTATTTTGTTTGGATAACAAGAAGCTCGAGTTACTCTGATTTCGTGGGGGGGGCTTCGATTCGGGTGGCGGGGATGGTGCCTGGCTTCGATTGGGCCGGAGTGGGCTTCGTGCGTTCGGGCTGGTTCTCGGGTGGGACGGTGCACATGCCCAGGTTCAGGTTGCACTCCAGGGTGGGCCCGATTTTCCCTTCGAGGCCGGCCGCCTTGATGCGGTCTTCGGTGATGCCGAAGTCAGCGAGCGTGATCTTGATAGAGGTTCGGAGGCTGAGGACGTCGCCATCGAAGGCGAGTTTGGTGAGGTCGGATTCCTCGCGAGCGGCGGCGCTGGCCTCGAGGGTGAGCGGCCTGGTGACGCCGGCGAGCGTGAGTTCGACGTCCAGCGTGGCCTTGAAGGCCTTGATGCTCTCGATCTTGGACTCGATGGGCTTGAGTTCCGCGGGCTTGGAGAGTCGCATCACGATGGTGGGAGCCTTGTTCACGTCGAGGAGCGTCTTGATGGCGGTGTCGTGATCGGCGTGACCCGTAGAGATCTTGTCGACGGAAAGGTGCCATTCGCCCTGCTGGATCGTGGCGGGGTTGGTGACCGGGCCGGCGACGACATAGCCGATGATGTCCTTGGTCTTGGCGGTGATCTTGGTGTTCGGCGTGATCGCGTTGATCATGAGTTGATCGAGCGAGCCGGTGAGGGCGTAATAGACGGTGCCCTTGCTGGCGGCATCCTGGGGGAGGACGAGTGACTTGCCCGAGGGGGCGGTGTCGAGAGGCTTGGTCGCGGCAGGCTGAGCGAAGGCCGAGGCGGCAAGGAGGAGCGAGGCGAGGGCGAGGTGCTGGCCCGAGAAGATGCCGAACGCGGGTCGGTTGCCGGCGATGGCGAGGTGGGAACGGTGGGACGAGGCGTGCATCGAAACTTCTCCGTGGTTGTGCTGGTGCCGGGTTCGGCGTGCATCGAAGTGTAGTGTTGGTGAGCACAGGGGTTTGGGTTGCTGGAGGATCATCCATGCGTGCATTGAAGTGGCGGGTTCTTGGGGTCGTGCTGGCGGTGGCCTCGGCGGCGGGGATGGCACCCGCAGACGAGCCACCGGCGGCACCCCAGCCCGCGACACAGCCGGGGCCTCAACCCGGCGGGGACGGGCCGGTGGTGGACCCGATGCTGGTGGATCACGCACGGGTTGTGGTGCCTGTGGTCGTCGAGGATGTGCGGAAGATCACGACGGCCGACGAGTTGCTATGGGCGCTCGAGACCGCGGACAAGAGCCTGAACACGCTGACGGCCGAGGTCGTGTGGACGAAGGAGTTCGGGCTGGGGGGCGACGCGCATGTGCGCAAGGGTCGGCTGTTCTATCGCGACACGCGCGAGCATCGAGAGCCTGGTGCCGCGGTCGATCAGAAGGGGACGCGGGCGTTCGCGGCAACGTTCGATGAACTGACGATCGGCAGCCGGCACGAGACGGAGCCGAAGCACTATGTTTTCGATGGGACATGGCTCGCGGAGAAGGAGCCCCGCGAGCAGCGGATGACGCGCACGAAGATCGCGGGCGAGGTACGCCGGAGCGACCCGATGCGACTGGGCGAGGGGCCCATGCCGATCCCCATCGGGCAGCGGCGCGAGGACATCCTGGCGCGGTACGAGGTCTCGCTCCTCCCGGCGGAGGAGGGCGTGGAGGGAGACGCGCTGAAGGCGTTTGTGAAGGGGTCCTATCAGTTGCGGCTGGTCTCCAAGGATGCGCAGGCGGAGCACTCGGAGATTCGCCTTTGGTACAAGCCGATGGCGGACGCGAAGGACGCGGCGTTGATCCCGCGGATGGCGCGGGCTGTCTCGCGGGCGGAGAACATCGACGTGATGCAGTTGGTGGGCGTGGAACTGAATCCGACGATCGAGGAGGGCGTCTTCTCGACGTCTCCCGTGGACGGATGGAAGGTGATCGATCAGTAGGCCGATGGATAGGGGTGGGGTTGGAACACGGAGGAAGCCGCGTGGGACATCGAGCGATGAAGCGAACGGGGCGGCGTTTGGCGATGACGCTGGTCTGCGGGTTGGCGTGCGGCTGGACCTGCGGGTGGGCCGACGGTGTGCCTGGGTTGGATGACGGGACGGGTGGTGTGGGCGGACGCTCGGCCGTGGAGCCGATGGAGTTGCCCGTGTCCGTGAGCGTGTCGCGGCTGGTGTCACGTGACTTTCTGAGCGAGGACGAGCGGCGGGCGCTTCGCGTTCGGTATGGGTGCTGGGCCGAGGCCGATCTAGCGAATCCGGCGTCGGCGGCCCGTGCGGCGCTGATCGACGGGCGATACGGCGATGCGGCATTCTCGGCCGAGGGGGCGGACCCTCTGGATCGTGCCGAGGCGTGTATCCGGCGCGGCGACCTGGATCGCGGGTTGATGCTGCTGGGGACCGATGCGTCGGCGCGCGGGGCATACCTGCGAACGCTCGCGGCGATCGAGCGGGGCGATTCGAACGGGGCGATCGAGGCGTCGGCGGGTCTGGCGTCGATGGCGCGCGATGAGAACGCCGACGCGGCGACCGTGGTGGCGGCGGCCCGCGGGCTGATGCTGCGCGCGCGAGTCGCGGCGCTCTCGGATGATCCGGCGTCGGGGTATCAGGAGATCATGAACGTGCTGGGACGCGTGCGTGATCGGCTAGACACGATGTCATGGGAGGGGTTGCTGGCCGAGGCGATCCTGCTGCGGGACAAGGGGAATCCGCAGGAGGCGGGGGAGTCCTTGCTGAAGGCGTTGTCATTGAATCCGAGGTGTGCCGAGGCGTGGCACGTGCTTGGGTTGATGGCTGTCGATTCGATGGATTTCCCCAGGGCCGAACGCGTGGCGGCACGCCTGGACGAACTGGCGAGCGGCCCGAGCGGCAAGGCGACGATCGGGGCCTCGGGGTTGGGGGCGATGGTCGTCGCAAGGGCACGCTTGCGCCAGGGCGATCCGGCCGCGGCGATCGCGATCCTGGATGAACAGATCGCGCGGCAGCCTGCGTGGCGCGAGGTGCTGGCGCTGCGTGCGGCGGCAGAGTCGCTGCGCTACGACTTTCCAAAGGTTGACGCGCTCTTGAAGGCCTTTGACGAGTTGTCGCCGGGGAGTCCACTAGCGTGCTTCGAGGTCGGAACGGCTCTCGCGGGGGCGCGCCAGTATGCCGATGCGTCGCGGTATCTGGAAGAGGCGGCGAGGCGGTCGCCGAAGTGGGCCGAGCCTGTGCTGGAACTCGGCCTGCTCGAGGTGCAGGCGGGGCGCGACGACAAGGCGCGCGAGGCGCTCGAGCGGGCGATGGCGCTCGACTCGTTCAACGTGCGGGCGAAGAACTCATTGAAACTCGTGCGAGATCTCGGCTCGTTCGCGACGGTGGAGAGCGAGCACTTTCTGGTGCGCTACAAGCCGGGCGAGGACGAGATCGTGGCCCGGGAGATGCTGGCGCCGCTGGAGCGGATCTACGCACGCGTTACCGGAGATGGCCCCGGCGGGATTCGCCACGAACCAACGTGGAAGACGCTGGTGGAACTCATGCCCAACCACCGCTGGTTCAGCGTGCGGATCACCGGAATGCCGGCGTTGCACACGATCGCGGCGGCGACGGGCCCGATCATCGCCATGGAGGCGCCGCGCGAGGGGACCGATCACCTCGTGGGGCCGTACGACTGGCAGCGGGTGGTGCAGCACGAGTTCACGCACACGGTGACGCTGTCGCGGACGAGCAACCGCCTCCCGCACTGGTTCACCGAGGCGAGCGCGGTGTATCTGGAGGATCACCCGAGGGATTACAGCACGGTGCAGTTGCTCACGAAGTCGCTGGTCGAGGAGGACCTGTTCGACTTCGAGACGATCAACATCGCGTTCGCGAGGCCCGAGAAGCCGAGCGATCGCTCGCTGGCGTATGCCCAGGGCGCGTGGATGTACGAGTACATGATCGAGCGGTTTGGGGCCGAAGCACCCCTGAAACTGATGGATCTCTACGCGAGCGGGAAGCGCGAGCCCGAGGCGTTCCGCGAGGTGCTGGGGGTGACGCGCGAGGAGTTTCTCGGGGCGTTCAAGGTGTGGGCGCGGGAGCAGTCGATCTCGTGGGGGATGATCGCTGGGCCCGGGCGTGAGACGATCGATCAGTTGATGGATGGCGTGCGCGAGGAGGCGTTGAAGCACGCCCCGGATCGGCCCGTGGATGCGCCGGTGGATGCCAAAGTTACGGATCCGACCTCGGGCACGGAATCGTTGAGCGCCGAGGCCACGGAGAAGATTGTGGATGTGGCCACGCTGCGGTCGTGGCTGGAGAAAGACCCGACCCATCCGGACGTGCTGAAGATGCTCATCGATCGATTGATGGACGAGTCGAAGGGCGCGGTGACGGAAGAGATCAAAGGGCTGCTCGATCGATACGCGGCGGCTCGGCCCGTGGACCCCATGCCCCATAGCGTGCTCGCCAAGCACCTCCTGGATCGCGGCGAGTTGAGCAAACCGGAAATCAAGGAATCGATCGCGCATCTCGAGTTCCTCGACGCGCGCGAGCAGCACTCGCCGGCGTACGCGATGGAACTCGCGCGGCTGTACGCGGCCGAGGGCGACCTGAAGACCGCGAACGCGAGAGTCGAACGGGCGGTGGGGATCGCGCCGTACCGCCCGAGCGTGCGGGAGTATGCCGCGACCATCGCGCTGCGTGCGGGTGATCTGGAGACGGCCGAGCGTCACATCCATGCACTCACGGTGCTGGAGCCCGACCGGGATATCCACAAGAAGCGGCTGGAGGCGATCCGGGCGAAGCGGGCGGCGGTGTCAAAGTAGGTCGAATCTCCGACTCGACATCGACCCAAACTCTCACGGTCTCGCCGAGCCACGCTCGTTGGGACTCGGCGAGGTATGGTGGATCTCGTCGCATCATGCATGGGCCACGACGAGGGTGCCACTATCATCAGCATCGGTGGATCGTGTCGTGCTCGGCCGCGTTGGTTGTAACGCGGCCGCTGGTTGGAGGGGTTTGTTGCAGAAAATAGGTGACGGCTTGGAAAGCCGGCCTGCTGGCGAACGAGGAGCGGTTTCATGCGTGTGTGCCTGGTGTCGCGCGAGGTCAGGCCGTTTGTGGGTGGCGGGCTGGCGACGTACGTGCTGGAGATGGCGCGGGTGCTGGTGTCGCGCGGGCACGAGGTGCACGTCGTGACGGTGCCAACGGAGCGGCTCGCGGCGCGGCTGGGCGAGGCGGCGCCTGGCGTGGTGGCGCACGAGGTGGACATTCATCGCGGGCACGCGGCGATCCCCGGGGCGTACTTCAGCCACTCGAACAGGTATTCGATGGGGGTCCTGGAGACGCTGCGTGAGTTGCACGCGCGCACGCCGTTCGACTACATCGAGTTCCCCGAGTACGCCGGCGAGGGATACTGGTCGCTCCGCGCCAAGCGCACGCTCGGCGACTTCGCGGGGTGCGTGCTGGGCGTGAGGCTGCACACGCCGCATTACACATGCATGGAGGTGGATCGCAAGCACACGCTGCCGACGGAGAACGCGCACATCGAGCACATGGAGAAGTGGTGCATCCGTGAGGCGGACGTCGTGCTGTCGGCATCGCGGGCGATGATCGACCGCGCGACACGCGATCTCGGCGGGATGAGGCGCGGCGAGGAGCGCGGGCCGATGCGACTCGTGCGGTTGCCCATCGATCTCGGACAGATCCGAGCGGATTTCGAGCGGGGCGAGCCCGAGAGTGGGAGTGTTCCCACGATCGTCTGCATAGGCAGGGCCCAGTGTTGCAAGGGATCGCACACGCTGGTCGAGGCGGCGCAGATCCTGTTCGAACGCGGGCTCGACGCGCGCGTCAGGTTCATCGGGGGCGACACACACACGGGACCCTTCGGGCGCTCGATGCGTGAGCATCTCGAGCGACGCATGAGCGGGCGATTCCGCGATCGGTTCACGATCGAGGAGGCGCGGAATCGCGAGGGACTAGGTGCGGCGATTCGTGGCTCGATCGCCGACGGGGGCGTGTGCTGCTTCCCCTCGCTCTGGGAGAGTTACTGCCTGGCCTGCGTCGAGGCGATGGGCATCGGCGCGTGCGTGGTGACGTCGGATGCCGGGGCCTTGCCGGAGGTCGTGCGCGATGGCATCGATGGGATCGTGACGCGGGCGGACGATCCGGTGTCCCTGGCGGACGGGCTGGAGCGGGCGATCCGCGATCACGAGTTGCGCCCGCGATTGATGGCGTCGGCACGCGAGCGCGCGGAAACCTTGAGCGGCGTCGAGAGTGTCGGCGTGGCGCTCGAGCGTGTGATCGGGGAGTGCCGGGGCGGCGAGCGTGTCGCGGCACGACCGAGGTTGGAGCGGCTGCCGAGCGCGACGGTGATCGTGCCGTTCTATAACGTGGCGGAGTTCCTCCCCGCAACGCTGGAGTCGCTCAAGAACCAGACGCACAAGGACTTCGAACTCATCATCGTGAACGACGGCTCGACGGACGCCGACGCGATTGCGCTCTTGGATCAGTTGCGCGCGCAGGGGTATCGAATCATCGACAAACGAAACGGCGGACTTGGCTCGGCGCGGAATGTCGGGTTCAGAGCGGCCCGGGGCGAGTGGGTCCTGCCGGTGGATGCGGATGATCTGTGCGTGCCGGAGTATGTGGAGACGCTGCTGCGCGTGGTGTCGCGCGACCCGCATCTGGCGTGGGCGAGCAGCATGTTCACGAGTTTCTACACGAACCCGGAGGAGGTCGTCTCGGGGTATATCCCGCTCGCGGGCGATCCGGACCTGTTGCCGTATCACAACATCGGCGGGCCGGGCGCGGGATCGATCCTGCATCGACAGACGGTGCTCGACGTCGGCGGGTACGACGAATGGCTGACGAGTTTCGAGGATTGGGATCTGTGGTGCACGCTTGTCGAGCACGGCTACCGCGGCGTGGCGATCCCGGAGTTCCTCCTGAAGTATCGGCTTCGTCAGGGGTCGCTCATCCGGTCGGAGGTCTTGCCTCGTCAGCAGGCGCTGCGGGCGTACCTGATGAAGAAGCACGCGCGTCTGGCGAAGGACCCGTCGGTCGCGGCCAGGATGATCCTGTGGGATCAGTTTGTGTCCCAGGATCGGGTCGGAGCGTTGGAGATGCAGGTGCGTGAGTTGCAGGTTCGGCTGGCGGAGGCGACGGGGACGGCACACATACCCGCGGAGGTGGCGCCCACGCCGCCTTTGACGAGCGTGATCGACCCGGTCTTGGTGCGGAGCGAGGCTTTCGGTTTGATCCGGGAGAACATCCGCTACCGGATCGCGGACAAGATCAACGACGCGATCAAGGCGACCGGGGTCCACGGGGCCGTAAAGAAGGCGGCAGTGAAGGCGATCGGAGTGATGAAGAAGCGCAAATGATGCGCTCTCGTCGGTTAGTGCCCACGTTTGCCGCACGGGCAGCAGGTGCCTGGGGCGGGTCCTACGCCGCCGCAAGGTGATGTGGTGGAAGTGTTTGCGCTCTTTGATGCAAAGACGGAGAGTTTTCGAGTGAAGATCCGGCCGTTGCCGTCGGGGTCATCGACCGGGGCGTCGGCTAAGGCGGTGGGGCGGATGAGTTCCAAAACGGTGCCATCGGCCTCGCAGACATATTCGTAGAGGGGCATGGTGAATCTCCGTCGTGCCGGCGACGTGCTTGGTCGCTGGCGTGTGGTTTGATCGGCTGATGATAGGGGGTTCGTGAGGCCGGTCTGAGCGATGGCTCGGGATGGCACGCCCTTTGAGGGGCGGAAGTCGTGGACTTGGGCACGAACATCTCGGCTTCGGGCGTGCTGACGGCGATGTACCGGCAGGATGTCTTGTCGAACAACCTCGCCAACGCGAGCACCGTGGGGTTCAAGGCGATGATCCCCGCAACGCGCCAACGTGCGGCGGCGAGCGTCGAGGATGGCGTCATGCAGATGCCCTCGAACACGCTCCTGGAACGGCTGAAGGGGGGCGTGCTGCTCGCGCCGAATCTCGTGGACATGGGGCAAGGGGCGATCAGCCCGCGGGGAGGCCCATTGGATGTCGCGATCGAGGGGCGCGGATTCCTGGCCGTGCGCAAGCCGGGCGGCAACGACGGGGGCGAGGACGCGGCGTTGGCGCTCACGCGTGATGGACGCATGACCCGGAACCCGGCGGGGCGGCTGGTGACGACTGATGGGTTTGAGGTGCTCGATGCGAGTGGATCACCGATCACGATCGCGCCCGGGGGCGAGGTGACGATCGACGGAAACGGGCGTATCAGCCAGAACGGGGCGGTGGTGGCGACGCTGAAGTTCGTGGATGTCGCCGATCCCGGGGCGCTGCGGCCACTGGGCAATGGGATGCTGGACGCGAAGGCGGGGACGGAGTTCGCCGAGGCGTCCGGGCGATTGATCCAAGGGTCGGTCGAGGAGTCCGGCGTGGACGAGATCCGGACGATCATGCAGATCACGTCGGCGTCGCGAGAGGTGGAGGCGAACATCTCCATGATGCGTCAGATCGACCGGCTCAACNNCCGCGGCTTCGGCGCTCTCGGCGCTCAACACCGCGCTCGATGTCACGGCGAACAACCTGGCGAACGTGAACACGGCGGGGTTCAAGTCCAGCCGCGTGAACTTCCAGGACTTGCTGTATGTCGAGAAGGCGCAACCGGGGAGCGTGAACGCGAACGGGGACCAGAGGCCGATCGGCTTGTCGGTCGGGCTGGGGACGCGGATCAGCGGGACCCAGC
>JRYD01000183.1_pt1 | contig 42612 bp, 26 predicted proteins | sample 235311 | NCBI WGS metagenome assembly JRYD01 (sample SAMN03074213, study PRJNA261472) | activated sludge metagenome | biome: Common Effluent Treatment Plant; feature: Wastewater; material: Activated sludge; isolation source: activated biomass in a lab-scale reactor treating industrial wastewater at... | reverse complement strand
GTTGGCGCGAAGGTCGTAGGAGTCACGGTTGCCCATCGTGCCATTGAGCCCGAACTCCGTGGATCGTTTCCAACCGGTCATGAATGACTTGTCGTCCTTGGCCGAGATCACCTCCCACAGCGAGAGCTTGGGCGGCTTGGGCGGCGGCAGGGGCGCGGGCTCCTGCTCCTTCGGTGGTGGCGGCGGAGGAGGGGGTGGCGGNNGCGGGGAACTCGGATCTCGCCGAGGACGGGGTGAACCAGGACGATGGCGTCCTTCTCGTTGGTCTTGATGGTGCCGGCGATGGTCTCGCCGGAACTGAGCGTGATGGAGTACTTCGGGTTCTCGGACGCGGGCACCGGCTCGTCGGCCTGGGTGACAGGGGCGACGGCACACGCGAGCATCAAGGCGAGTGCCGGCGGCACGAACGCCCTGAGGCGTCGAGTCGCGCGCGCAGGGGTGGAGCGAGCGTTCTCGCCCTGCATCGCCGATCGTGCGCCGGCCGGATGCGACACCACTGCCTCCGTTCCCTCTAGTGCTCGTGGGACGAGCGCATACGACTCCTGAAACACGTGCGTGTTTGCAAGCCTATCGGAAAATGGGCGGGAGGGGAACGAGCAAATCGCGAAACCAACGAGAAGAATTGTCGGAGGGTGCCGGATGTTCGCAGGATGGTCGTAGATTGATGCGGACATGTGGCGAACCGAGACACCCCACCCCCCCACCAACGCACGGAGATGCAGAACACGAACACCAATACGGCGGCCCGGCTCCGGCGGGCGATGAACGAGCGGTGCGTCCCGATCCCCGGGGCATTCAACGGGCTGTGCGCGAGGGCGATCGCCAGGGCCGGGTTTCCGGCGTGCTACATCTCTGGAGCGGCGACGAGCGTGAGCGCGGGCGTCCCCGACGTGGGGCTGCTCACCCTGGAGCACTTCTGCCGGTGTATTCGTGAGGCGGTGGACTCGAGCGGGCTTCCCGTTCTTGCCGACGCCGACACGGGATTCGGCGAGGCGGAGATGGTGCGGCGGACGGTGATCGAGTACTCGCGCGCGGGGGCGGCGGGCCTGCACCTCGAGGACCAGAAGTTCCCCAAGCGCTGCGGACACCTTGATGGGAAGGAACTCGTGCCCAGGGACCACATGGTGGAGAAAGTGGAGTGGGCGTCGAAGGCGGCCCGCGAAACGGGACGTGGCGACGAGGCGGGGATCATCGTGTGCGCAAGGACCGACGCGCGGGGCGTGGAGGGGATGGAGGCCGCGGTGGCGCGCGCGACGGCGTATGTCGAGGCGGGGGCGGAGATGATCTTTCCCGAGGGGCTGGCGAGCGTGGAGGAGTTCGAGGCGTTCGCGAGGGCGATGCGCGGGATGAAGGGAAAGACTCGCGATGGGGGGCCATATCTGCTCGCCAACATGACGGAGTTCGGGAAGACACCGATGATTGCTCTGCGTGAGTTCGAGCGGATGGGGTACTCGTGCGTGATCTATCCGGTGACGCTTCTGCGCGTGGCGATGGGTGCCGTGTCGAGGGCGCTGGAGGAACTCGCAAGGACGGGTACGGCTGAGGGGATGCTGGACCGGATGCAGACGCGGAAGGAGTTGTATGAGTTGGTGGGGTACACGCCGGGAGAGGCGTGGGAGTTTCCGGCAGGGACGTAGGGACACATGAAGTAAAAAGGCACAGGCTGGACGCCTGTGCCACGAGGTCGGGTCGGTTGTTTGGTTGGTGTGGTTAGACCTGGCCGCTCATCGACTCGACGAGTTGGATGAGTTCGTCGACGCCGAGCGAGTTCTGGCGGGCGACTTCGGCGAGGAGTTCGCGTCGGGTGCGTTCGTACTGAGCCGTGGGAAGGCCCATGGCTCGGACGCGATCGAGGACCGCGGCGAGACGTCGCACCGAGTCGAGCGTGCGAGCCTCGTCGGGCGAGGCGACGAGGAAGTCTCGGAAAGCGGGGACGAGTTCGGCCGTGCTTGGCGCGGCGGTGTTGGAGTCGGCGATACGGGCCTTGGTGAATCGGGCGAAGGCCTCGGCGATGGAATCTCCCACGGCGGAGAAGGGACGCGCGACGAGGAGGCCCTCGGGTGTCTGGTCGTATCCCGAGACCGAGTCCTTGCGTTGGGCGGTGAGGCGTACGGCGTTGTCGCTCAGTCGCGTGGCCGAGATGCGTGTGTCCGCGTTGCCGTCGGGTCCTGGGCGGAGGTTGTCGATGTAGAGGCGGCTTCCCTTGGCGGCGTTGAGGGCCTCGTCGAACTCAACGCCTCGTGCGTTGATGGCGAGGGACTTGAGGAGGGAGAGGTCGTAGACCTCGGGGACGATGGAATCAACGAAGGCCGGGGGTTGGGTCGTGATGCTCGCGAGATCATCGGAGACGCGTGGATCGACCGGGGGCGGTGGCGGGGGTGGCACGATCGACTTTCGGGTGCGCTGGTCGAGGACGACGCCGTTGAGCACGAGCGCGTCCATGGTCGCGTCGCCGACGGGCGTGGCGTTGAACTCGAACCCAGCGAGCGAGACCGGGGCGAGGCCGTCGACATCCTCGAAGGTGGGCGCGGGGTTGGTGGCGCCGAAGGCCGAGCGGGTGGTGACCGTGCCGTTGAAGTTCAACTGGCCGCCGGCGACAAAGTCGAGCCCGCGATCGGTGACGGTGGTGGCATCGGCGAGTTGGAGTTCCGCGGCGGGTCGCGTGAGGAGGACGATGCTGGGAGCATTGACGGTCATCTCGGCGATGGTGACGAGATCGCCCAGTTCGGCGAGGCGCGAGGCGTTGAGCGTGAGCGAGCCGAGCGTGGTGAACTTCTCGTAGGGGCACATGATGAAGTCGGCGGTGTTGATGGTGAGGCTCTGCTCGCCGACGATCGTGGCGCGATCCGGGATGGAGGGAACCGGCGGGAGGATCTCGCCGCCTTCGTCGGTGTTGCCTCGAGCTGCGATGGAGAACTGGGTGCAGAGTTGGAGGGTGTCGAAGGCGCCGTTGGAGCCGACGTTGTCCGCGAAGCGGATGACGCCGCCGGGACCGGTGGTAACGAGGAGGTCATGGGCGGCGGCGGTGGCATCGGCGTTGGCGCTGTCGAGCGTGCCGCCGAAGCGGATGGTGGCACCCGAGTACGCGATGAGGGTGGTGTCGGCGGCGATGACGGTGTCGGCGTTGTAGTTCTGGTCGGCGATGGTGGTGACCGAGCCGCCGGCGATGAGGGCGTTTCCATCAACGGTGAGCGAGTTGAAGGGGTTGTCGCCGACTCGTCCATCGAATCGGGCGTTGGCGGCGATGGTAACATCGCCGGGTGTTTGCGTGGTGTCGGCGGTGAGGGCGTCTCGGAAGCGGACGAGGGCGTCGCCCGTGCTCTCGAAGGTCATGTCGCCGGCGACCGTGGTCGTGCCGAAGTAATCCTGATCGGCGATGGTGCGGATGATTCCGGCGGCGAGCGAGGCTGGGCCGTTGACGACGAGCGAGGCGAGGGCGTCGGTCGCGCCGATGGCGCCGCTCGCGACGAGCGCGCCGTTGATGGTGAGTGACTCGGGGGTTCCGTCGGAGTTTCCATCGACAGTGCCACTGAACTCGATTGTGTCGGCGGTAGTGCTTTCGAGGATGGTGTCGGCGCCGAGGACGACCTCGCCGGAGTACAACTGGCCGGCGATGGTGCGAATGAGGCCGCCGTGGAGTTCGGCGTTGCCGGCGACGCTGATCGAGTTGAGCGGGTTGGTGCCACCGATCAGACCCATGGCGAGCAGATCGCCGTCGATCGCGAGATCGATGGGGTTTGACGCGTCAGCGGAATCGACGGTGCTCTCGAGGGCGATCCGCCCGGCGGTGCTCTCGAGTCGGGCGTCGCCCGAGAAGAGAACGGGGCCGGCGTACCTCTGTTCGCCGACCGTGCGTATGAGGTCGGTGTTGATCGCGGCAGGGCCATCGATCGTGAGGGCGGCGAGGGGATCGTTGGCGCCGACCTGGGCGTTGAGGACCACGCTCCCGTGGAGCGTGAGAGCCTCCGCGGGTCCGGTGGCGTTGGCATCGATCGGTGCGTTGAAGGTGAGCGTGGCGCCGGTGGTGGATTCGATGAGCGTGTCGGCGCCGAGGACAACGGGGCCGCCGTAGGACTGCTCGCCGGTGGTGCGGACGAGGCCGCCGTTGAGGGTGCTGGCGCCGGTGACGGCAAGGGTGTTCAGCGGATTGGACTGGCCGATGGGACCGTCGGCGCGCATGTTGCCGAGGACGTCGAGATCGACGCTCGCGCCAGTGGCGGGATCAAGTCCCGAGCCGAACGCCACGGTGCCGGTGAGGCTCTCGAGCGTGGTGTTCTCGGTGAGCGTGAGGTGCCCGCCGAAAGTCTGGTCGCCCTCTGTGCGGACGAGGTCGGTGCCCAAGACGGTGGAGCGGGTGATGGTGAGTTCCTCGAGGGGCGAGTTGCCACCGATCTGGCCATTGGCGACGAGATCGGCGTCGATCGTGAGTCGATCGGCGTCGCCGCCGGGCGTGCCGTCGAGGGTCGAATCGAGCGTGACGGTCGAGGCGGTGAGCGTGCGATCGCCATCGACGGTGACGGGGCCGTGGTAGGTCTGCGTTCCGGTGGAGGCGACATCGCCGCGAAGTGCCGTCGAGCCGAAGACCTCGAGGGAGGTGAGGCTGAGGTTGTCGTCGATGGAGGTGCCCGTGAGGCTTCGGATGGTGAGGATGGTGCCCGTGACCTGGTTGGCGTCGGAGAGTTTGACGCCGGCGTTGACGGACTCGATGTTGTAGATCATGCCCAGGGTGGAGGCGCCGAACTGGGAACCGAGCGGGAGGATGGCGCTGGTGACGGCGGCATCCTGGCGGAACGTGAAACTGATCGGACGGGTGTTGCCGCCCTCGGCGCCACGGAAGATCGGGTGATTGGCCTGGGCGTTGATGAAGGACATCGTGCCATTGCCGTCACCGGCGATGAGCGTGATGTTGTCGGCCCAAGCGTCGAGACCGGGGCGTGTCCAGAGGACGATGCCCGCGCCGCCGGCGCCGCCGTGGAGCGTCATGTCGCTGGCCGCTCGGAGGTTGGCGCCGATGCCGAGGTCCTTGCCCGCGGTGAGCGTGAGGTTGGTGCGTGAGTCGATCGGGTTGCTGACGGTGAGGTCGCCCTTGGCGAAGGCGTCGAGGGCGTAGTAGGTCTGGGGCGACGTGTTGCCGTTGGACTGAGGGGCGAAGGTGAGGCTTCCGTTGGTGATGTTCACGACGAGATGCGTGTTCTCGGGATCCTCGAGGAAGGAATCGATCCCGCCACGGATCACGCGGCTCTCGGCCTGAGTGATCGAGACGATCCGCTGCGGCGTGACCGAGGCAAGGCCGAACTCGGCGCGGCCGGTTGTCGCGAGGAGGTGGATGTCGCCGGTGGTCGCCTCGAGGACGGCGCCGGTTGAGGTCATGTCGAGGATGCTGTGGCCGGCCTGGAAGTCGAGGTGATCGGCGCTGATGGTGATATCGCACGTGCCGCCCGTCGGGCCGCAGGGATTGGGCGTGGTGCACCAGTTCTTGATCCGGGGCCTCCATCGACCGGGGCAGGTGGGGTCGGGCTCATAGCCGCAGAACTGGATGTCGTTCCCGGCGAGGAGGGTGAGACCGCCAACATCCTTGTGGATGCTGGAGAGAACGAAGATGTCGTTGTCGGCGAGGATGGTGGTATCGCCCTGGAATCCTTCGATGCTGGCGACGGAGACGAAGGCCGAATCCGCGGGCATGGTGTCGGGCTGCTCGAGCGCGATGATGACAACGGCGGGATCGATGACCAGTCGCGCGAGGGAGTACCCGGCAAGAGTTTCGCCGACGAGGATGCCCTTGAGTGACATCGTGGTCGCGGCGCTGATCTCCATGGACCCACCGTTGCCGCCGGCCTTGCCGCCGGAGATGTCGAGACGTGCCTGCTTCTCGACGACGGTGCGGCCTTGGGTGGAATCGATGAAGATGGTGCCGCCGTCGGCGATGCCGTGGCCGCCGTTGGCGGCGGTGACCGAGCCGTTGGTGAGGGTGGTGCCCTTGGTGCTGATGAGTTCGATGTTCCCGGCGTGGCCCGACTCGGCGTCGGCGCGGATCCGGCCCGAGTTGGTGACAAACACGCCGTGGATCGAGACATCGCCCGCCTGGCCTGGGCCGACGCCGACGTCGATGGTGCCGGCGTTGATGACCGTGCCGTGCGTGGCGGTCATGCCCACGGTGCCGCCGTGGGCGTTGATGACGCCCTGGTTGAGGAGGGCGAGGCCCAGCATGTCACCGGCGGCCATGGTGATCTGCCCATCGTCGGCGGAGATCGAGCCGGTGTTGCGGATGCTGGCCGCATCGGTTGCCTTCGCGGCGGAGTTGCGGGTGCCCTGGGTCTGAGTCTCGGCGTCGCGTCCGTCGATGCGGACGTACATCCGGCTGTTCTCCTGGCGCAGGAGGACGTCGTTGCCGGCGGCCATGACGATCCACCCGCCGTCGGCGTTGAGAGCGCCGTTGTTGCGGATCTGGCGTGCGACGATGGCGGCGGACTGGGCGCTGATCGAGCCGTCCATGCGGATCGTGCCCTGGACATTCGTGAAGTGATCGATGCTGTTCAGGAAGTCGTCGTTGGCGAGGTTGCCCGCGGCGGCGTAGAGCCCGCCGACGTTCACCACGGAGTTGGCGCCGAACATGATCCCCGAGCGGTTGACGAGGTAGACAATGCCGTTGGCCTGGAGGTTGCCGTTGATGGTCGATGGGGCGTTCCCCTGGATTCGGTTGAGGACGCGTGAGGCGGCGGTGGGCTGCACGAAGCGGACGGTCTCGCCTTGGGCGATGTTGAACGTCTGATAGTTGATGATCGCGTTGTTCGACGCGGTGATCGTCGTCGTCGCGCCCTGTTGCGCGAAGGTCGCGCTGCCGGCGACGACCTGCTGCCCGGTCGGGTTGGCGAGGGACGTGGCGCCCAGACCGCCCGCGGCGCCGGCGGCAAGGGCCAGGGCCATCGTGTGGCGGCAACGGACAACGGTCGTGCGCGTGCGGAGTCGGCTCATCTTCGATTGCTCCCCAATTCCAGAGCAACCGGATCTCCCCGCCGGGAGGATGGGCCGCTCTTCGTCCTACACCCATAGTGTGAACGAGGAACCGGGGTTTGGCAACCAATTCAGAGAATTTGGGACGGAATAACCCCTACAGGCCTCAATAGACAACCGTAATAACGAACGAGAGTTCGTTGTGACCCGAGTTCTCGCGTTCGTTACCGGTCGAGTCCAGCACGTCCTTCAGGGCAAAGCCCCAGTCCAGACGGGCGCTGAGATTGCGTCGGATCGAGAACTCGGCCCCGATGCCGATGCCCACCAGCGTGGAGTCGGACTCGAACGACTGGCGGTCGCTATTCATCACGCGGCCGGCGTCGAGGAAGGCCTTGAGGACCAGATCCCAATCGGTCGGGCCAAGTTCGTATTGCGGGCGCCAGCGGAAAGGATCGCCGAAGAACTCGCCGGCCTGCTCCGAGGTACCCAGGAACTGGGTGACGTGGTAGCGGTATTCGACCGAGCCGAGAAGGGCCGAGTCGCCCGCGACGAGGGCGTAGGGGTAACCCCGGACGGTGTAGAGCCCACCCGCGACGATCTGCTCGTTGGGGATCAGGCGGCTGCCGAGCGCGGCCTGGGCGTGGAGCGCCAGGGCGATCTCGTGGCCCTTTTGCGAGAACTCGCCGGGCGTCGTCCCGAAGAGTTCGGGGAAGAACGGCTCGAGATAGAACGAGTGGGTGGCGTCGGCCTTGAAGACGAGCCAGTCCTTGTCGGCGTCGATGCGTCCGAGGGCGTCGAGGTCGTCATCGGTTCCGGCCAGGCCGCCGATGTTGAACTCGAAGCCGGCGGTCGCGTCGGTGCGGAACGTCCCGCGATGCTGCTGCAGACGGAGGAAAACGCCGGGGACGAGGAAGTTTTCGCTTCCGGAGATCGCCGCGAGGTTGTTGTCAACGCTGACGTGCTTCAGATTGGCGCCCGCGAGGAGGTCCACGAAGAGATCGCCCTTCTGGAAGAAGTTCCAGATCGCCTGGGCGCCGAGGTCCCAGCCGTTGCCCTCGAAGTCGGCGCCGGCGATACCCACTTCCGAGGCGACGTAGTCGTACCACGATCCGGAGACACGCCATCGGAGTTCCTGCGACTTGGACCAGGGCGCCTCGTACGAGGCGTAGAGCGTGTGCGAGTCCTTGAAGTTGGCGGTGTGATAGCCGATCTGCAGCGTGTCGTCATTGTCGGTGAGTTGGTTGTGGATGAAGCCCAGGTGCTCGCGGAGGCGCGAGGTGGAGGCCGAGCCGGTGTTGGAGATCTGTCCGAAGATGAGCCATGGCTTGTTCTCGGTGACGAGGTACTCCATGTCGATGTCGGCGGGGCCGGTTCCCGCGACGCCGAGCGCGTACTCGACGAGTCGGCCCGGGTGGCGTGAGAGTCGCGCGGTGTACTCGTCCACCTTGTCGCGGCGGATGAGATCGAAGCGAGCGGGCCCGTCGGGGGCTTTCTGCTCGTCGGTGGCGGGCTGGACAGGGGAGTGCTCGAGGATCTTCGCGTGCGACGCGTTGTTGACGATCGTGTCCTTCGCGGGATCGAAGCGTTCACCCTTGGCCTTGGTCGAGAGGCTGGTCACCTCTCCCATGAGCACGATGACGGTGAGTTCGTCGTTCCCCGCGGGGCGGAGATCCACGTACCGTCGATCCTCACGCACGAGTTTGAACTCGCCCGGATCGATGTTCGCCGAGACCACCGCGTAGCCCATGTCGAGGATCCGGGCGGCGACGGCGGTCTGGATTGCCTGCAGGGTCTGCGAGTCGATGCGCGGCTCGCCCGCGGTGTCGCCGATCTGGGAAAGCGGAATCAGTCCGGCGTTCTCGCCCTCACGCGGCAGCCGAAGCACGCCGTTATCCATGACCAGCGGGATCGTTGCGGCGAGGACCTCGTTGCTCGTCGGATGCCCCGAGTTCTCGGTCGCGTATCGGACGAAAACCTTTCGGACGACGAAGGTGTCTTCCGGGACGGAAGTCGTGGTTTCTGGCGATGGTGGCGTGTCCTGGCGCGCGAGGACAGGCGTCGTCGGAACACCGGCCGAGATGAGGGCCAAGGCGACGACGGTGTGTAGTTTCAGCGAGCCGATCTTCATCACGAGAGTCTCCTGAAAGGAGTAGATGGCGGGTGATGTTACCCAACCAACCAATCTTTCCCATCTCAACGCAACGGCTCCCGGTTTGTATGGGCCGCCATCTCGAACATCGGATGATCGGGGCGATAACTTCACCGCGGTTTCGTAGGAATGAAACCGAAACTGGCGTGTTGGGCTTGCAAGTTGGGCGAGTTTCGGCGATTGTGTGAAGCCGCCCGTCGGATCGGTCGATTCCGAGAACCAGAGCGGGCACCGCTCAGACTGGAGAGGATTCGATGCGTCGCGTTGCTTCGTTTGTCGTTTTGGGGGTGGTCGGAGTTCTCCTGTGCGCGGCGGGCGGTTGCTCGTCCTCTCCGGCGCACACTGTGACTCTTGGCGCGTTGCAGAGCCGTCCGTTCTGCCTGGCCGCGGGCGACACGGTTGGTGGACAGTTGTGGGCGTACCAGCAGGTGTTGGCGACGGGCGATTCGGGTGAGTTCACGACCTTGACCGAGGCGATGCCGTCGTTCTATCTGATCGGCGAGTGAATCAAACCCGGCGATCCGCGAACGCGCGGCTCAGGCCTGGCTCGCGTCCTTGGGCGCGACGAGGAAGAACCGTCCCACGGCGATCTCGAAGAGTTCGGCCTTGTCATCCGGCGTGTCGCTCTCGCCCGAGCGTGGCGAGAGGTCGCGCATGAGGTACGTCCCCTCCATTGTGCCCCAAGGGCGCGTGAGGCGGCAGAAACTCGCATAGTCAAAGTGCTCGCCGGGCTTGAGTTCGGGCTGCTGCCCGACCACGCCCTCGCCTCGGACGACGGTGCGCTCGCCGTCGGCATCGACGATGATCCAATGGCGTGAGAGCAGTTTCACGGGACGATCGCCCTCGTTGGTGATGCGGATGCGATAGGTGAAGACAAAGAGGCGTGCGTCCGGGTCCGACTCGGTCGCGTCGTATCCGGGTGTGGCGATGACGCGGATGCCCTGGGTCATCGCGTCGGATCCTCTGCACAGGTCCATGTCTAAGGATATGAGCCTCGGGCCGACCGACGCGGAGTGCTTCGGCTCAGGGCCTGGTGGCGAGATCGCGTGCCTTCTCGAAGAGATTGGGGAGAAGAATCTCTTCATTGATCTTCCAGGTCCGCGCGTGCTTGCCATTGATAAGGATGAAAGGGACCTCTCGGATACCGAGTTGTTTGGCGAGCGTGGCGTCGCCGGTGATCTTTGTCTGAATGTCCGGGAGGTTCATCGCGTCGGCGAGCGTCGAGGGTGGAGCCCCGATCACGCCGGCGACGCCCGCAAGTGCCGCGTCGGGTTCGTAGGTCGCACGATGGGAGAGGATCCAATCAAGGGCGGCGGCGTAGCCGTTGTCACCCGCCAGGAACGCGGAAGCCTCGAGGAGTTTCGCGGCATGGCAAGCATGAGGATGCAGGTTGACCTCGGTCTGGGTGTTGCAGGCGGTGTTCACCGGAAAATGCGCGAAGGCGTAACGGATCTGGTACGAGCCACCGGAGGTGAAGGCTCGGAGGATGGTGTCGGCCTCGGCGGTCCCCTGCTCGTTGAGGTCGCCGAACATCACGACCTGCACCGGCGAGTTCGCGGGGCCGAAAGCGTGGGCGAAGAGCGACGCGGGGATCGTTGCCACGGGCGATTGCTGCCACAGGTCGATGGCTCGTCCCACGGCGTCGAGAGGCGTGTCGGTGGCGGCGGACGCGGGTGCGGGGCGTGCCGCATAAGCCGCATCGATCGCCTGGGACAGGGCGTTGGGGATGGTGTAGCCGCGGAGTTCGATGCCGTTGACGAAGATCATGGGCGTGTGGTCGATGCCGCGCGACCAGGCCTCGTCCACGTCGGCGGTGATGAGGGCCTTGAACTCTGGCGACTCCATCAGGGACATGAAGCGATTGGGATCGTGACCCTGCTTCGTGACGGCGTCGCGGAGCGTGTTCGCATCGAACGAGCCGTTCACCGAGAAGAGCCAGCGGTGCATGCGCCAGAAGGCCTCGGTGCCGCCGAGTTTTCCCGCGATCTCGGCGGCGTAGGCCGCGAAGCACGCGTCGGCGTGATAGTCCTGCGTCAGTCTCGGGTTGCACGTTGTGGACATCGGGAAGTGTTTGATGGAGGCCGCGAGATCCGGATGGGCCGCGATCGAGGCCTCGAGTTGGGCCTCGATGCTCTTGCAATCCGGGCACTGGTAATCGGTGTAGAGCACAACTCGGACGGGTGAGACCTCGGGGCCGAGGCGGTAGCGGCCCTCGAACGGCTTGGTCGTGGAGTGCGGGCTTGTGCCGATCGGTGTTGAGGTGTTCGGCGATGTGCCGTTGGTGGTGTTCGACGCGTTCGTTGGGTCTGTCTTGCCCGCGCGCGTGGCCTCGGCGATGCGTTTGGTGGACTCGGCGAGTTCAGACTTCTGCTGATCGACGACGGCGAGATACGACCCTTGCAACGCCGCGAGAGACACGAGGGCCGTGATGATGAAGACGGGGAGGACTCGCGTGGCGTGCGATGTTGGGACGCGGGTGGCTCGGCGCATGGCGATGGCGAGCGCGATCGCGGCCGTGTGATAGGCCGTGCAGTACGAGCACATCATCTTCGCGCCGAGCATGATCCCGAAGTAGACGAGCGAACCGATGGCCGCGGCGCGGGAGATCCACCCGAGCGACCGCGGGTACGGCGGCTTGGCGACGAGTAGGGCGGCGAGCATGGCGATCGAGTAGGCCAAGCCGATGAACGCCACGGGCATGCCAACCGTGGGTGGGACCTTGGCCCACTCACTCCGAGCGGCCAGATCGCAAGGGCTGCCCGCGCCACACCCGGGGGCGGCCATGACTTTCAGATGGTGGAAGGCGAGGATGCCCGTCGTGGCGACCATGCAGATCGCAAGAGCGACGAAGACCGTGCGTACCCATTCGGGCCAGGGACGTGTTTCGTTCATCGAGTCACCGGTTGGACCAGTTGTTACGCGTCGGTGACCGGACTTTCCGTGCTGAGACATGCAATATCCTTGGTCTGCTTGCGTTGGGCCTTCCCGCTCGTGGGGGGCCAATCTGGAGGCCGGGGCCAAGGCCCGAGACTTGGATTGATCGGATGCCATTCATGCATGAGCGACATGGCATACCAGAACTCCAAGGACCAGGCCTTGGCTCCGCCTCTTAGTTTGGCTCTTGTTCTTGTTGCACTCACCACGATTATCGGGTACACCATGATTCGGGGTTGAGGCGTTTCGGTGCGACTGCTTCCTCGTGACGGCACCGACAAGCACACCAAGGAGTCTCTGATGATGTGGAAACTGTCAGTCCGTCGCTTGTTCGGCGCGATTGTGGGCTGTTGCCTTCTCTCGAATGCTGCTTTGGCCCAGAACACGAACACGGGTGCCTGCTGCGTGCAGGCCAATGGAGCGATCCAGTGCGTCTCGGCGACGGCCGATGACTGCGCCCAGATGAATGGACTCTTCCGTGGTGTCGGAACCGCGTGCAGCGCTGCTGGCGGGTGCCCCGTCATCGATCCGGTCACCGGCGCTTGTTGCATTCCGAGCCCGACGCCCACGACGCCGGTCATCTGCATGCAGACGACACAGGCTGGATGTGCCGAGCGTGGGGGCACATGGAGAGGCGCGGGGACGAACTGTGTGGGCAATGGATGTGCCCCGATCCCGATGGGCGCCTGCTGCATCCGTCAGGGTGCAGTGTTCGACCGCTGCGAGGTCATGACCGCCCGGGCCTGCCTCGAGGGCGGCTGGCGCTATCAGGGCAATGGGACGACGTGCAACAACACCATCTGCCTCCCGACCCCGACGGGCGCCTGCTGCGTTGCCGGTAAGGACGGCACGTCGTGCAGCGTGTTGACCGCTCGCGAGTGCCTTGAGGCCGGCGGACGGTACCGCGGGAACTATGTCCCCTGCGGCGAGAACACGTGTGTTCGTCCGCCCCAGCCGATGGGCGCCTGCTGCATCCGTCAGGGTGCGGTGTTCGACCGCTGCGAGGTCATGACCGCCCGGGCCTGCCTCGAGGGCGGCTGGCGCTATCAGGGCAACGGGACGACGTGCAACAACACCATCTGCCTCCCGACCCCGACGGGCGCCTGCTGCGTTGCCGGTAAGGACGGCACGTCGTGCAGCGTGTTGACCGCTCGCGAGTGCCTTGAGGCCGGCGGACGGTACCGCGGGAACTATGTCCCCTGCGGCGAGAACACGTGTGTTCGTCCGCCCCAGCCGATGGGCGCCTGCTGCATCCGTCAGGGTGCGGTGATCGACCGGTGTGAGGTCCTGACCCTTCGCGCGTGCCTCGAAGCTTCGGGTCGGTATCGCGGGAATGGCTCGGCGTGCACGGAAACGACCTGTGTCCCGCCCGCGCCCCCGACCGGCGCGTGCTGCGTGCCCGGCAAGGAGGGGCTCTCGTGCGTGGTGCTCTCCCGGCGTGAGTGCTTCGCCCGCGGCGGACACTACCGTGGCGACAACGCCGAGTGCGGAGCCGAATCGTGCGTTGCCTCGACGTGCCCCTGCGACTGGGACCACAACGGTCTGATCAACAGCAACGACCTCCGTCTGTTCGTCGAGGACTTCCGCGAGGGCAACGCGGACTTCAACGACGATGGCGAGACCAACAACGACGACGTCCGCGCCTTCGTCGAGTGCCTGGTTGATTCTCGCGATGGATGCGCCAACTAGGGGAGGCCCTCCTCCTTCGTCCCGGATCGTTCGGCCGGCCCGCGCCTCATCGCGTGGGCCGGCTTTTTCATTCTGATCACTCGCGAACTCGCTACGCGGCGGCGGGGAGTTCGCCCGGAATCACGACCGTCCCGGCCTGCAGAAGCGACTCGGGGAGGGACGCGGGTATGCTGATCATTTGCGTGACCGCACCGAGTCGGACGTCGAGGCGTGAACGTGCGGCGATGACGCTGGAGGGCGAGACCGAGATCGGAACCGAGTAGGTGGTTGGTGCATCGCCCTCGAGCGACATCCGACGAGCCGAGCGGCTGTAGACCGTCTTCGTGACGGTTGTCGTCGGAGCCGGGGCTGAGGCCACGGGCTGCGACGGCGCTGGCGGCGCACTGGGAACCGGGGGCGGCGGCGCGGCCATGTCGAGGATCTTCTGGCCCATGGCGTAGACATCGAGGCGCTTGAACGTCGCCCCGGTGTTGGTGACGCTGTCGATCTCGTCGTCGCCATCGACGATGTTCACGGCGGTGGAGGTGAGAATCGATCGGAACTCACCGGTGGTCAGACGTCGCCCCAGGACCTGGGTGGCGATCTGGTCGGCGAGGACGGCGGCGCCGGTGACGATCGGCGAGGCCTGGCTCGTGCCGGTGTACGACGAGAGCCCGCCGTACTGGTTCGGGCCATAGATGTTCACACCGGGGGCAAAGATTGGAGTCATGCTGGTGCTGCGCTGCGAGAACGGGGCGATCTTGTCGGGCGCGGCGTCGGCCCATTTCTCACCCGTCTGCCAAGTGCCCGAGCCCCCGGCGAAGACGGCGCCGACGCCGATCACGTTCGGATCGGCGGCGGGGTAGGCGACGCCCTGCTTCGAGCCGAGTTCGGCGTACGAGTTGCCCGCGGCGGCGACGACCTTGACGTTCATCGACGCGAGTTGTGCGAGTTCGTCGCTGATGGAGTACATCTGCTGCGCGGTGGCATAGTTGCCGCCGTCGCCCAGCGAGAGGTTCACCGCGGAGATGTTGAACTGCTGGGCGAAGTAGACGACCCAGTAGAGGGCCTTCTCGACCGTGGCGAAACTGGCGCCGCCGGTGTCGGTGAAGACCTTGAGGGCGATGATGTCGGTGCCCGGCGCGATGCCACCGTACGTGGGATTGCTCCCCGCGATGATTCCGGCGACGTTGGTGCCGTGCCCGTTGTAGTCGGTGGCGTTGTAGTCCTCGTAGGCGAAGTCGTACTGGATCTTGATGTGGTCGCCGATGCCATCGCCGTTGGCATCGGTCCCGAAGAAGGGATGGTCGAGATCGATACCGGTGTCGATGATGACGGTGGAGAAGCCGCGCCCATCGATCCCGGCGAAGCGTGGGTCGGCGCGGAGTTTGTCCAACCCGATGAGGGACCAGGGTGCCGAAGGCGACGGCGCGACATATGGCACGTCGGGTGGCGTCGCGGGCTGGGCCGGCGCGGGAGTCGGTGTCGGTGTTGGCTCAGGTGATGGCGATGGGGTTGGTGTCGGAGTCGGCGTTGAAGAAGCAGCCCGGCGGGTGGCACGCGTGGCGGCGAGCATCTCGATCGAGTGATCGCGTCCGGCACCACCGCCGTGATCGCCCGATGGACTGAGGCGATTCTCACGCAGGCTCATGATGATCGGAGGCGGAGCATTCTCCGGTGGCGCCGGTGGCAGGTCGATCGCGGTCGTCGAACTCAGATGCGTCCTCGGCTCGAGCGGCTCGCAGCGTGAGGAGTCGCCCGGTCCTGGCGACGAATGGCGAGAGGACGCGGGCCGGCGCGGGGCCTGACCGTTTCGAGCCACGAGCCACGACGAGATTGTCCGAGAACTGATGGTCCACCACGACGCCATAGAGCGACTCCACACAGGCCAATGAAGATGAGGGCGCAACGCCTGCATGGCAAGTGTGCGATTCGTCATGGCAGGATGCCAGCGATTCTCGCCTCGCGTGTGGTTGTGGAGATTCTCTAGGCCTCACGATCCGGTCCGGCCGGATCGGGTTTACGAGGTTCTGGGACGGCCCCTCTTCATCACTCCCCCACCACCCAGGAGTTACTCGTCGTCGATCGCGTCGCGGCGGAGCGTGAGGAGGTCGCGGAGTTGGCTGCTGTCGAGTTCGGTGAGCCACTGCTCGCCAGAGCCGATAATCTGCTCGGCGAGGGCGGTCTTGGACTCGATCATCTGGTCGATGCGTTCCTCGAGCGTGCCCTGGACGACGAACTTGTGGACCTGGACGGTTCGCGTCTGGCCGATGCGGTACGCGCGGTCGGTCGCCTGGTTCTCGACGGCGGGGTTCCACCAGCGATCGAAGTGGAAGACGTGCGTCGCCGCGGTGAGATTGAGACCGACGCCGCCGGCCTTGAGGCTGAGGATGAGGAAGGGGGACGAGTTCGGATCGTTCTGGAAGGTGTCGATGATGGATTGGCGCTGCGCCTGGGTCGTCCCGCCGTGGAGGAAGAGGACGTCGCGCCCGAACTGGTGACGCAGGAGCGAGGCGAGGATGTGTCCCATCTCGCGGAACTGGGTGAAGATGAGCGACTTGTCCCCTTCGGCGACGACCTCGTCGAGCATCTCGATGAGTCGGATGCACTTGCCCGAGCGCTGCGAGTCGGGCGGGTTGGGCGACTCGGGGTCGTGGTCCTTGAGGACGAGCGAGGGGTGGTTGCAGATCTGCTTGAGTTTGATGAGCGTGGCGAGGACGAGGCCGCGGCGTTGGATACCCTCGGCGGCCTCGACCTCGGCGAGCATGCGCGAGACGCAGGACTCATAGAGCGAGGCCTGCTCGGCGGTGAGATGCCCGAACTCACGCGACTCGACCTTGTCGGGGAGATCCGCGACGACGTTGGGATCGGTCTTGAGACGGCGGAGCACGAAGGGACGAATGAGCGAGCGCAACTGCTCGGAGCGGACCTTGTCGTGGAATCGTTCGACGGCGACGCCGAAGCGCTGGCGGAAGTTGCCCGACGAGCCGAGATACCCGGGATTTAGGAAGTCCATGATGGACCAGAGTTCGGTGAGGCGGTTCTCGACGGGCGTGCCGGTGAGCGCGACGCGGCGGGGCGACTGGAGCTCGCGGACGGCCTGGGTCTGCTTTGCCGTCGGGTTCTTGATGTATTGGGCCTCGTCGAGGACGACGCGGTGCCAGGGAATCGTTGAGAGGTGGGCTCGATCGCGGTTGGCGAGGGCGTAGGTGGTGATGACGAGATCGGCCTCGCCCACGGCGATCGCGAGGGACTCCCCCTGCATTCTGCCCGTGCCATGGTGCACGAGCACGCGGAGTTCGGGGCAGAAGCGGCGCGTCTCGTGGACCCAGTTGCCCACGACGGACATGGGGACGAGCAGGAGCGTCGGGCCGGGTTTCGCAACGGTGGCCGAATCTTCCGCGGCACGCTCGCGCTCGAGCGCGAGGAGCGCGAGGAGTTGAATGGTCTTGCCCAGGCCCATGTCGTCGGCGAGACAGAGGCCGAATCCGAGGCGTTCCATGTAGTACATCCACGAGACGCCGCGGGCCTGATAGGGGCGGAGTGTGCCGTGGAAAGTGTCGGGGGTGTCGATCGCCTCGAGTTTTCGTGATTGCAGATCGCTGGCGAGGAACCCCTCGAGCCAGCCGGTGGCCTCCATCCCGACGATGGGGATTCCGGATTGCTTGACGTCGGTGGCGTAGGCAAGGCGCATCGCTTCGAGCACGGACATCTCGCCACCGGGATTCTCGCGAATGAAACGCATGGCCGCGGCGAGGTCCTCGGGGCGGATCTCGACCCAGCGTCCGTTGATGCGCACGAGGGGCGTCTTCTTGGCGGCGAGTTGTTCGAACTCGTGGAGGGTGAGGGCCGTGTCGCCGACGGCGATGTCCCAGCGATACTTGACGAGCGCGCCCAGGCCGAGTTGCGGGTTGGCGGCGTTGGTCAGGCCCCCGCCGCCCGATGCGCTGAAGGGGTCGGACTCGGACGATTCGAGGCGGAGTCGCGCGCCGAGGCGCGCGGAGGGGGAGTCCCACCAGTCGGGCGCCTTGACGGAGAAACCCTGCTCGGCGAGGATCGGCTTGATCTCGCGCAGGAACTCGTAGGCCTGCTTGGTGGTGAGGCCCATTCGCGTGGGCTTGGGCTCGTCGAGGGCACGCTCGAGGCGCGGGTAGAGACGCACGGCACGCCCGAGTTCGGCGAGGAGGAGCTCCTGCGGATTCTCGACGCGGACACCATGGACCACGGCGGAGTCGCCGGGGAGGATCCAGACATCATCGGCGTCGATCACCAGGCCCGGACGATCCACGGACTCTAAGTGGAACGTGAGTTGCCACTCGGCGTCGGTGGTTTCTTCGGTTGGGTCGAGCATGAACGGCTCGGCGAGTTTGAAGCAGAGTCGCCAGGCGGAGCCTTCGCCGCGGTCCTCGAGCAGGCCGATCCAGTGCCGGACTCGCTTGGCGAGGTCGGGGCGATGCTGGGGAAGGACGGGGATGTCGTCGTTGGTGGCGAGCAGGCCGCTGAGCCAGGCGACGTGGGGATCGTGGGCGGGGTTGCGCTCGCGGATGGCATCCTCGAAGTCCTCGCGGATGAGGGCGCGGCGGCACTCGGCGTTGATCACCTCACGCAGGAACGCATCGACGATCGGCCAGGGCTGGTGATTGGTGGCGTCCACGGCGGCACGGGCGCTGGCGGGCATGGCGGCGAGGAGGGCCGCCGTGCGTGCCGCGTTGGCCTGGTCGCTCAGCCACGGAGCCCAGCACCCGGAGAGTTCTCCGCTCGCGGACTGCATGAGCATCGGGACGAATCGCTGCTGGGCGAGGAGGGATCGCGCGAAATCGGCGAGCGAGGCGAAGAATCGGAGTGAGTCGGCGAGGACAAGGCGAGGCCCGGCCTCGGATGAGGTCTCGTCGAGGATCTCCGAGAGGAACGAGAGCGTGTGCCCGGGCGGGACGACGCGAGCCGGGACTCTGGCGCTCGCGAGGACGAGTGAGGCCGCCTCGTGCGCGGAGGAGTGGCCCAGCGCCAGGGCAAGTCGGGCGCTCGGGAGGACCGTGCCGGCGAGCGCGGGGAGGCGCACCTGGAGTTGGAGCGACTCGGGCTCGTGCGACCTGGCCCATGTGGAGCGTGCGCGGAGCGCGGGGAGTGGGTCGATCGCGTGGGGATGGACGGCAACGGAATCGGCGGCGTTCTGGGCCGGGTGGGGCGCGCCGGAGTGCTCGGCCCAGAGGACCAGGCTCGCGTCGTGCCAGGCGGCATGGAGGACGTAGAGAGATGTGTCGTGCACGCGAACTCCCGGAGGAGCGCGGACGCACCCCTCGAATGAATGAGGGCGCAGGGACTCGAACCCTGGACCTACGGCTTAAAAGGCCGCTGCTCTACCAACTGAGCTACGCCCTCTCTGGCGTGTGCGCCCGGATGTGCCGGGCGTTGTTTTTGGACCCGGATCGTAGCGCGACGCGACGGCAAAAACGCCACGGCCTCCACGGTGAAGTGGAGGCCGTGATGCGGTTGATGGATTTGTTGGATTAGATCACCGCGCCGGAGATACCCAGGGGCGTGCCGAGCGTGCTGAAGGCGTTGCCGGTGGCGAGGTCGGCCCGGCCATAGGAAGCGACGATGGGCTTGGAGGCCTTGATGGTGATGCCATAGAACGCGTCGGCGTTGCGGCGCGTGCCCGTGATGAAGTCGTCCACGTTGAACTCGGCGACGCGGCGGGAGTTGACCGTGCGACGGAAGACCTCGCTCCCGGGCGTGCCCGCGTAGTTGATCGTGATCTCGATCGTCACGTCGGCGTTCGACGGGTTGAAGACGCGGAGGTACTCATTGACAAGGCGGACGTTGCCGCCCGGGCGGTAGCCGTCTCCGAACGTCCAGAAGGTGTACGCGCGATCGGCGGTGGAGCCGAGGACGGTGTTGCTAAAGGCCTGCGAGGGCGTCATCACCGAGACGGGGGCAGTGGCGGTGTAGGTCATGCTGTAAGCCTGGCCCGTGGGGAAGCCCGAGAGGGTGGCGAGGTTGAGTTCGCGGACGCTGCGTGCCGGGACGCTCAAGAGTCGGCGGTCGGCGCTGCCGTTGGCGAAGATGAAGGTGAAGGTGACCGTGGAGGTCGTGGCGCCGGCGTTGAACACGGAGACGGTCTCAGCGGTGGCGTTGAGGCCGAACTGTCCGTCGGGGTTGACGCCCGAGGTCGAGCCAAGCCCGACATTGCCGAGGGCGGCCTCGGCGCGTTGGCCTGCGGCGTCGTAGCGGGAGACCGAAGCAACGATCGGCGACGCGGCCACCACGCTGACGGCGTAGACGCCATCGGGAAGCAACTGCGAGACACTGTTCTGATCGAAGTAGCGGTCATTGATTGCCATGCCGCTGCGGCGATGGGCCTCGATCGAGATCGGGACGGTGATGGACGAGCCGCCGGATTTCGGCACGAACGTGAGGGTGACGGTCTGGGTGGTGTCGGTGGGGTTGAAGAGGAGGATGAAGTCGCGGTTGGCGCCGCCCTTGGCGACCTCGGGGAAGGTCCACGAGGCGCTCGTGCGGCTGGTGAAGGACTCGCCCGCGGTGCGGACGGCCCCGCCCGTGAGGTTGCCATCGATATGGGTGAAGGTGGTCGAGATGGGCTTCTCGGAGCGGATCTCGAGGGCGTAGGGCGCGTTGTTGCGATTGATGATCGCGGTCGACGCGGCGAAGGAGCCCGGCGAGAGGAGTTCGAGGCTTGTGCGCTGTCCGGCGGCGAGGGTGGAATCGAAGATGAGTTGGTCGCGGTCACCGGTCTCGAAGCGGGCGATGACGACGACGCGTGTGGCGGCGGCACTGGGGTTCACGAGGCCGAGCGTGGTGGTGATGTTGGGGCCGGAGAACCCTTCCGGGTAATAGAGCGAGTAGGGAAGCGTCGGGACGGTGACGAGCGAGCCGCCGGTCTGGAGGGCCTCGGGGGCGGGATTGTCGCTGGTGATGACGATGTTCCCGGCGTTGTTGGTGACGGTGGCGGTGAGGTGGCCCGAGCCCGAGCCGTTGTTCACCTGCCCGTACATCGCGGCTGTGGAGGCCGAGTCGTTGCCCATGAAGATGAAGTAGCGGAGGCGAGTCGAGGCTCCGGCGTCGAGCGTGCCGACGTTGAAGCCGATGGCGAGTTGCCCGTCGAGCGAGGTGCCCTCTGGGTCGCTTGCGGGGAGGGCGAAGAACTGGTTGGGATCGCGGAGGGTGGTCGTGGCGTTGACGACGTTGACCGAGGCGCGGGTGTCGGCCGCGGGAGCGCCGAGCGCGACGGTGAGTCCCTGCTGGAATGTGTTGTTGGTGAAGGTGGCGCGGATGTATCGACCGTCAACATCGATCGCCGTGTTGGGCGTGTTGTCGGCGGTTGACTGCCCGGGATTCGGGTTGAAGCCCTCGAGCCAGCCGACGCTGGTGAGGGAGGAGGTGCCGATGTTGGAGAGGACGATGTCGATGGCGATGAAGGAGTCGCCGTCCGCGAAGGAGAGCGTGCGTTGGACACGCAGGCCGCGATAGATGCCGGTCGCGGTGAGGGCGTTGTTGAACTCGTCGGAGGTGGAGATGAGGGAGAAGGGGAGTTGCGTCGTGCCGCCGGGGCCGTTGTTGAAGAAACTGCCGGCGGAAGAGCCGGCGCTGATAAAGGTCTGGACATTGCCGGCGAGGAACTCGAGGGGCGTCGTGCCGAACTGGAGTCCGACGTTCTGCCCGTTGGCGTTGGGGGCGTTGAGCGTGCCGTCGGTCCCGACGCCGACCTGGACGAGGTTGCCCTGGAGGACGGTACCGGGGTCGCCGACGCCGGCGGTGACGGTGATGGCGAGGCGATAGTTGCCGGTGGTAGCGCCGGTGTTTGTGGCGTTGTCGCTCGTGTTGAGGGGGTTGTAGGTGGTGTTGCCCGACTCGGACACGGCGATGTAGTACGTGCCGCCGGAGGTGAAGATGTAGTTCTCGATGTTGCTGTTGTTGCTCGTCGAGGGGCTAGAGAGGGCGAGTTGCGTGCCCGAGGCGTCGAAGAGGCGGAGGGCGGTGTTGGCCTGGCCGAGCGAGGTCGCGATCACGTTGAGGGACGTGCCGGGATCGACGGTGATCGCGAACATGTCGCGGTCGCTTGCGCCAAAGGCGCCATCGCCCAAGAAGGCGTCGCGAGCGGCGGTGCCGATGCCGGCGATCTCCGCCACGGTCTTGGCGGTGGAGATCGTGTCGTTGAACTCGAAGGGCCCGAAGATGTTGTTGCCGAAGGTGAAGTCGATGGACCAGTCGATAAGGTTGCCCGAGTTGAGGGGGATGGAGTCGACGATCTTGAGGGTCCAGTTGCCATTGGCGACCTTGCCGTCGAACGCGCCGAGGGCGTTGTCGGGGCGATAGGAGGTGACGCCGGTGACGCGGTAGTTCTGGATGAGGGTTGTGGCCTCGTCGTCGAGGACGATGTTGGTGATGTTGGCAGTGGAGCCGCCGCGCCGGTTGAAGAGAACGACCTCGGTGTTGTCGGGGCCGATGAGCGAGATGGTCAGATCGCTGATGAACGAGTGCGTCAGGTTGAGGCGCACGTTGAGGTCGAGGATGCTGCGGGAATCGGTGACGGCGATGGTGGAGGTCGTCGTGCCCTGGGTCTGGTTCTCGGCGACGGGGATGCGTCGCGGGAGGGCCGAGGCCGGCGGGGCGTAGTTCACGACCTCGTCCTGCGAGAGACGGACGGTGAGGCGGAGGTCGTAGACACCCAGCGACTGGGTGGTGCCCGAGCCGCCGACGTCCGGGTTGTACGCCGAGTTCCCGAAACCGGAGACGCCGATGTAGTAGGTGCCTCCGGAGGCGACGAAGAAGTCGACAAAGGAGTCGGTTCCGAAGAACTGGTCGTTGGAGGCGATCTGCTCGCCCCGCGAGTTATAGAGGCGGATGACGGTGTCGAGGTTGCTGGGGATGGAACGCCGGGCGGCGATGGTCTCGGCGGTGATCTCGCCCCCTCGCGCGAGTGTGAGTTTGTAGAGATCGACGTCGAGATTGGCGAAGAAGCCGTTGCCGATGGTGGCGCCGTTGAAGGCCGCGTTCCCGTTGGAATCGAAGGAGACGCTGGTGGCGGTGGCGAGGGTGTCGTTGAGCTCGTTGTCGCCGGTCGGCGCGATCACGCGGAACTCGTGGACCTCGTCCTGCCCGCTCACGGTGTTCCCGTTGAGGAAGTTGCCATCGGTGTCGCGGATGGCGCTGGCGGCCAGGGTCACGCGGTAGGTGTCCAGCGGCAAACGCGACCCGGCAAAGGACGCGAGGTTCAGCGAGATGACCACGCGGCGTGGGTCGCCCGCGTCGACGGCGATGCCGGTGACGGGGATCGTGACATCGACGCCACCGAACACCCCGTCGGTCCCACGCCCGATGACGCTGACGCCGCTGGTGTTGAAGAAGGTGGGGTCGTTGTCGATCGGCTTGCTGAACTCGAGCGTGATGGTGTTGATGGGGAGGTTGGTGGTTGGGTCGTTCTGTCCGGTGACGGGGCCCGGCGTGGCCGCGGTGAGAACCGGGCCTGCGATCGAGATGATCTCGATGGAACGGGCGACGTTGAGTCGGCCCCCGGAGATCGTGCGTCCCTGCAGGGCGGGGAGCGCGTCGACGCCGTTGAGGATGGCCTGCTTGAGTTGCGTGGGCGACGCCGTGGGCGCAACCGCCTTGAGGAGCGCCGCAGCGCCGGCGACATACGCCGACGAGAAACTCGTCCCGTTCACGTAGTTGAAGGAACCCGAAAGCCCTGTCGTGAAGATGCCGACACCCGGCGCGCCGAGATCAACGGTCTGGGCGCCGATGTTCGAGAAAGCGGCGAGGGCGTCGTTGTTGTCCGTGGCGGCGACGCTGATCACGCCCGGGAGTTGGTACGACGCGGGGAAGAACGTGTTGCCGTCGTCGAGGTCGAGGCCCTGATTGCCCGCGGACGTGACGAAGAGCACCCCGGCGTTGTTGAGTTCGGTGATGGCGGTGATCTCGGCCTGCAGCGGGCCGTTGGCGTACGCGTTCTGGCTGATGTCGGCGTAACTCCCGTTCGCTGCGACGATGTTCACGCCGCGCTGCTTGAGGCGCGTGATGTAGTTCTGGGCGGCAATGACGGCAGAGGCGGTGAAGTTCTGTCCGCCCAGGCCCGTCACCTTCACGGGGAGGATCTTGGTGTTCCAACTGACGCCGGTGATTCCCGTGCCGTTGTTTCCGACGGCGGCGATGACGCCCGCGACTCCCGTGCCGTGCCCGGTGGTGTCGGAGACGTTTGGCGAGTTGGAGCCGAAGTCGAAGCCGTTGATGTCGTCGATCACGCCGTTGCCGTCGTCGTCGATTCCGTTGCCCGCGATCTCGCCGGTGTTCACCCAGATGTTGGCGGCGAGGTCGGCGTGCGTGAGATCGATGCCGCTGTCGATGACCGCGACAACCGCGGTGGGATCGCCGATGGTGACGTCCCACGCCTCGTCGACGCTGATGTCAGCGCCAGCGGTCCCGAGTGGGCCCGCGCCCGGTGGGATCTGCTGCCCGGAGTTGATCAGCCCCCACTGCTGCGAGAGGCTGGGGTCGTTGGGCGTGGCCGCGAGTTGACGAACCACGTTGGGCTCGATCGCGAGCACGCGCCCCATGTCTCCTGAGACGCGCGACGCGGCCTCCTTCGAGACGTAATCGTTCGTCGTGAAGGTGATCCATCGCCCCTCACCGATGATCTCGAACGACGAGGCCGAGACGCCCAGTCGCGTCGCCGCCTCGCGGGCAACGAGCTCGGCCTGGTCGCTGGTCATGTGGCTGTCGAGCGTGACGATGTAGGACCCGGCAAGGACCGAGACTTCACGTCCGCCCCAGTTGATCATCGCTTGTGAGCCGAGATCGGCGGAGAGGAAGACCCGTTCCTCGAGGCGTTCGAGGTGAGCCATCGCGATCGGGGCGCGGCTGGATGAGGGGGCGGAAACGACACGCCGAGCTTTCCGGGCTTTCGACATCGGGCGACTCCATAGCCGTCGCGGTCAGGCGACGACGATTCCACGAACTTCAAGGATGGTCGGCTGCCTCGGTGGCTTCCCCGGGACCATGCCTCTTTGGGGCACAGTCCCGCGGCGTCCGTGCGTCAGTGCGTCCTGCCGTGTGGCGAAGAGGCCTTGCTGACGATCCGAGGGGTCGTCCTTTGACCCCATAAGGCTACGAACGCCGCCGCATCCTGTTGCATCATCTCTAAATTACGCCGCTCGCACAAGTCGGGGCGGATTTCATGGCCCGGTTCCTGACAAAACCTGACCCTGACGAACTCCAACCGCGGGCGAGGGGTACGTCCTCCCCGCGTCCAACATCCGTCGAATCAGCTCGGCATGGCGGGCGCTTGCGCCCTGATGAAGGCTGATGCAGGCCCGCCCGGCACGCGCAAGGTCCTGCCTGGCCGAGGGATCCGCCAGCAATCGGCGGATCTCGTCACCAAGTTGGTCTGGTGGGACCACTTTCAGACCACCGGCCTCCCGGAGTGATCCGACCGCGAACTCGAAATCGCCAAATCGTGGGCCGATGAGGGTGGCCTTTCCGAGTCCGATGGGTTCGACGGGGTCGGAGCCGTGGAGCATGCCGAAGGATCGCCCGACAACGACAAGATCGGCGAGGGCGTAGGCCTTGCCCAGTTCGCCGATGGTGTCGAGGAGGAAGCGGGTCGAACCGGGTGGAACAGGTGATCCCTTGCTCGCACTCCGGCGGACGCAGGACGGCAAGGCGCGCGCGGCCTCGTCGAATCGCTCGGGCTTGCGCGGCGCGCACACGAGTTGGACCTCGGGCGGGCACGCGGCGTGGAGCAACGCCTCCTCGTTGGCGTAGGGGCCGGATTCGAGCGGACCAGTGCTGCCGGCGACGATGAGCGACTTGGTGCGATCGATGCCGAGTTCTCTGGCGAGTTGGTCGGCTCCCTCGACGTGGTCGCGGATGCGGGCGGTGTCCCACTTCATCGAGCCGGTGACGGTGCAGCGCTCGGGGGCGACGCCCATCGTGCGGAATCGCTCGGCGTAGTCCTCGTCCTGCACGGCGGCGAAGGCGAGGCGGGCGAACGTCGGGGCGATGAGGCGGCGGATCTTTCGGTAGCCGCGGAACGAGCGGGCGCTGAGGCGCCCGTTGATCACGCCGACGGGGATGGTGCGGCGCTGGCACTCGGCGACGAAGTTCGGCCAGACCTCGAGTTCGGTAAGTGCAACGGCGTTCGGACGCACGGCATCGAGGAATCGACGCACGCTCCAGGAGAAGTCCAGGGGATATCGAACGACCGTCGCCTGGCTGGAATAGATCTCGCGGGCACGGGCGAGGCCGGTGTCGGTGGTGGCCGAGACGACGACGTCCATGTCCGTTGTCAGCAATGGGACGAGTTCGCGGAGAGCGTTGACCTCGCCGACGGAGACGGCATGGAGGAGGACGCGCTGGCGATCGTTTCTCGCGAGCGGTTGGAGGTGCCCGAATCGCTCGCGCCAGCCCTGTCGCTTCTTCGTCGCCCAGGCGGGCGCGGTGGCGAGGGCGAGGGGGAGGTAGAGCAGGTCGAGTGCGTTCATGCGATCGCGAAGATCTGCCGCGAGGACAACAACGTGAACAATGGGCGGGCGGGGATTCGAACCCCGAACCCTTCGCGTGTAAGGCGAATGCTCTAGCCGTTGAGCTACCCGCCCGATGGACGATGCCCGTGGTGCCGTGCGCACGAGTGGGCATCGCGTCTTGGACGAGGGCATCATATCCGAGTCGGTTCGCGACCCGTATCGTGTGGGAGAGCGTCGGCCTTAGCCGCTCGATGACCCCTGAGGGAGGACGACGAGATGAAGGAGCAGGAGACCATCGCGTTGGGTGTCGAGAACAGCCGGGAGTTGCTGGGACGGTACCTTGTTGGCTTCACGGACGAGAACAAGACGAAATCGGCTCCGGGTCTGCCGAACCATGCCGCGTGGACGCTGGGGCATCTCTCGTACGTGCTGCACCGGGTGGCGATTAGGCTCGATGGTGGCACGCTGCCGGGTGAGGCGTTCATCGAGGGATCGGCGCGGGGCGACACGTCCCGGTTCGGCGTAGAGGGCGTGGCGGTCGGTTCGACGCCGGTACACGACGGGACGGCGTATCCCGCGTGGGCACGGTGCGTGGCGATCTTTGATGGGGCGTGCGCCCGCGTGTCGGGGGCGTTTCGGGAACTCCCCGCCGAGCGTCTCGAGGATCGCATCCCGTGGGGGAAGAACGACATGTCGCTGCGTGAGTTGGGGCTTCGCATGATTTTTCACAACGGGACGCACTGCGGCGAGATCGTGGACCTGCGGCGGGCGCTGGGGTTCGAGCGCGTGATCAAGTAATGCACGCACGAGTCGAGTTCAGCAGCCGAGATTGAATCGGGTGAGGTAATAGAGGAGGTCGTCGATGGTGACGCCGCCGTCGGGGAAGGCCCGGGCTGTGCCATCGTCCACATCGGCGCGGAGATCGCCGGCGTTGAAGAGGGAGAGGAAATAGAGAAGGTCGTCGATGGTCGTGCCGCCGTCGGCGTGCCCGGTGGCGCTGCCGTCGTCCACGTCGGCGACGCAAATTGGACATGGCGGCATCGGTGCGGCAAGCACGGCGTCGATGAACCCCGGCTGGACGAGTTCCGCAAGGCCGAGCGCGCCGAGGGCGACGTCGGGCATGCCGCAGGAGTTCGGCTCGTAGATCGGCGAGGTATTGCTGCGGCGATAGAGGATCGAGGCGCCGCTCGTGAAGACCTGTCGCGCTCCTCGGCGGTAGGCGTTGTACGCCCCGACGGCGTCGGGGGTGGTGCCGTCGGCGGAGAGGGCCATCAGCGAGGTGAAGGTGGTGATGTCGCTGGGATGATTGGAGAGGGAATCGGCGTTGTAGCCGCTGGGAGTGGTGCCAGCGGAGAAGACGGTGTTGTACCTTGGCGCGTTGTCGTCGGTCCACGCGGCGTGGTTGATGCGGACGTTGCGCATGTTGAGGCGCCAGTCGGGCGAGGCGCGGTACTCGGGGAGGAGGAGGTTGGCGTAGTTGGAGAGGAAAGCGGCCTGGTGGACGCCCCACTGATTGCCGGTGATGGTGCGACCGGGGACGTACTGGGCATTGGGCCACAGAGCGCGATTGAGCCAGCGGGAGTAAACGAAGTCGGAGGGCGTGCCGCCGTAGGCCGCGGCGAGCGCGACGAAGAGGATCCCCTCGTGATACGCCCCGGCGGCGCTGAAGGGATCGGGGCCTCCACCGGCGAGACCTTTCAGGTACATCGCGTCGGTGCCGGCCTGGAAGTAGGAGTCCCAGTTGGTGATGCCACAGGTGATGAGGCGGGCGCTCTCTTTGATGGAGGCGTCGCTGGGGTAGTAGGCCGAAGCGCGGACAGCGGCGAGCGCGATCTTCATCGTGCTCATCGTGGCATACTCGTCGGCCCAGCCCGACTTGGTGTTGCCGGTGAGCGGATCGATCCAGTGCTTGAAGATGCCGTCGGCGTTGCGGACGGGATCGGCGCCGGTCAGGCGGCCGGCGTGGCGCGCAAGGATGGTGCGGATCTCGGCCTGGGCGTTGGTGTCGCCCAGGACACTGTCGGCGGTGAGCAGGAGGAAGACGGCCCACGCGGCGGCGTCGGGGGTGGCGGGGTGGAATCGCGCGACGCCGAGGTCGGTGTCGCCATCGATCACGTAGCCGTCGGTGCGTGTGAGGCTTCGCGACATGGTGACGACCTGGGCGATCTCGTCGGTGAGCCAGGACTCGAAGGGGAGTCGCGTGTCGCTCTGGTCGCGGAGGAATGTGGCGCCGGCGGTGTCGCTGGCAAGGAGCATGGCGCCGTCGCCGGTGGGTGCGAGGTCGTGGTGATCGCCGGGAAGAGTGGCGTAGTCGGAGGGGAGGAACGAGAGCGATCCGGACGCCATGCCGGGGAAGAGGTACTTGATCGTGGCGCTCGCGGGCGCGGCGGGTGCAGCGAGGACGTAGAGGCCCGCGTTGAAGGTGCCTCCGAAGTGCGAGGAATAGGCGAGGGCGCGGATGGAGGGGATCGTGCCGGTAAGGGTGAATGCTGTAGGCGTGGAGACGGCCGAGGCGCGATAGATGGAATCACCCCAGGAGGCGTGGAGCGTCGAAGCGTCGCGGTCGATCGTCAGGCCGGTGAGGGGCTGACCATTCGGCGAGGCGACCGCGAAGGCGAGAGTTCCGGTGCCGGCGCTCGAGGAGGCGTTGTAGATCGCGAGTATCCCGGACTCGAGCCCGACATAGAGGCGGGACTTGTAGTGCAGGAGTGCCGAATGTCGCAGAGGCTCGTCGGTTGGAGCGAGATCGATTCGCACAAAGACGGAGAGGATGTCGGCGTCGACGTCGTAGCGCAGGATCGCGTCGGAGGGCTGCGAGTCCGTGGCGGGCGCGGCGTCGGAGAGGGCGATGTAGAGCAGACGACCGGAGTCGCTGAAGGCGATCGCGGTCGGGCCATCGTTGGAGGCGTCGAGGCTCATCCACGGCGCGACGGCCGCGAAGCGCGAACGCGGGATGGAGCGCACGAGCGACTGGCGGACGTCACGGATCTCGACGGTGTCGGATTGGGTGGAGGCGGTGGCAAAGAAACCCGCAACCTGGGCGGCTGCGGTAGCGACGACTCGGTCCGAGGCTGGGGCGGTGAAGGGCGACGTGATCGGCTGCGCGCGCGCACCAGTGGCGAGAATCAACACGCCCACGCCGGCGCCGAATGAGGACACAAGCAACCGAACAACTCGAAAGCAGGACCGCATGATCGACGTTTTCATCACTGGAAATCAGTCTACCACGCGATCGGCGACATGCCCAAGAAAACGCTGATGATTTCAAAAGAAAAGCCCCCGAGGGGGGCGAGAATGATCGGAGGAGTTGTCAACCTGTGAGGTTGGGCGAGATCGTGGAGGAACTCAGGCTCAGTCGATGGTCTGCACGTAACGGCTGCGGTTCGGATCGACCGCGTTCACGCTCGAGGGGAAGCGATTCGTATCGGTGCCGAAAAAGACGTTCTGGATGGTGTCGATGGGCGGTGCACTTTTGACGAAAGCAGCATGACCATCGGTGAAGACGAAGGCCCCGCCGTCGGCGCCGAGGTTATCGGTTTTGGCGTAGCCTCCGGGCTGGGTTCCGGCCTCAGTAGCGTTGCTAGAGCCCGCGCCGCCCCCGCCGTACCACGCGTAGGTGCTGACGTCGGGGCCGTTGGTCTCGTCACCCCAGAAGGGGACGGGGGTGAGGATCTTGGGTTCATCGGTTTTGAGGCCTGCGATGTAGAGGTAACTGATGTTGTAACTGACAACCTCTCGCTCGGAACCCGGCGGCTTGGGCTGTTTGACTTTCGCGTTGGCGTAACTCGTTGCGGGGTTGGGGCCGTGCGGCATGCCGTAGTAGCGATCTTCCTTGTCGGTCGGGTTCACGAGGATGGCGAGCGCATCGCAGTAGGCTCTGAGGAGCGGCTCACGATTGCCATCGACGTAGGCGGCGAGGTTGGGATTGGCGTTGCCGCGGAAGCCCAAGTCCGTCCCATCGCCTTCCTGGTAGAGGCTGAAGAGCCCGGCGACGCCGCCGTAGACAAACTGACCATTGAGGGCGCTCGGCGTGTTGTACGCATTGGGCTGCTTCAAAACGGGGTACCACGATTTGGAGTCGTTGGCGTAGAGGGTCATGATGAGGCCCATGCCCTTGAGGTTGGAAAGGTTCTTGGCTTCCTGGGCAGTCCTGCGCGCCTTACCGAGCGCGGGGAGGAGAAGCCCGATAAGCAGGGCGATGATGGCGATGACGACGAGCAACTCGATGAGCGTGAAGGCCTTTCGGTCGCGCGATGGCGAGCGCGAGTCGGCGAGTGAGGCCAGTTTCGTCGTGATTTTCATCGGTTTCATGGAGATCTCCGAGAGTGCACGGAGCGGGAGAGTACACGCCGTGGCGATCACAACCTACAGGAGTTCTCCCTAGGTTGTCAAGGATTCATGAGTCTATACGGAACGTGACGAGGACGGTGGCATTTTCCTCGGGAAACCTTTGGGTTCGTATATGTCGTGTTGGAGCGAGACTCTGGTTGAGATTGAGAATGGTGCTGTGCGATCTTGCTTGGAGACGTATGCAAGCAACACAACTACCGGGCAATAGTCCCGGTGTTTTGCTTGAGTTCTGCATGAAACGGTTACACGGAGCGTTGTGACACTTTGCGGAATGAGACGATCAAGGTGTTCTCGGGCGAGAAGTCACGACGCCCGGTGAAAGCATGGGGAAGAGCGCGCGTGATCTCAAAGTTTTTGCTGGCCAAATACGGGTGGTTTCGTGTAGACTAGTCCTAGTCATTTCCTTGGCCAGTGCGTGATGCCAGGGTGTCGACGCGAGGGTTCATCGAGCGTCGACGCGACAGTGGATGTTTCCACGACAAAGAGTTTGTCCGGCGGAGTCTTTCAGAAATCGAGGGAGCGAATCGATGTTGAAGCGGAACACAATCGTGACGGTGATGGGGCTTGTGTGCAGCGCGGGCCTGGCCCAGGCGCAGACGGTGAACGGCGTGCTCGACGCGAGCGAGAGGGCGTTTTATGGGCCTCCGCGTTGGATCCAGGAGAACGGCACGAGCTTCGGGAACGCGGGCGTTCCGACTCCATGTGATTCGAACTCGACGGGCGGCGACCCCGCGTTGGCGACGACGGGTCTGGAGTTCATGATTCCGCTCTCGGCGATCGGGACTCCGGCGGGTGCGATCAAGTTCTGCGCGTTTATCAACGGCGGTGGGCACGACTATCTCTCCAACCAGGTGCTCGGCAGTCTTCCGGCCGGCACGGGCAACCTGGGCGGGGATGGCTCGGGCAACTATGTCGGAGGCGCGACCCCGGTCGCGGGCATCAACTTTGACTCGATCTCCGGGAATCAGTTCGCGACGGCCACCCCCACGGTCGCGGCGACGGCTCCTGCGGTAGACGGCACTCTGGATGCGGCGATTTACGGCGCACCGATCGCCGTCCAGGCCGCCCGCACCGGCTTCGGCAACGCGAACAATGTCACCGCCAACGCGAACGGTTCGGAGTTGAATGCGATCTATGCCGTCGTCAACGGCGGCAACTTGTACGTGTGCGTGACGGGGAACGTGGAGTCCAACGGCAATCGCTTCGAGTTGTTCATCGACTCGGTCGCGGGCGGACAGCAGACACTTCTCACTGGCAACCCCGATGTCGACTTCGACGGGCTGAACAAGTTGGCGGGTTTGACGTTTGATGCCGGGTTTGAGGCGGATTACTACATGACGCTGAGCGTGGACGGCAATGGCGGGGATCCCGCGCCGATGTACGTCAGTTTCGCCCAGGTTGCCCCGGGGGGCGTCGGGAACTATTTGGGTAGCATCGCCTCGGGTGCCGGGAACGGCAACCTCGGTGGTGGCACGAACCCCGACGGGATCCAAGTGGCTCTCAACAACACGAACGCCATCGGAGTGGATGGGCTCTGCCCACCCCCGGCCGGCAATGCCGATGTCTCGAACGGGTCGGAGCTCAACGCGATCTATGCCAAGGTCGACTCGGGCACAAACAAGTTGTGGATCATGCTGACGGGCAACATCGAGAACTCGACGGCGTCGGCGTGCGACAGCGGCGGGAACAAGATCCAACTCTTCATCGACGCGATCGCCGTGGAGGGGCCCGTGGGCGGCGAGACGGCCGCCGGGCAGAACAAGCTCCGCGGCGACAACGTCGACATCGGGTTCAACATCCTCAATGGGATGGGCGACGACGGCTCGGGCAACGGGCTCCACTTCGACGAGGTCGTCGGCGGAGGCGTGCAGGACTATGTCCGTAACAGTTTCCTCCCGGACTACTGGATGAGCGTCAAGACAAGCGGCACCCCCGACGTTTATCAGGTCATGGATGCGGCGACGCTCCGGAGCAATGGTCGCCTGCTGGACCTCAACAGCAACGCGCTCGACTATGGCGCGTATGACGGGCGTCAGAAGGATGAGCCGACGCGCACGCCGGTCAACTTCAGCGGCGCGTTCTCGCACTGCAACGGCGGGAGCACGAACTTCATCCAACCCCAGGACGGGTTCACACCGGCGATCTACACGAACTACAGCCCGCGCCTCGCGTCGGACTCGCTCGAGATCGATCCCTTCAATCCCGTGGGCTCGGCCGACAAGATCCTGTTCTATCTCGACAACAGCAACATCGGCGGCGTGACCGACACGGACACCTCGCTTGCCACGACGGTCAACACCGGTCTCGAACTCGCCATCGATCTCGATGAGCTCGGCTGGGACGGCTCGTCGGTCATCAAGATCGGCGGCTTCATCGTCAATAACGACGGGTCGTACATGTCCAACCAGGTCATCGGTGGTCTGCCCCCGGCGACGCCGAACCTCGGAAGCATCGGCGCCACGAGAACGCTCGATCTCAACACGCTCGCCGGTCGTCAGTACGTCTTCGCGGCGGTCTGCCTTGCCGACGTGGACGACGGCACGGGAACGGGCACGCCCGACGGCGGCGTCACGATCGACGACCTGCTCTACTACCTCAATATCTTCAACCTCGGCGACTCGAAGGCCGACGTCGATGACGGCTCGGGCTCCGGCGCCCCCGACTTCGGCGTGACCATCGACGATCTGCTCTACTACCTCCAGCGGTTCAACAGCGGCTGCTAAGGCACTCGACACGATGTTCGAATCCAACCTCGACCCGCGGATCCTCGTGATCCGCGGGTTTTTTCGTGCGTGGACGTGTCGCAACTCCGGTACGATGCAACACACGAACCCTGGCACGCCTTCGAAGCATGGCAGCGCCCGTCGATGGTTTCACAGAATGGCGCGAGGATCAGGGCTTGCCGGCGACTCGTGTGGGAACAGAAGCCGTGCTCGCGGACCTGGTCGCGTTGGGAGCGTGCGCCGGCGTTATCGGAGCAGGCTCGCTGCGCCAGCCGACGGCTCGCAAGGCCTTGGTCCATCGGGCCCGTTCGGCTGCGGCGTCGCTCCCGCCCCCGGTGGACCACCAGCAGCCACGGAGAGGAACCGCGAACTCGAAGGCGAGATCGGCGAGTTGGATGTCGGTGAGATCGACATAGGGGACTTCGACACGCAGGCCGGGGTGGCCATGCTCGCGGGCGTCGAGCCCGACAAGTCGTGCAACGAGGAGCGATCGATCGACGGTACGGGCAACGCCATCGAGGTCCACGGCCCCTTCGTTGGTGACGCAGTGGATCGGCCAGACGACCACGACGCACCCGGCGTGGGCCGCGGCGTAGGTGGCGCGGAGGAGATCGATGCACTCGGCCTCTCCCAGTGCTTTGACGCTTGCGAGTTGCTCTGGGGGGGGAAGTTGGTCGAGGCCGAAGAGATCGGTCTGGGCGTCCACGGCCTTTCGGCGGGCGGCGAGGCCCGGGGTGTGCTGGCTCATCCACGCCATGATGGCGGGACGGTCCTTGCGCCCGGCAAGGGCCGAGGCCTCGCTGGCTGCGGCGCAGGCGACCGCGGAGGCCAGGCTCCCGTCGCTGAGAATGAGGGCACGCTCGTCGCGATCCATGGAAGCAGAGTGTACCAGTGATGGGGCGCGGACGTTGGTGGGGTGCCCACGAGGGACTCACACGCCAATCGCGATCGAGGCGACCGGTATGTGGTCGGCGCGGCCTTCGGGACCGCCGCCGAGGACGCTTCGGAAGAGGGTGACACGATCGACGAGGAACTCGATGGGGTCGTCGGCGGTTTCAGGGAACAACCTAGGCGCGAGAGTGGCTCGATCGACACCGGGTCCTGGGAATCTCGCGATCGTGATGTGTGGAAGAAATCGGTCGGGCTTGCGGTGGGCGCTGGCGAGTCTCGTAGCGAGGCGCCGGTGGATCTCGAGGATCACCGGGTGGGGCGAGAGTTCGAGGGCGAGGACGCGGGCTATGCCCTTTGGCGGGAGGACCGTCGGCGATGTGATGCGGAGGAGGCACGGCGAGAGTCCGCCGACCGAGCGCTCGACGGACTCGGCGACATGGGGAAGGAGTCGTTCGGCGGTGTCGCCGATGAAGAGGAGTGTCAGGTGGACCTGGTTGAGTGGCGTGGGGCGAGCATGCTCATAGCCGCCGGACCGCGGGAGGAGATCGAGCATACGTTGGGCCGTCCCAACTGGCGGGGAGGCGGCGACGAAGAGACGATGGACCTCGGGCGCTCGCGAGTGGCGCGGCATGTGGGCTGTTGGTCCTGAAAACCCGACTAGTAGTTGGGCGTCGGAGCGCGGAACTCGTCGAGGTTCACTTTCTTGAAGTACGCGATGGTCTTCTCCAGGCCCTCTTTGAGTTGGATCTTGGGCTCCCAGCCCAAGCGCTTGGCGGCGAGGGAGATATCTGGCTTGCGCTGCGTCGGGTCGTCCGCGGGCAATGGTTTGTGGATGAGCCTGGACTTGGCGCCGGTGAGACGTACGACCTCCTCGGCGAGTTCCTTGATGGTGAACTCGATGGGGTTTCCGAGGTTGACGGGGCCGATGAAGTCGTCGGGCCCGTTCATCATGCGGATGATGCCCTCGACGAGATCGTCGCAATAGCAGAAGGAGCGTGTCTGCGAGCCGTCGCCGAAGATGGTGATGTCCTCGCCGTGGAGGGCCTGGCGGATGAAGTTGCTGACGACGCGTCCGTCGAAGGGGTGCATGCGCGGGCCATAGGTGTTGAAAATTCGAATGACGCGGATGTTGAGTTTGTTGGCGCGGTGGTAGTCGAAGAAGAGGGTCTCGGCGGCACGTTTGCCCTCGTCGTAGCAGGCGCGGGGGCCGATAGGGTTGACATTGCCTCGGTACGACTCGGGCTGGGGGTGGACCTCGGGGTCGCCATAGACCTCGCTGGTTGAGGCCTGGAGGATTTTGGCGTGGCAGCGTTTGGCCATGCCGCACATGTTGATGGCGCCGAGGACGCTGGTCTTCATGGTCTTGATGGGGTTGTACTGGTAGTGCCCGGGTGCGGCGGGGCAGGCCATGTTGTAGATCTCGTCGACCTCGAGCCAGACGGGATGGGTGACGTCGTGTCGGATGAACTCGAAGTTCGGCTTGCCGAGCAGGTGCTGGATGTTGATCTTCTGGCTGGTGAAGAGATTGTCGAGGCAGATGACATCATGCCCCTGGGCGACGAGTCGGTCGCAGATGTGGGAGCCGAGGAACCCGGCGCCGCCGGTCACGAGAATACGCTTGATCTTCACGGTGCGGAGCCCTTCCAAGAGTGCCCGGATCATGGGGCGGGGACGCGAATAGGGCGAAACTGTAGCGGGGGTAGGGCGCCAAATCGGAATCGAGTGGTGTGGTCAAACTCCCGGGCCGAAATCCCGAAGAAGGGTCGTGGAAAGAGCCTGTGGCGATCGACTCCGAGGTGACCGGAGTTCGTTGCTGGAATGGTGCCTGTCTGGTATCCTGCATTGGTTAAGGCTCGGAGTCTCTCTCTTCGATCCGAGTGGACCCTGGGGAGCACGCAACTGTTGGAATCGACCCCGCATATCGAGAACGCCATCACCCGGGAGTTCGGCGTCGAACTGGAGGCGGAGCGTCAGTCGCTGCTGCGTCGTCGGATCCTGTGGTATGCCGCGACGGCGGCGGGGGTTCAGGCCTTCCTCCTGCTTGGTGGTTGTACAGGCAACGATGGTCGGAGTTCGGCGATCATCCCATCGCGACGGCGGTGTCGCTGCTGGCGATGGCAATCACCCTAGGCGCTTTCGCGTCGGCCTTCTGGTATTACCACAAGCACCAGCCGCACCAGACTCCGCGGCTCCCTGTGCTCACCGCGGTCTCCGGGCTCATCATCCTGACGGGTATCTTCACGATCGCGCGGGGGGACCTTCCCCGGGTGATCGCGGAGGACATAGTCGGACTGATCCTGCCGGGCGCTGCTCGAGAGTCCAGCGCGACCATCCGCTCACACGAAGCACAGAGTGGGCGCGCGTCGATCACCGAACCCCGCACGGAGGCGTCTCCCGACGAGACTCCGGTCGCGGAGTCGTCGAGGATCACGAACAGCGAGCAGATCGCGGTGGCGCGGCGAGAGCGTCGCGAGATTGCCGCGATACGTGCGTCCATCGACCTCCTTCCGCTCATGGTGTCGCATGTTCTGGCGTGCTGCTTCTTGCCTTGGACACCACGGGAGTGCGTGCGTCCGCTGGTGCCGCTGCTGTCATTCAACGCAGCCATGGTGGTTGGTTATGTGGGGGTGCTGGCCCTGTTCCATCAGATCGAGGCGATCTTCGTACTCTTTGGAGTGGGCATGCTGGTTTTCACGCCACTGATTGCCGCCCCGGGGGCGGGGATCTGCTGGTATCGCGACACGCGTTTCCGCGACGAGACGACGGGGCGTCTTCTTCGCGGACGATACTCGCAGATCAAGGCCGACCTGAATCAGGCGCGGCGGATCCACGAGGCGCTCTTCCCACGCCCGTTCCACGACGAGCACTTCGCCCTGACGTATCGGTACGAACCGATGCGGCATATCGGTGGTGACTACCTCTTTGTGGCCCGCGAGCCGGATCTCGTGACCAGCGGCGAGCGCCGTTTCGGGCGACTCAGTCTTGCCCTCATCGACGTCACTGGGCACGGCATCCCCGCGGCGCTCACGGTCAATCGGCTGTACGGCGAACTCCAGCGGCTCTTCGGCGAGGATCCGGAGGCCTCACCCGCGGACATCCTGCGATCGCTTAATCGGTATGTCTCGCTCACGCTCGCGAACCATGCCGTCTTCATGACCGCGGCGTGCTTCCGCATGGATCCGAACACGGACTCGCTCGAGTTCGCCTCCGCGGGGCATCCGCCCTCGCACGTCGTCGGCTCCGATGGCTCGATCCACGAACTCGCGGCGACGACGCACCTGCTCGGTGCCACCGGGCACACGGGCGCGTTCGACCCGGCGATGATCACGGTCCCATTTGCGCCGGGCGACACGCTCATCGCCTGCACCGATGGCGCGATCGAGGCTCGACCACGGAACGTGCCGCGTGGCAAGATGCTCGGGCTGGCGCGATATCGGGCGCTCATCGCCGAGGTCAATCCGCTCTCGAACAACGGCTACGCGAAGGAGATCCTGAGGCGCGTCGACGAGTTCCGCGGTGGGCCGCCCGAGGACGACACGCTCATCGTCGAGGTTTCACGCGTGCTGACCGACGCGCTGACCAAATCCGCGGAGCATCGACTCAAGGAGAAGCGGCACGACGTGCGTCGCGCTGGGGTGGCGATCACGACTCCGACGCCGGCCCATGCACTCGAGCGATCCGATGCCGGCACGCCGCGTTAGTGCTTCTCCCCCTTGACGCCCCGCACGGTGTACTTCTCGAGTGCCTTCTCCAGATCCACGTTCATCACGTTGGCGATTGTCGTCAGCCAGGCGAGCACGTCGGCGAACTCTTCTTCGAGGTTCGCACGCTGCTCGGGCGTGGGTGCGCGGACGGGGGGGCCGGGGATCGAACTGGGGGAGTTCTCCTGGATCGCGGTCGCCAACTCCCCCACTTCCTCCATAAGCCAGAGGAACGTGGCGACCGGCCCGCGGGCGGAATCGGTCTTGTGGAAACGGTCGTGGATGAGTTTCTGGAAGGCGTTGAAGGTGAGTTGCCCGGGCCCGGGCTGGGCGGAGTCGAATCGTGCGTTGGTCATGTATGAAGCGTAGGGGCGTTGCGTCAGGAGCCTCGCGACCGCGAGGCACGCGCCCACAGACCCAAGATGAGGAACATGAGGCCGGGCAGAGCGAAGACGATGAAGTTGAGGAGGAAGACGGGATGTTGGTGGGCCGTGCCCGTGGAGAGTTCGATGGCGTAGAACCCGGCAAGGGCGAGAGCCGTGATGGCGCCGCCGAGGAGTTCACGCCACCAGCCCACGAACATGCCGAGGGAGACGCCGATTGGGAAGAACGCGAGCAGGATCCACTCGTTCGGCTTGGGCGAGATGGATTCTGCTCCGCCAAAGGCGAAGAGTGCGAGGAGTACCAGACTCACCAGGCTCAGCCCCCTGGCGAGCCAGCGCAAGGACACAAACGCGATGCTCGAACGGGGCTGGGTGATTGGATGCGCGACCATGTTGACCTCCACATTCACTCATCGACCAATATGCTAGTATACACTAGCATAGTATTTGGAGGGGGTCAAGTGGAGATTCAAGGAAGGGGATCGGGCAGAATGTCGTCCGATAGCCTCTTCGATGTATTTCGAGTCGATCGTTACGCCGCCGACTTCGAGTACTTCGGTCCAATTGCCGGGACGTGAGACGATCCACGATTCGCTTGCTCATGGGCTTGACCTTGTCGCCCGTGCAGGAAGTCGCGAAGTCGTGGGATCAACGTTCGATCGGGGCATGGGGCATTCCAGTTGGTACGCGACCGAGATCGCGTCGTCACGCCGCCATGCTCGAGTGGATAGCGATGGTGACGTATGGCCGATTATCCGAGTTGCCCAACGAGGACCACGTAGCCATCGGGGTCGTGGAGTCGGAGTTCGCCCGCGGGCATGTGGTTCGGAAAGTTGATCCCGAGGACGGCGGGGAATGGACCGACCGAGTTGGTGTGGGGGTTCATCGACGCTCTGTAGGGAATGCCGCTCTCGTTGAGTTGACGCCGGAGCACCGCGACGTCCATGGAGTACATGTAGAAGAGCACGGCCTGCTGTTCGGCGTCGATGTGTCCGCTCGCCCTCGCGAGCATGAGTTCTGCCCCGCCACTGGCGAGCATGGCCCAGAAGGCCGCACCCTGATGGTCCCTCAGCACTCGCGTGGGCGTGAAGCCGAGGAGGTGATAGAACGCCATCGACGCGTCGACGCTTGCGACGTGGGCGAAGGGGACGAGGCGATTCACGGTGTGGGCGGGGGCGTGGGATGAAGCGGTGGACGAGGTCATGCCGCGAGTGTACACGGGAGCACGCCTGAAGGTGGGCCGCACCGGCTACCCTGTCTCATGGATGCAGCTTCAAATTCGGCGAGTTCGCCGGCCAATACACCGTTCGTCACGATTCCCAAGGCACCCAGCCCAGCATTGACACGCGTCTGCGTCTTCTGTGGCGCGGCGGACGGTTCTCGCCCCGAGTACAGGCGTGCCGCGACCGTGCTGGGCGAGACCCTCGCCTCGCGCGGCATCACGCTCGTCTATGGCGGCGGATCGATGGGGCTGATGGGCGCGGTCGCCGACGGGGCGCTCTCCAAAGGCGGCACCGTCGTGGGCGTGATCACAACGCTCCTGCGTTCACGCGAGCTGGCCCATCAGGGGCTGACTGAACTGCACATCGTCGAGACGATGCACGAGCGCAAGATGATGATGGCCGAGCGTTCCGAGGCCTTTGTCGTCCTCCCGGGCGGATTCGGTACGCTCGACGAGATGTTCGAGATCACCGCGTGGTCGCAACTGGGCATCCACGAGAAGCCCATCGGCCTGCTCGACGTGAACGGCTACTACGACTCGCTGCTGCGGTTTCTCGACCACTGCGAGGGCGAGGGGTTCCTCCGCCTCTCGCATCGTGAGCAGTATCGAAGTGCCGCCGATCCTGTGACGCTCATCGACCTGCTCGATGCTGCTGCACAAAGGAGAAAGCGAACACCAAGAGAGAACGAGGGCACGCAGAGGTAGTCAGGGAGAAGTGAAGGGAAAACAGTGTTGAGGGGAGTGAGGCGCGCGGCGGCACACGGTTGCGTAGCGACTACGCGCCGACCCAACGCCCCTCTCTGTGTTCCTGTGAATGCCCTTGCGTCCTCGACGTTCTTCTTACTCGGGCTTGCCACCGGACAAGTCATAGACCCACGAGTCGCCCGCTCGGCTCCACGACAGGACCTCTCCCGCTCCGAAGAAGAGTTTGAGTTCGCGCTCGGCGGCCTCGGGGCTGTCGCTGCCGTGGATGAGGTTGAAGGAGTTCGAGACGCCGAAATCGCCGCGGATGGTGCCGGGGTTGGCCTTACTGCCGAAGGTCGCGCCCATCAGATTGCGGGCGATGGCGATCGCGCCGTTCCCGCGAAGGGCGAGGACGAGCACAGGCGACGAGGTCATGAACTTGACCAGGCCCGCATAGAAGGGCTTGCCCTTGTGCGACTCGTAATGCGTCTCGGCGAGTTTCGACGAGATCTGCATCATCTTCGCGCCGACGACTTGCAGGCCCTTCTCCTCGAAGCGGGTGATGATGCGGCCCATGAGTCCGCGTTGAACGGCGTCGGGCTTGAGGATGATGAGGGTCGTTTCCATGCGTGATTCACCTGTCAAATGGATGCTCAAGGCCGGGCCGGCGAACGCACGCCGAGGCCCGAGCGCGTGATGTCGTGGGGAGCCAAGGGTAGGCGCGAACGGTGACGATCCGGCCTTCCACGCCCTCCAATCCAAACACGGCTGGGAGTTTCGAGAGTCACGGCACCAGCCCGCCAGGAACACCCTCGGAGAACTCGCCCGCGATGATGCGTTCGATCAGCCCAATACGGTTTGCGGGTTCGGATGGGTGGCCATGAAGTCGGGGCAGTCGCTCCCGCCGCTGGCTCCCGCGAGGATCCGCATCACACCGATGAGCATCCGCATTCGCCACGTTGCGAAACTTCGGGTTGAATGGCGGGCACTGGGGGCGGGTGCATTCAGCCCTCGTACTCGTCGAAGGCGCCCTTCGCGTTTTCCTCGTCGACGTACTTCTGGAACTCGCCCATCTTGTAACTGAGGAAACAGAACGCGTGGTGCACCGCGAGCCATTCGAGATCCGAACTGTCCTCGCCGATGTCCTTGCGTAATCGATTCAACTCCGCGAGCAGGGTTTCGGCCTTCATCGATGCTCCTATTCACGAGATTCCGGATTCACGTGTGGTTCGTGAGACGAGATTTCAATGCCCGAGCCATCGCGGGAATCACGAGCAGCACGAGCAGCACGCCCACGATGCTCGGCCCGGGAAGAAGATCGGTCTCGACGCTCACGACCAGACCGCCCATCACGCCCAGGACCGCGATGATGACTCCAAGCGTGACGACGGTCGCGAGTCGCCTCGACGCCGCGAGCGCCGCCGCCCCGGGAACGACGAGGAGCGCCGTCGCGAGGACAACTCCAGCGAGTTTCATCGCGACAACCGTCGCGATCGCGAGCAGCACCATGAGCGTGGCTCGCACGCCCCGGGTCGAGACGCCGAAGGCGCGGGCGCCGCTCTCGTCGTACGCCCAGAAGACCAGCGGTCGCCGAGCGATAACGAGCGTCAGGCCGGTCGCGAGAGTCGTCGCCCACGCGAGGATCGCGTCGGCCCAGCCGATCGACCAGACCGACCCAAAGAGGAACGACTCCCACGACTGCGTCGTGTGCGAGGCCTTGATGAGAACCGCGCCGAGAGCCATCGCCGCGACGAGGATGATGCCGATCGCTGTGTCGGCCTCGAGTCCCACGCCGCCGCCTGTTGCTCGACGTCGAGTCGATCTGGTTTCGGATTCGGGAGTGGGCGCGTTGGTTCGTGTCGGGATGGGCACGCTGCCGTGGCCGGCCCGGGTTCGACGTTCGCTGAGCACCCCGATCCCCAGAGCGGCGGCGACGCAGAACACGGCGACAACGACAAAGCGTCCCGTGTCGCTCGCCACGCCCGATCCGAATCCACTCGCCGCCCCGCCGAACGAGAACGCGAGCATCGCCCAGACGCCGATGCCACCGAACGCGGCGTGGGAGACGCCCTGTCCGATGAATGCCATTCGCTTGAGCACCACCAGCGACGTGAGCAGGCCGCACAGGATCGCGAGCGCCGGCGCGGCCACGAACGCCGGGAGAAACATCGGCGCACACGTCGGATCGGTGAGGTACGTGACGATGTTCATGGCTGGCGCGTGCTCCCCCGGCTGGGCTTGCTCGCGTCGCTGGGCTTGCTGGCCGAGTTGCCTGGATCGCGGAGCACGTTCGGCGGGTGCGAGTGCGATGGATCGGTGCACGCGTCGGCTGCATGGGCGTGGACGTGCACATCGCCGAAGATCGCCGCGACGTCGTGACGGAAGACCTCACCCAAGACCTCGGGGGTGAGACCGGAGGGCGCCGTGTGCGAGTGGAGCGTGCGCGCGAGGCACGCGACGGTGTCGCTTCCCGCGGC